>Ga0209231_1000427_pt1 | contig 24057 bp, 27 predicted proteins | sample Deesub45470m_DNA_FD_188086 | JGI IMG/M metagenome (GOLD analysis project Ga0209231, IMG submission 188086) | Deep subsurface microbial communities from North Pacific Ocean - 450_OLKR46/470m Metagenome (SPAdes) (version 2) | ecosystem: Environmental > Terrestrial > Deep subsurface > Unclassified ... | reverse complement strand
TGACAATAAAATCGATGTGCCAGAACATGAGTCTGAAGGCATTCCTGTTACTTATGTGCCAGCACGCAACACGATTATGTTATCCTTAAGTTTGGCTTGGGCAGAAGTGTTGGGCGCGCAGGACATTTTTATTGGGGTTAATGCGTTGGATTACTCAGGCTATCCCGATTGTCGCGGAGAGTATGTTAAAGCATTTCAGCAAATGGCAAACTTGGCAACAAAAAGTGCGGTTGAAGGGCATGAAATTACCGTGCATGCGCCATTGATTGATATGACGAAAGCAGAAATTATTCGTCAAGGAACGGCGCTAGGTGTAGATTACAGCGCAACAGTTTCTTGTTACCAAGCAGATTCTTCAGGTCGTGCTTGTGGTGTTTGCGACTCTTGTCGCTTAAGAAAAGAAGGTTTTGCGCAAGCGGGGATTGCAGATCCTACCGCTTATCGATGCTAGGTTTGGTTTCTATTCGTTGTTTGATCGATATATGGCAGTTTTTAGAAAAGTGATTGACAATTATTCTTTGCTATCTAAATAAAAATACCGTATAATCCGCGCCTTTCTGCAGAAAATTAATTTAATAAGAGAATATATATGGTTGTTATTCGTTTATCACGTGGTGGATCTAAAAAGACCCCATTTTTCAATTTAGTTGTGGCTGATTCTCGCAATCGTCGTGACGGTCGTTTTATCGAGCGTGTTGGTTTTTATAATCCATCTGCTAGCGGTGCGGCTGAAGCGTTGCGTGTCGATCAAGAGCGCGTTAATTACTGGACTGGCGTTGGTGCTCAGCTTTCTGACACTGTTAAGCGTTTGGTTAAGTTGCACTCAACAGGTCCTGAAGGCATGGCAAAAGCTAAAGCAAAAGATGAAGCTAAAGCAGATGCTGCAAAAGCAAAAGTAGCGGCAGCCGAAGCAGCTAAAGCTAAAGCAGCTGCGGATGCAGCAGAAGCTGAAGCTAAGGCAGAAGCCGATGCTAAAGCAGCAGAAAAAGAAGCTGCTGCGGCAGCCGAAGCAGCACCTGCTGTTGAAGAAGCGCCAGCTGAAGAAGCTGCTGCTGAAGCAACAGAAGAACCAAAAGCTGAATAAGGCTTGAGCCGTTTTCAATGAAAACGGAAGCGGAAAGCTTAGTTATCATGGGGCGCATTGTCGCCCCATATGGCGTTCAAGGCTGGGTAAAAGTATTAACGCACACTGAGGCATTGGATGGTTTGCTGGATTATCAAACTTGGCAAGTTGGCAAGGAAGGTAACTGGAAGCAGATAAAGCTAATGTCTGGCAAAGTACATAATGATGTGCTTGTGGTGAAGCTTGAAGGCGTTAATGATAGAGATGCTGCCTTAGCTTGCAAGGGAATGCAAATTGCTGTGCCAAGAGACGCTTTGCCAGAGCTGGACGATGAGGATGGATTTTACTGGTCTGATTTAATCGGATTAGCAGTGACTAATCAGCAAGGGATTGCGTTTGGCAAGGTTGTTGATGTGTTTGAGACAGGCGCCAATGATGTGCTTGTTGTTAAAGGTGAAGTGGAACGGTTGATTCCATTTGCAGAACATACGGTGACTAAAGTTGATATTGCGCAACAAACGATGTTGGTTGATTGGGATGAAGACTATTAACTGCTTAGGTTAGTAGCGTTAAAGCAGATGATCGTTGATGTCATTACCTTGTTCCCAGAAACGTTTGAGGCGATAACAGCGCATGGTATAACAGCGCGTGCGTTTGAGAATAAGATTGTTGAATTACGATGTTGGAATCCTCGGGATTTCACAACTGATAATCATAAAACGGTTGATGATAGACCGTATGGCGGAGGCCCTGGCATGGTGATGCTGGCAGAGCCGCTAGAAAAAGCGATAAAAGCGGTGAAGCAAAAGCAAAGTGAACAAGGCTTGCAGCCTAGAGTGATTCACTTATCACCGAGTGGAAAAGCATTAACGCACCAAAAGGTGTTGGAACTGAGCCAGTTAGATAGCTTGGTTTTGTTGACTAGTCGTTATGAAGGTATTGATCAGCGCTTATTAGATGCGGATGTTGATGAAGAAATATCGATTGGCGATTATGTATTAAGTGGTGGTGAGTTGCCCGCCATGGTGTTGATGGATGCGGTGATTCGGTTGTTGCCTGGTGTATTAGGTGATGCAGCATCGGCAGAGCAGGATTCGTTTGTAAATGGTTTGCTGGATTGTCAGCACTACACACGACCAGAAGTGTATAAGTATGAAACGGTACCTGAAGTATTATTATCAGGTAACCATGAAAAGATTAGGCAATGGCGATTAAAACAATCGCTAGCGCTAACAAGGGCAAAACGCCCTGATTTATTGGCCGCAAGGTCGTTGACGAAAGAGGAAGCTCGGCTGCTTAAAGAAATAGAGCAGGAACAAGCATCTTCATAATTAAAAGGAGCACAAAGTGGCAGATATTATTAAAATGTTAGAAGAGGAAGAAATTGCCCGTTTAGGCAAAAATATTCCTGCTTTTGCACCAGGTGACACATTAGTTGTTGGTGTGAACGTGGTTGAGGGTACACGTAAACGTGTACAGGCTTTTGAGGGCGTTGTGATTGCAAAACGTAACCGTGGCCTTAACTCATCATTTATCGTACGTAAAATCTCTTCAGGTGAAGGCGTTGAGCGTACATTCCAAATGTATTCACCATTAATCGCTAGTATCGAAGTGAAACGTCGTGGTGATGTTCGCCGTGCAAAACTTTACTACTTGCGTGAGCGTTCAGGTCGTTCTGCACGTATTAAAGAAAAACTAGTACTAAGAGATAGAGAAGTCGCAACAGAGTCATCAGCAGATTAAATAGTTGATGCAAATCAAAAGCCTCAAAACTAAGTCAAGTTTTGAGGCTTTTTTGTTATTTATGTAGTTGCGAAACCTAGTTATTTCCAGTTTAATTGGTCTATGCAAGTATCTACCCACCCATTGCAATTCGATGCTGTGATTGAAGCGCCTTTTGGTGCTGTTGGCGTTGCTATCCACGAAGATCAAGTATCGACTGAATTATTGTTTGGGGAATACCCGCCTAAATCAGCAACGCATCCATTAGCTAAACAAATTGCTGAACAAATCAATGCTTATTTTAATAGTGCCGCTTATGTGTTTGATCTACCACTGACACTACATGGCACACCTTATCAACAACGTGTTTGGCAAGCTATTGCTGCAATTCCAGTCGGACAAGTGTTGACCTATCAAGCGCTTGCGCAACAACTTGGTTCTGGCGCACGCGCCGTTGCTAACGCTTGCGGCGCTAATCATTTGCCTTTATTAATACCGTGTCACCGTGTTGTTGCTAAAAGTGGTTTAGGTGGCTTTATGTGTGGGCACCCACAAGGGAAGCTGATTAAAACGGCACTGCTTAAACATGAAGGAGTTAATCTTTGACTGTTGCAAGCACTTCACAAGATATGCAGCAACTGGATGCTTTTATTGATCACCTGTGGCTAGAAGATGGCTTGTCAAAGAATACGCTGGAAAGTTATCGCGCTGATTTAACGCAGTTTGCACATTGGTTACAGCAACAAAAAAGTGATTTACTCACAGCGAATCAAGCGCATATTCAACACTATTTAGCTGCTAAATTCCCATTGAGCAAACCACGTAGTATTGGCCGTTTAATTGCGAGTATGCGCCGCTTTTATCGGTATTGTTTACGAGAAAATCTCATTCAAATAGATCCGAGCTTGCAGATAGAATCACCAAAACTGCCGCGTAGTTTACCTAAAAGTTTGAATGAGCAAGAGGTTGAAGACTTGCTGCATGCACCAAATATTAATGAGCCAATTGGCTTGCGTGATAGGGCGATGCTAGAGTTGTTATATGCTAGCGGTTTGCGCGTGTCTGAGCTGGTCAACATTAAAGTGAGTGAAGTTAGCACACAAGATGGCGTAGTGCGCGTCACAGGTAAAGGCAATAAAACACGGTTAGTGCCCATGGGTGAAGAAGCGGCCGACTGGATTGTTCGCTATATGAAATTTGGCCGAACAGAACTGTTGCAGAAAAAAATGAGTGATAGCTTATTTGTGACAAACCGCGCGGCGGCGATGACGCGACAAGCCTTTTGGTACTTAATCAAGCGTTATGCACTGCAAGCTGGCATTAATAAGCCGATGTCGCCGCATGTGTTACGTCATGCGTTCGCTACCCATTTACTCAATCATGGTGCCGATTTACGAGTTGTACAGATGTTATTAGGGCATTCAGATATTTCAACCACACAGATTTATACCCATGTGGCGAGAGAGCGGCTTAAGAGCCTGCATTCAGTGCACCACCCACGAGGTTAGTGTTTGGTTCCTCTTCAATCACTTTTGCGGCTTCCCATTCAGCAATAATCTTTTTAGCCTCAGTATAATTTTCGTTATCAACGCTAACTGTCACCAAGTCTGCTGCAGGTAGTTCACCCATTCCGCCTTGCAAATACTCGCCTTGAATAAAGGCGCGAATTTCATATTGTTCGAGCAAGCCTTTAATCATGTTGGCGTCTAGGCTGTTGGCGGCGTGATAAATAATAATCACTTTTTATTTCTCTCAATGATAACGCCTAGCGCTTTTAATTTTGGCAACACCGATGGTTTTGCTACTTTTATCTTCACACGCTCCGCTTTAAATTCTTTTAGAATTAATTGGCAAATATGCTCTGCTAGCGCTTCTACTAATTTAAAGCTATTTTCGTTAAGCGTAGTGCGAATACGATTAACCACTTCACCATAATCAACCGTATCTGCAATTGAATCGCTTTGACATGATTTACTTAAATCATAGCCAATTTCAATATCCAAAATAATGGTTTGTGGCGCTAGTCGCTCCCAATCGGGTACGCCGAGTTTGGTTTGTACAGCAACTTGTTCTAAAAATATTGTGTCCATAAATTTGATGCCTAAGGGTTGGCTATGGTTTAAAATGTAATGATTGGATTTTAGTGTATATCGTTGCTAAACACTAATCATCAGATGTTAGAAGAAAATTTTTAGGGGTTGTGATGGATCAATTTGGGTTTATACCTGTTGCCTTAGTGCCTGTTATTTGGATACTCGGTGCCTATTTATTGGGTTCAATTTCATTTGGCATTTTAATTTGCAAATTATTTGGTTTAGCTGACCCGCGTACGGTGGGAAGTGGCAATCCTGGTGCAACCAATGTACTGCGTAGCGGTAAAAAGTCTGCGGCATTCTTGACGTTGCTCGGTGATGCCCTTAAAGGCTGGTTGCCTGTGTGGTTGGCATTGCAGACTAATCAATTGATGTGGGTGGTGAGCTGGGTTGGCGTTGCGGTATTTTTAGGCCATTTGTACCCTATCTATTTTAAATTTCAAGGTGGTAAAGGTGTTGCGACGGCACTTGGTGTCATGTTGGCAATATCGCCTTGGTTGGGTTTGGCTGCGTTAGTCACATGGGGGATTGTGTTTGCGTTTAGTCGTTACGCTTCATTGGCGAGCATAGTCGCGGCTTTCTTTGTGCCTATCCACTCTTACTATTATCTGCGCCCATACAAGGATTTCTTTTTGATGCTGTTAGTGTTGTCTGGTTTACTGATTTGGCGACACAGAGGCAATATTAAAAAATTATTAAATGGAACAGAGGACGGTTTTAAAAAGAAGAAGTAACTTCACTTTTTTTAAGGCGTCATTAGCTCGGCTAAATCCCAGCGCGGACGTACGCCAAAACTGTAATCTTGTTTTTCTGTTTGCATGGCTTCTAATCGCTTTGCGCCTGCAAAGGCAATCATCGCGCCATTATCGGTACAAAATTCTAACCGTGGATAGCTGACTTTGCACAATTTACGTTTTGTTGCTTTATTAAGGCGTTCGCGTAAACGTGTATTAGCGCCAACGCCACCAGAGACAATCAGGTTATCTAAACCAGTTTCGCGCAAAGCAGTCATGCATTTAGTGGTTAATATTTCAGTGACCGCTTCTTGAAACTCCCAAGCGACATCGGCTTGCGCTTGCGTGTCTAAGGGTTGGTGTTTATTGACCAGTGTGAGCACTGCTGTTTTTAATCCACTAAAGCTGAAATTTAAATCTTTGCTGTGTAGCATGGGTCTTGGTAAAGTGAAGCGTGGTTTTCCTTGCAATGCAACCTTGGCGAGAGCTGGGCCGCCTGGATAACCAAGACCTAATAGCTTGGCAGTTTTATCGAATGCCTCACCTGCAGCATCATCTAAGGTATCGCCTAATAATTGGTATTGACCAATGCCATCGACGCGCATTAATTGGCTATGTCCGCCAGAAACTAATAAGGCGACAAATGGAAATTCGGGTGGATTCTCTTCTAACAGTGGCGCCAGTAAATGCCCTTCAAGATGATGCACACCAATGCTAGGTACTTTAAGTGAGAAAGCGAGTGATTGCGCGATGCTAGTCCCAACCAGTAATGCACCTGATAACCCTGGGCCTTGGGTATAAGCAATGCCATCAATATCAGCTAAAGTTTTATTGGCTGTTTGTAATACTTGTTTTGTTAGCGGAATAGCACGTCTAATGTGATCGCGTGAGGCGAGCTCTGGTACAACGCCGCCAAAATCGGCGTGCATAGCGACTTGAGAGTGTAACGCATGGGCTAATAAGCCGTGTTCGGTATCATAAAGGGCGACGCCTGTTTCATCACAAGAGGATTCTAGGCCTAAAACTAACATGCGAATATTGCCATATAAAATTTGCTTAAACTGAATTAACGCGTTAGAATACGCGGTTTTCGATGCTACATCAATGTAGTGTTGATTTTTAAATAAGAATTTTTTAGGAATGGTGATTTAATGTCTTCAATTCGCGTTAAAGAGAATGAGCCGTTTGATGTTGCGCTACGCCGCTTCAAACGCTTGATTGAGAAAACTGGTTTGATTAATGACTTACGTGCGCGTGAGTATTATGAGAAGCCAACATGGGAGCGAAAGCGTAAAGCTGCTGCTGCTGTTAAACGTCAATACCGTCGTTTACGTAATCAACAACTACCAACAAAACTTTACTAGTTCATTAGTTCGCTGATGACGTTAAAGGCTCAGATAACTGAGGATATGAAAACTGCGATGCGTGCTAAAGATAGCACGCGTTTAGGGACGATTCGATTGCTGCTAGCAGCAATCAAGCAACGTGAAGTTGATGAAAGAATTGAACTAAGCGATGCGGACGTGATTGCTGTAATAGAAAAAATGCTTAAACAGCGTCGTGATTCTATTACTGCTTATGAGTCTGCAAGCCGTGCAGATTTGGCCGATATCGAAAAAGCAGAAGTGGTCGTATTGCAAACTTACTTACCAAAGCAGTTAACCGATGATGAGGTGGCTGTCTTGTTAGAGCAAGTAGTTGCTGACATGGAAGCGGTTGATATGAAGGACATGGGTAAGGTGATGGCGGCGATTAAGCCATTGGTTGCTGGTAAGGCAGATATGGCTAAAATATCTGGTTTGATAAAATCTCGATTGGCTTAATCGCCAACCGAAGATAAAAAAGGAGCGCATAGCTCCTTTTTTTTATTTGCGCTATCATCACACAACCTCATAAGATTTCAGACTATGATTCCTGAACAGTTTATCCAAGAATTGCTTAATCGCGTCGATGTCGTCGATGTGGTGGATAAAAGTGTTCCATTAAAAAAAGCAGGGGCCAATTACTCTGCATGCTGCCCTTTCCATAACGAAAAATCCCCCAGTTTTACCGTTAGTCCAACCAAGCAGTTTTATCATTGTTTTGGTTGCGGTGCGCATGGCACGGCGATTAGTTTTTTAATGGAATACAATGGCTTAACTTTTGTTGAAGCCATTCATGATTTAGCTAAACAGGTTGGTATGATAGTGCCGCAAGAAACACACGACCCCAACAAGCCTGCAAAGCAAGTGATTGTTGGTTTGCAAGAGGCGTTACATCAGGCTGCTGTTTATTACAAAGCTGAGCTTAAAAAATCACCGCGGGCGATTGAGTATTTAAAAGGGCGTGGTTTAAGTGGGCAAATTGCGGGTAAGTTTCAGGTTGGCTATGCGCCTGCTGGCTGGCAAAATCTTCAATCTGTTTTTCCACACTATGACAATGAAGTGCTGGTCACTGCGGGATTAGTCGTTGAGAACGAACAAGGTAAGCGCTATGACCGTTTTCGTGATCGCATCATGTTCCCTATTCATAACCAAAAAGGTGAGGTCATTGGATTTGGTGGCCGCGTGATTAACCCTGAAGACACCCCAAAATATTACAATTCGCCTGAAACGCCAGTGTTTCAAAAAGGGCATGAGTTATATGGCTTATTTGTAGCGCGTCGTGCCATTAGAGATGCAGGCCGCGTCTTGGTGGTGGAAGGCTATATGGATGTAGTCGCGCTCGCCCAGTATGGGATTGATTATGCGGTTGCTGCTTTGGGTACTGCAACGACGCCCGTGCATATCACAAAATTGATGCGCCAAACGGATGAAATCGTGTTTAGTTTTGATGGTGATAATGCGGGTCGTACGGCTGCTTGGCGAGCAGCGATGAATGCATTACCAGCACTAATTGACGGTTTAAAGCTACGCTTTATGTTTCTACCAAGCTCGCATGACCCGGATTCGTATGTACGCGAATTTGGTAAAGAAAAATTTGAAGCGGAGATGCAAAATGCTATGCCGTTATCGCAATATATTATTCAGCATTTAAGTGAACATAATCCGCTACATTCGGATGAAGATAGAATAACGTTTCTGAAAGAGGCGGAGCCGATTTTAAGCCAAATTAAAGCGCCAATGTTGGCTTTAATGATGCGTAAAAAGATTGCTGAATTAGCACAGGTGACAGGCGATGAAATGCAGCGACATTTGAAGTTGCCTAAGCCTGGAAAGGTGCCAATGAAAGCGGTGCAAAGGCAATCAAGGTCGCCAACATCTATTAAAAAACGATTTATTCTGATGGCGTTAATGCGGCCAGATATTGTTACCGCTCAGGATTTGGATTTTGTGCAGGGGAATACGGAAGAAGACCGTTTTGCAACTGCGGTGTTAAATGCCTGTTTAACCAACCCAAGCTTTAAACCAGCAGTGCTATTGCATAGCATCAAAGGTAAAAATTCTGAGTTGATGGCAGTGGTAGAAAGAGAGCTGCATCAGTTGGAAGAAAGTTTAGATTTTGCTCTTGAATTTGAGGGTGCGCGTGCCCAACTATCAGATGGGGCTCAGCAGTTGAAAGAAACACAATTGTTGAATCGAATTAAAGAAAAACCGATGAGTGCATTGAGCGTTGAAGAGCGTGAATTGTTGAAAAAACTGGGCATCAAGTAAAGCAGTCATTTATTTTAATACGGAAGTGAATTGCTGATTGGACGGCTCTATTTTTATCTATTTCAGCTTGTATTAATAACTGCAAAAATAATGTATAATCCGCGGTTACCCGAAATTAATCATCGCTCTTGTTTGCGAACTGTTTGTTGCCGATACTTAAAGAATTAAAGGACGTGCATGGCTAGACCTAAATCAAAGAAAACCATCGAAAAAGAAAAGCTTAAGCTTGCGACTGAAGCGCTTAAAGATCCAGCGCTAGCTGCTCTAGATGCAGAAACACGACGCACGCGATTGAAAACCCTGATTGTATTGGGTAAAGAGCGCGGCTATTTAACCTATGCTGAGATTAATGACCATCTACCCGATGATGTGTCCAATACCGATCAAATAGACGGCATTATCGGCATGATTAATGACATGGGCATTCAGGTTTATGAGCAAGCGCCTGATGCAGAAGCGTTATTAATGAATGATGCGCCAGCACCAATTGCTGATGATGATGCAGTTGAAGAGGCTGAACAAGCGCTAGCGACAGTCGATTCTGAGTTTGGTCGTACTACAGACCCTGTGCGTATGTATATGCGCGAGATGGGTACAGTAGACCTGTTGACACGCGAAAGCGAAATTGAAATTGCGCGTCGTATTGAAGATGGCCTAAAGCACATGGTGCAAGCGATTGCAGCATGCCCAACAACAATTACTGAGTTGCTTGCTATTGTTGAACGTGTTGAAAGTGAAGAGATTAGCGTTGAAGAGTTAGTCGACGGCTTAATTGACAATGATATTGGTTTAGATGAAGCTTTTGTTGCTGATGCCGCCGTTGCCAAAACTGACGATGAAAATGATGACGACGACCAAGACGATGATGATGAGGATGAGGCTGAAGCAAAAGCAGAAGCAATTTCTGCAGAAGCACTGTCTAAATTAAGAGAAGAAGTGATTGCACGTTTTGCAGTGATTCGTGAAACGAATGCCAAAATGAATAAAATCCGGGAGACAAAAGGTTCTCAGGATACTGAATATAAAGCGTTACATGAAATCGTGCTGCAAGAGTTAATGGTATTCCGCTTCTCGGCTAAGCAAGTTGAATTGCTGTGTAATCAAGTGCGTACTCTTGTGCAAGACATCCGCACACATGAGCGTAAGGTATTAGAGTTTTGTGTGAATAAATCTGGCATGCCAAGACAGCACTTTATTAGAAGCTTTATTGGTAATGAAGTTAATCTAGAGTGGTTGGATGACGAGTTAGCCTTAGATAAACCTTATACTGAAGCGCTAAGTCGTTATAGAGACTCTGTAATCGACCAACAAGACCGCTTGATTGTGTTGCAAGAAAAAGTCGGTTTGCCAATTAAAGAATTAAAAGACATTAATAAGCAAATGACCACTGGCGAAGCAAGAGCGCGCCGTGCGAAACGTGAAATGATTGAAGCGAACTTGCGTTTGGTCATTTCGATTGCTAAAAAATATACCAATCGTGGCTTGCAGTTCTTGGATTTAATTCAAGAAGGTAATATTGGTTTGATGAAAGCGGTTGATAAATTTGAATATCGCCGTGGTTTTAAATTCTCTACTTATGCCACCTGGTGGATTCGCCAGGCGATTACCAGATCAATCGCCGATCAAGCGCGTACGATTCGTATTCCTGTGCATATGATAGAAACAATCAATAAAATGAATCGTATCAGTCGTCAAATCTTGCAAGAGTCAGGTCAAGAGCCAGATCCAGCGCTATTAGCTGAGAAGATGGAAATGCCTGAAGACAAGATTCGCAAGATTCTAAAAATCAGTAAAGAGCCAATCTCAATGGAAACGCCAATTGGCGATGACGAAGACTCTCATTTAGGTGATTTTATTGAAGATACAACAACATTAGCACCAATGGATGCTGCGGTTTATGGCAGCTTAAGAGATGCAACTTCTGAGGTGCTGGAGTCACTTACACCGCGTGAAGCAAAAGTGTTGCGTATGCGTTTCGGTATTGAAATGAATACCGACCATACACTAGAAGAAGTCGGTAAGCAGTTTGATGTAACCCGTGAACGTATTCGTCAAATTGAAGCAAAAGCGCTACGTAAATTACGACATCCTACACGGTCTGAAAGACTAAAAAGCTTTTTAGAAACAGGGCAGGATTAACTGAAATACAGGTTTTTTTGGCCCTCTAGCTCATGCTTGGTTAGAGCAGCGGACTCATAATCCGTTGGTGCCGTGTTCGACTCACGGGGGGGCCACCAAAGAATAAAAGGACTCGGAGAAATCTGGGTCCTCTTTTATTTTGAATTTAGCATTTAAAATCCGCGTGTCACTGGTTTAATTCCAGTTCGCGCCACCAACATAGCTCAGATAACCTCTGGGCTTTATTTTATGTCCAATGAAGCATAGGTGAATCGTTATTGTCTTACAAACTATCAAAAGGCTGAGGAATATAAATTCCTCAGCCTTTAACGTCTTCTATATTCATTTCTCGGAAAATGGCATTCATCTTATCAGTCTCTACTAATGCTTTATATTCTGCATCCAAATCACATCAGTTTTTTCTGACTATGTTCGTTATCGCCCTGAAAAACTTAAAAAAAAGGAGCACATTTATTTTCTAAGACTTCAATAGAGGTTTAGTTCAAACAAAGTAGTCAAAAAATTTAAACACAAACTTAACCTGCAATTTTTGCATTAAATATAAGGGAATCTGATCATATTCATGCATTTTTTGCAGGCTTTTTATCTGATAATAAAAGTATTTTATAAGTGCTTAATAATACTTAATCAATTCAATTGCTTATAACCTTATTTTCCAACCCTAATCTTGGCATTTATATTGCAATAACTACCAATAGTTTGCATATTGTATGAGTGGATTTTATTTTCTATCCCATCCCTTATGGTCAATGTGAATTGCATTTTTGGTGCTCATGTTAAGTGCTAGAACAAATAGTATTAGCTTCAAAAAATAACGATTAAATTAGGAAATTATCTTGCTTAAAAAACCCTTTATTCAAAATCTAAATTCACCGTTAGGTGCAACGTTCATTGTGGTTTTATTTGTCATGCTCACCGCAAATGTTTCGTTGTTTAAACATATTGTAGAAATCTACCCAATATCGTTAGAAAACCTGCCTTTTCTAATTTCGCTGTTTATCTTTTTTAGCATATTAACCACGCTCTTTTTTATTGTCGTTAGCGTCGGTAGAGTAAGCCGGTGGCTTGTTGCCATTATCTTAATCATCGCAGCACAGGCCGCCTATTATATGGATAATTTTTCGGTGCTGATGGATGTGGTCATGATTGATAATATTTTCCATACTGATGCAAAAGAGGCAGCGGGAATCATAAATTTTGGATTAATTTCGAGGGTAGTACTTCTCGGCATTATTCCAGCATTTTTAGTGATTAAATATTGGCCGCCAGTAACCAGTTTTAAAGGTGAGTTAATCAGTCGAATTAAGTGGATGCTTATCTTAATTGTGACGCTTGTTGTCATAGTGCTTCCCTTTACGGCTGGTTATTACTCCTTTATTAGAGAACATAAAATAACCCGCTTTTATGCAAACCCAACCTATCCAGTCTACTCATTAATTAAATATGCTTCACAACAATTCTCATCTGAGCAACAAGTTGAGTTAAGAAGAACTGCTGAAGATGCACATCATGTAGGCCCACTTTCAAAAAATGAAATTGTAATCATGGTTGTGGGAGAAACAGTACGGGCTGATCGGTTTGCGCTTAATGGCTATGGACGTGACACAAATCCACAATTATCCAAACAAGATGTGCTGAGTTTTAGTAATGTCAGTTCTTGCGGAACATCAACTGGCGTTTCGGTGCCCTGTATGTTCTCTAGTTTAGGTCGAGAAGAATATGATAAAAACGAGGCCCTTAGTCAAGAAAATGCTTTAGATGTGTTAGCCAATAATGGTGTTGCAGTTTTATGGCGTGATAACAACTCAAACTCAAAAGGCGTGGCGACGCGTGTAAAGTATGAGGACTTTCAAAGCCCTACACTGAATCCAGTTTGTGAAGGTGAATGTCGCGATATTGGTATGCTCAGTGGTCTCGATGAATATGTCGCTTCAAACAAAGATAAAGACATCATGATTGTGTTACATCAAATGGGCAATCATGGGCCAGAGTATTATCGTCGTTATCCCAAAGAGTTTGCGCGTTTTCAACCGATGTGTATGACTGGTGAATTGCAAAAATGTACTAAAGAAGAAGTGGATAATAGTTACGATAATGCGATTTTATACACAGATTATTTTTTATCAGAAGTGATTAAATTCTTAAAAAAATATGATGCAGATTATGAAACCGCCATGCTTTATGTTGGCGATCATGGGGAGTCATTGGGTGAACATGGACTTTATTTACATGCTGCGCCCTATATGATGGCGCCAAAAGAGCAAACGCATGTGCCAGCTATTTTATGGCTAGGCCAGCATTTTGACTACACTTTAGACCAAGCTCAGCCTTATAAGGATTCTGCCTTAAGCCATGATGATTTGTTTTGTTCTATCCTGATTGCATATGAATTGGACGCAGGAATGTGCGCTGCAAAAAAAAGGATGCTGATGGAAAATCTAGATATTAAGCAGCTATCGCTAAACATACCTTAATACTTAAAATCTGAACAAATACTTCGGAAGTCAACTTAAGATGCACGCAACGGCAAATAAAGTGGCCAAAATAACACTTTTATTTTGGATGATGAAAATATGCGCCACCACATTAGGTGAAACCGCAGGAGACTTGGTCTCCATGACCTTGCATTTAGGTTATGGCACGAGTACCTTCCTATTACTGACTTTGTTTTTAATCTCACTATTTTTACAGCTTAAGTCGAAAGCGTTTCACCCTGCTTTATATTGGTCTGTGATTCTAACGACCAGCACAGCCGGCACAACGCTTTCTGATTACATGGATAGAAGCCTTGGGCTTGGCTATGCCAATGGCTCCATGATATTAGCTGCTGGACTCTTGTTAGTATTAACGGTGTGGTATTTTAAAGAAAAAACGCTATCGGTATCTCATATTCAAAACCGGCGTGTGGAAATTTTTTATTGGATTGCTATTTTGTTTTCTAATACATTAGGCACTGCATTGGGTGATTATTTAGCTGACGACTCAGGTTTAGGATTTTTAGGTGGCGCACTCATAATTGGTAGCGTGATTGCGGTCACTGCCTTACTGTACCGCTTGACTAAAATCAATCATATATTGTTATTCTGGATAGCATTTGTATTAACGCGACCATTTGGCGCTACATTTGGCGATTTGCTCACAAAACCTATTGACCATGGTGGCTTAGGTTTTGGCACTATTGGATCTTCAGCTATTTTAGCCACATGCTTAATGCTGTTGGTTATTTATGTCAGTTATCGACCAGAAAAGGTGAGTGAGTAACTGGCATTCGTCAAACACGGTGGGGTTAGCGAGAAATATTGATGCAGCTCGTGTATAAATAAATATTACCGTACGTATTGAGGAGATATGATGCAAAGAATTACTAGCGAATGAAAAAATGAAGGCCATTCTCCGAGAAATGAATGTCGAATACGAGCAAGGCTAGGGTATTCATATTCCTCAACCTTTTGATAGTTTGTTAGACAACAACGATACACCTATGCCATATTTGACATAAATAAAGCCCAGAGGTTATCTGAGCTTGTCAATTTTGGTGGCCCGAACTGGAGCTGAACCAGTGACACTCAGTCCACAATTTGTTGAGGATACTATTTTGGTGGGTGACCCATATGGACATTTATTACAACCATTGAAAGGCACATCGATACAAGCCGCAACAAACTAATAAGCACTATTAAGTTAAACTTTAGTCTGACTCAGGCTCTTAAAGATAAAAATAGGATATATAAATGACATTAAAAAAGAATCAAACGGTGGCTGAGCTACCATTCTCAGATAAGTATGATCAACAACACGCGCAGCAGTATTATGAAAAGCATGATGCTGGTTTTTGGCGCAAGTTATCTAATTGGCGTGACCACCAAATTGCTCGGAAGGCATTGCGACTAGCTGGAAACCCAGCTTCTGTTTTGGATACACCATGTGGTACAGGGCGATTTTGGGATGTATTGGCTGAAGATAGTCATCGTGAGATTCATGTGAGCGATTACAATCAAACCATGCTTGATGTTGGTATGGCTAACCGTCCTGCAAATATTACAAAAAGAGTGAAGCCGTTTCAAGCCTCTGCGTTTGATTTGCCTGTGCCAGATGGTTTTGTTGATAGTATTTTTTGTATGCGCTTTATGCATCATTTAGGTGAACCTGCTGATAGAGAAAAATTATTAAAAGAATTTCATCGTGTCACAAAAGATACCGTCATCATTTCGCTGTGGGTAGATGGCAATTTAAAAGCAAAAAGGCGTGCACAGCTAGAAAAAGTACGTCCTTCAAAAGATTATCAAAATCGATTTGTGATTCCATCTAAGAAGGTTGAAGCCGAATTTAACGCCAATGGTTTTGAAGTGATTGAAAAACTAGATTTCATCAAGCATTATCATATGTGGCGCACCTATGTTTTACGTAAGGTCTAATGTTGAATAGTTGTTATCAAACCTTATTGAAATTGGATGGCTTTAAAAAATTAAGATATGCCTATTTTTCTTTAATCGCTTTTGGTTTATGCATCATTGCCTTATCTGAACTGACGAATGTTGATTTGCAAATTGCGGATTATTACTTTGATGCTCAACAACAGACGTTTTTCTGGAAAAACAGTTGGTTTGCAAAGGAGTTTATGCATGGCTATATCAAAAATTTCATCATCATCATTGCCGCAATATGTATTATTTTTGTTGTGCTAGATTGGATACGCACGTTTAGCAATGTTTCAGGATATACACGTGTTCGATTGCGTTTTGTCGCACTTGCAGCCATATTAATTCCATCTGTCATTTCAGGGCTAAAGCAGATTTCTGTATTTAACTGCCCTTGGGATGAACAACGATATGGGGGAACAGCACCCTATCTACGTTTACTAGATGCGATTCCAGCCAACATGCCGCCTGGGCATTGCTTTCCTGCGGGTCATGCATCAACGGGATTATGGTTAGCTGCTTTTTGTGTCTTTTGGCTGCCGCATCGTCCAAGAACTGCGCTAATGGTGGCGATGGCAGGCTTAGGTGTTGGCTTTCTGCTTGGTTGGGTGCAGCAAATGCGTGGCGCTCATTTTCTGACCCATACGCTGACATCTGTGTGGATAGCTAGTGCCATTCTGCTTATTATGCTGAGCTTTATTCAACCGTTCTTCAATCGAAATTAATAGGAATATTTAAGTGTTCAATCGTTATTAAGGTCAAAGAAGTTCTAAAAAAGCCACATTTACTTTATCAATAACCAAAGTCGATAAAGTGCAAGCTTATGCAACAGCACATTACTCAATACTAAACCTAACCACTAACACGCACCAAATCTCCGCCCGTATAGCCTCACCGCTTGCGGGCTTTTTTTTAGTCTATCACCACCATAACGATACCTAGGAGAGTCCATGTCAAATAAAAGCAGAGTTATAAGCAATATTAACGCAACAGCCAATAGTCAAGCAGTTCATACTGTCGGTAAATACGCAAGTAAAGGCATCAATAAAACTGCTAAGTGGATGGCAGCAGATCACACAAGTAGCAATCTACATACATCCATAATGGAAATGCAACAAAGCATGAACTACGGCTTTGCCACTCTCAACTTACTCACAAGGCGATCTGCTAGGCTCAGTCAGAATCTAAATCCACTGAGAAGCATCTTATGCTGGATTGCTGATTACTCACGCTATGCATGGGACATGTTGCTAGGCTTTCTTGCCCCTTTTATCAGCATGCTATTTTGGGGTCTCTTCAGAGTGGTAGTCATCGTGTTGTGTAACGCCATCTTCTTCTACGCATTATTCTGGTTCTTATTTACATAACAGCCCAAGAGTTAACTGCGCAAAATGATCCATCTTATATGAAAGACAAACAAACCTATTTACACATCAATCAAGGAGTATCAATATGAAACAAGCTACACCTAGCAATGCCCCATCTATCAATAACTCACCTAGCAATTCACCATCAATCCGCATCATTAAGATAGCAACCTGCCCAAACTGCTCTGGTAAAAGCACACTCACTTATCATTTAGGATGCACCAGTGATAATGCAATTTACTTTCTTGTGTATAGCAATTCAGGCGGTGGTTTCTTTAGTCCTGAATGGGTCAAGCTGTCTGACATCCAAGCAGCATTAGCTAAGTCACCTAAGCCCATTACCTCCTATGCACTCACCAATCTATTTAAAGGTAAGTCAGTTAATACGCCCGGATTTCTAATGGCGACGCTAAAGCAAGAAGGCTTGGTTAAACTACTAGAAGGCAAAATGCGTGGTTATGAACTAATAGACCCAGAACCTTTTATGCTTGAAGTGAATAAGCTAGCAGCTTCAGACGTCGACCTAAAACCTGAACCAGTTATACCCATTAAAAAATCTGCAACAAGTAAGTCATCAATCACTAAATCCACTCCGATGTAGTTGAAGTCCGGCGCTCTAAAAAATTAGCTAGCCATAATCCTAAGCCAGACAAGGCCTCTCAACCTTCGCAATATCGTAAAACAGTTATACCGGGCTTATACCGGTCTTACTTCGTAATTTCCTCACACATTTCACTAAGATTTTAATCAATACAGCGTTACGCAATGCAATTTATCGACTTAACTGTGATTGCTTTTCTATGTCTGCTTTCTGCTCACTTTTATCACCATCCTTGCAGTTGTCATTTACTTAATCAAACCATTAAACAGGAGAAATTATGATGTTCCACCAACACTATCTAGAAACAATTGAAACAGTTTTATCTTGGGATCTATCAGAAGAAGCTATAGCTGATGCCATTAATCAACAATTCTCATTCATCACTAATATGACAGGAGACATCAATGATCAAGATTCATCATTTCAATGAAGCCTATCAGTTGTATCAGCAACATAAGCTACCTTTCAGATTGTTGCAGGATCAAGCTGCACTTGTATTAGGCTTTTGCCAGTATTCAAGCTCAACGGTCAGTAACCCAATTGACATTACCCAAACAGATATGGATTGGCTAATACAGCAACCAGAAGCATTGCAAGACTATAGTAATTGTTTGGGTGGTTACGTAAATATCTGCGAAACAGAAACTGACTTACTACAGATTCATGGTTGCGACTTTGAATGGGCTGAAATGCATAACGGTAACTGGCCTAATGTTACTGATATGCCTATGTCTTGGGATGCTTGCAATTATATAAATGAAGCACTAGGTGAATCGCAATGGGTCATCTTTCTATTTTGCTGGAATAATGCAGGTGGTCCTGTTTATTATGTACCTAAGCATTTATGGGAACTGGCAAGAGTCACTGAACATATCGAAGCGACAAACACAACCTCAAATATCTGAGTGCAATGCTCAGCAGCAGTTTTTCTTTTCTGATCACCTCCACCCACTAAATAAACACAATCGACTAAAAACAATCCGGCACTCTGCGGAGGATTTTACACGTCTGTTGCAGATGGGGGGAGGTGTAGCAATTACACATAAATTTTAGGAGTTAACCATGACACATTCAATCATCACCTGTCAGCAAGTCAGTGACAAACATCGCATTAAGCATACCGCTGATTTATTTGGTATTAGCTTTCCACTCCATATAGAACCTGCCATTTATTCAATTACATCAAACATAGCAGCTGAATACGAAGGTGGTTACTGGGAGTTCTATAGCCTAAGCAATGGTGGATTTTATATGGCACCTAGTGAAGATAGCCAATATCAAGTCAGCTGCGAAAATGGCTACGAAGGCAAACTATCAGCAGATGCATTAGGGATTACGGCTTGCTTATATGCTTACAGTCATCTCAGTTTTAGTAGTAATGCATCTTTTGCTGAGATATGTGCAAATCATTATCACTTGTTGCGTACTTACATGCTTGAGCATAAAGAAGCTAGTGTCATCTTGTCTGCAATAGATTGATGAAACTTAAGCAAATATATTTAACTTATTAGGAGAACATAATTTGAATCAATCTTTAGGTACGTTTGGCATTTGGGGAGTAGTTATATTTTTAGGATTAGTAATTAGCTATCCCGTTATTAGCTTCTTAACATTTTTATGTTTGGTTGCATATCGACATTAGTTTCAGAATTTATAGACCTACTCCTTCGGGGGTAGGGGTAGCAGTTTGCAGAAAATTGCAGCTAGCTTAAATTTTGGCTGAGGCGGCAGGTGCAGTGCTTTTGTAAAACTTAAAATTCAAAGCTTCATCATGCTGTCAATTTATCTATATAATTTTAGTAGGAATTTCTATCAACCAATAAGCTAAAGTAATCATTTCATGATATATCACGACGAGCCTACAAAAATTGACACCCGAAAAAGTTACTCAATTGATGAATCGGTTGCCAAAATGCTAGGCTGGATGCACGGCTCTGTTCGTTTGCAAACTGTTATTCAGGATAAGTACGGCCCTATTCCAAGACATTTGCCACACTTAGACTCCTTGCAGCACTCATTAGAAACACATCTTCAAATGCTTTTAGATAGAGCTAAGCATGAGTATAACGAAGCGCTACAAGATAATGAGATAGCGAAACTGTACGTAGAAGATAAGAATCCCGTTGATGCTACTTCTGTAATAATAGCCTCAAATTCCATCGTTAATGAAAAATACAATCAGATATCCCATTGGAATCAGGTAATTGATAAAGCTCTTAATTTTAAAAGCATGATCCAAAAAGAGCTCGAAAAGAAGGATTCGTCCAAATTAGAAAAAGATAAGCCCCTCACAGACGAAACAGGCATTGTACATATCAAACTGAATAGTCTAAATGAGTGGGCTAAGCAGTTCGGAGTTACCATAATTGATATACCAGAGGGCTTGGTAGTTGTTAACCGAGAGCAACACAATCAAACAATTAAAGCCTCCACTGTGACATATATTGCACCAAAAAGATCTGATGCTTTAGGTATCATATTAGATAATCTTCTCAGGACTAATCCTGAACTCAAACCAGCTAGAGCAATGGAAGAGCTTCGTTCATTAGAAGGCGGTAATGTAATTATTGAAATTTTAGATGAAGGCGTTAAATGGAGGCGTGATGACGGTAGTGAAAATGATATCGAAATAACATCGAGGGCATCATTAGGCGAACGTTTGAGGTATTGGAAGAAAATACAATCACAGACTAAACCAAGACCAACTTAAAATACAAAGACTAATCCAAGGCTCAGAACTTTTACTATTAATTAAATGTTTCAATGCTTTCCATGTGCTGAACATCGCACGCTAATGGAGAGTGAAATGAGTATAAGTAAAACAAAAGTATTAAATTCTTTAGAGGTGGCTGAGTTATTAAATCTCACTGCTGCTCCTGAAGAAACAGTCGCAGAAATTTCAATCGAGAACCACAGTGACTCCGAGCCTACGCAAGAAGTAGCCTCAGTTAAAACCAGTGTTGTCACCTCATCCATAGTGGAAGTAATAACTGAGGATAGTGCCAAACAAAAAACCGCTGAACCACAATCAAATATCCCAATCATTGATAATCCAAAACCTTTGGATAAAGCGTCATTTCCTGATCAATCACATAATGGAAATAATCTACTTCCAGCTACGATACCAAATACAAGTCACTTGGCTACCGGTAATAACATTACAGTTCGCTACGATGTTATTAGGAAAAAGCTAAACATCATTATTTCTGGCAATTCTGGAACGCCAGAAAATGCTGACAATGTTGCACTGGCGATTATTTTCAGTCTAGCAAATCTCAATGGGATGTCTACCGGACAAATCCCAAGCTTCTTAGAAGTCATCGGAGATAGAAATCAATATAACCCTGTTGCCGATTGGATATTAAGCAAACCTTGGGATAAGGTTGATCGTCTTTCAGCTTTCTATGCCACCTTAGTGCAGCGTGCCGATTTTCCAGAAGAGCTTAAAAATTCATTGATATATTGCTGGTTACTAAGTGCTGTGGCTGCCGCACTTAAGTCTAGTGGCTTTAAAGCCCGCGGTGTACTAACACTTCAAGGCCCACAATCAATCGGCAAGACTTCTTGGATTAGCGCACTAATACCTGATCCTGTGCTAAGAGAAAATGTACTGAAGCTAGACCATCATCTTGATGCTGGAAATAAAGATTCCATCATTACTGCTGTTTGCCACTGGATTGTTGAAATTGGTGAACTTGATTCTAGCTTTAAAAAAGATATTGCACGCCTCAAAGGATTTCTTACTTCTGATCGTGACAAAGTCCGTCGCCCCTATGGACGCAGTGATTCAGAGTATCCACGACGTACTGTGTTTTGTGCCACCGTTAATGAAGATAATTTTTTGGTCGACTCAACGGGTAATAGCAGGTGGTGGACTATTCCTGTGACAGCCATCAATTACAACCACGGAATAGATATGCAGCAAGTATTTGCTCAACTCAAGACCGAGTTAGATGCTGGTGCAATGTGGTGGCTAAGCCCTGAGCAAGAAGCATTACTTGAATCTCATAACAAGAAGCATCGCGCTGTTAGTGTAATACGTGAAAACATCTTAGAAGCATTAGATCTAGAACGTGTCAATGAAAATGGACTGCCTGCAATGACCGCTACACAAGTGCTGCAAAGGATGTATATCAAGTCTCCAACCAATGCGCAGTGCAAAGAATGTGCAGGCATATTGCGGGAGCTTTTAGGTGAACACAAACGCATTCAAGGCATAAACAAATGGCGTATTCCCTTCAAAAAGGGGGATTGGGCATCATCTAATGCACCCTCTGCATCTGATGATGGAGATGTGTTTTAACTCGTAATTGCTTCCCCCTGCCACCACCTGAAATTCTAAAAAAATTTTGATAAAAATCTTTGAGTTAGCAGCGGGGGTGGGGAGGGGTAGCAGATTTATAAAATTTAGAATTTTAATAAATAAAAATAGTAAACGGTCCCCCGCAAATGCTGCCGTGAGATTTTTTGAAAACTGCTACCACCCCCGCCCCGACACAAAAATAATGTGCTCTAAGTGGTTAGGGTGGTAAGAGCAGCAAACTTACAAATTACAAAATTTAAGGAGTCACAAAATGAGCGATAAAAAAGTAAAAGCTTCTAAACAAGAGATGACTGAAGTACTCAACTGTCACCGAGTACCAACTAAGTTGTATGTGAACATTCAAAATCATATGAATGCTCGAATGAATAATGTAGAGCCTAATCGACTTTATACCTTGAAACAGATGTGTGGCAAAGAATTCTGGAAAGGAATGAATAGCTGGCAACAAAGAAAGGCAGGGCGTGCATTTGCACACATGGTGGCTGTCGGTATTTTCACATTCGATTTTATTCAATACAAAAAGAGCCCGACTAAGCGATATCGGCTGAAGTAATTTGCAAGCTAGAAAAGGATGCGGTGCTAATACAGGCTGCAGACATCCAAACACTTAATTTTTAATATGGAGGTTCAACATGATTGTAAAACTAACAGAAAGCTTTATCGCAACAGGCTTGCAATGTTCAGCAGGTAAACGAAGAGAGGAAATGGTGGATTCAGTAGTACCAGGCTTATTCATTGAAGTTCGAGCAGCAAGCCAAGGCCAAGGTACCTATTACTATCGATACAAGGATATAAATGGTCACACTCAAACAAAAAAGCTAGGGCGTAGTATTGATATAAGCTTATTCGAAGCCCGAAATCTTGCTAAAGCATTACGCGCTGAAGTGGCATTAGGTGGGAATCCCAGAGCTGAGGAGAAAGCCGCGAAAGCTGTAATCACGCTGGATGACTTCTTTAACGATCATTATTTAGCTTATGCCAAAAGTCATAAGCGCTCATGGGGTCGTGATGAAGAGTTGTATCGCTTGCGTATTAAAGCTGTATTTGGCCATAAACGCCTTAATCAAATCACCCGATTACAGGTGCAAAATTTCCATGCAAGTGTACTCAATGAAGGCTTGGCAGCAGCTACCGCCAATCACCATATCAAGCTCATACGCAGGATGTTTAATTTAGCCATCTCATGGGATATGCTAGAAAAGAATCCGGCTAGCCGGATTCAAATGTTTGAAGAAGATAACCAAGAAGAGCGTTATATGAATGATGAGCAATTAGGTAGCTTAATGGAAGTGCTTAAAACTGACCCTGCTAGATCTGTCTGTCTGATCACAACCTTTCTTTTGGCAACTGGTTGTAGGTTAAATGAAGCGCTATCAGCTACATGGTCACAGGTAGATAAAGATAAGCGTGTATTTCGAGTAGCAGCTAAAAACTCCAAGTCAAAGCGTATGCGCCCTGTTCCATTAAATGACACAGCAATAGAAGTACTTAATCAACTAGATACGGAAGGACAGCATGAACATTTATTTATTAACAAGAAAACAAAGAAGCCCTACGTCAACATCGCTAAAGTATGGGAAAGGCTAAGGGTCAAGGCAGGGTTACCAAATCTTCGAATGCACGATTTACGTCATCAAGCTGCATCTCATCTTATTAACTCAGGTAGCAGTCTTTATATTGTGCAGCAGATTCTTGGCCACAGTGATCCTTCCGTAACACAACGTTATGCGCACCTTTCAATGAAGTCATTAAATGATGCTAGCGATAATGCTTCAAAAATCATCAAAGGAGCGATGAAACAATAATAATTGTTAACCATAGAGAATGAACAATTAGGCGAGTTAGGATGTAAATATCTTGCTCGCCTTTTTATTTTATTTTTGCGAAATACTAAATTTGGATATCTAAAAAAATTTCCGCGCCGTGCCTTATGTCTCAAAAAAATTTTACGGGATGGGCAGAGT
>Ga0209231_1000426_pt1 | contig 24083 bp, 25 predicted proteins | sample Deesub45470m_DNA_FD_188086 | JGI IMG/M metagenome (GOLD analysis project Ga0209231, IMG submission 188086) | Deep subsurface microbial communities from North Pacific Ocean - 450_OLKR46/470m Metagenome (SPAdes) (version 2) | ecosystem: Environmental > Terrestrial > Deep subsurface > Unclassified ... | reverse complement strand
GCAATCGCGGCACCGTCGCCGGGGAGATCGAGGAGGCGGTGAAAAAGGAGCTCTCGGCGGCCTTTCTCGCCTTCGGCAGCATCGCCTCCCTGGCGACCATCGAGGCCAAGGGCGACGAGGCCGGGCTTCTCGAATTCGCCCGCCGCCATCGCCTCCCGCTGGCCTTGCACTCCGCCGCGGCCCTCAATGGAGTCGCCGCCCCGAGCGCCGAATCAAGCCACGCCCTGGCGGCCGTCGGCGCCCGCGGGGTCTGCGAACCGGCGGCCCTCCTCTCCGCCGGAGGCGGTCCGCTCCTGGTGAGCAAGAAGAAGCGCGGCAACGTCACCGTGGCCGTAGCCCTGCGAGGGGGGGAATAAACGCCCCCTCCCGGTCTCCCGGCAATCAGCCTCCTGTCCGCCGGTCTCCAGACGGCGTTTTGAAATGGACGAAACATGAGCGGAAAACTTTACGTCGTCGGCATCGGGCCGGGCGGCGCCGAACATATGACCCCCGCCGCCCGGACGGCGATCGAGGCGGCCGGCACGGTGGTCGGTTACCAGACCTACCTGGAGCTTCTCCCCGAGCTCCTCGAGGGGAAAAAACTGGTTTCTTCGGGGATGATGAAGGAGGTCGAACGCTGCCGCCGGGCCCTGGAGATCGCCGGGTCGGGAGAGACCGTCGCCCTGGTCAGCTCCGGCGACGCCGGGATCTACGGCATGGCGGGGCTGGTGCTGGAACTGGCGGAGAACCGGCCGGGGAAGGGACCCGAGATCGAGATCGTTCCCGGCGTTTCGGCGGTCCAGGCCGCCGCCGCTCTCCTCGGGGCGCCGCTGATGCACGATTTTGCGGTCATCTCCCTCTCCGATCTTCTCACCCCCTGGACGACGATCCGCCGCCGTCTCGAGGCGGCGGCCGACGCCGATTTCGTCATCGCTCTCTACAATCCGAGAAGCCGGGGACGGGTGACCCAGATCGTCGAGGCCCGGGAGATCCTCCTGCGCCACCGCTCCCCGCAGACTCCCGTCGGCCTGGTGCGCAACGCCTGCCGCGCCGGCGAGACGGCGACGGTCAGCGACCTCTCCTCCTTTCTCGAGCACGACATCGACATGTTCACCGTCGTGATCATCGGCAATGCGGCGACCAGGGTCGACGGCGCCGGGAAGATGGTGACGCCCCGCGGCTACGCGCCGCGCATCGAGGGGGACGGACGGGGAGGGGACGATCCCGGCACCGAAGCTTTCCCTCCGGCGCCGTCCCCGGCTCGGGCCCTGTTCATCGGCGGCACCGGTTCCGACGTCGGCAAGAGCGTCATCGCGGCCGGACTCTGCCGGCTGCTGCGCCGCAAGGGGATCTCCGTCGCCCCCTTCAAGGCCCAGAACATGGCCCTCAACTCGGCGGTCACTCCCGAAGGGGGAGAGATCGGCCGCGCCCAGGCGCTGCAGGCGGCGGCCTGCGGCCTTCCCCCCCACACCGACATGAATCCGGTCCTCCTCAAGCCCAATTCCGATACCGGCTCGCAGGTGGTGATCCAGGGACGGCCGGTGGGGAACATGACCGTCGCCGCCTATCACGCCTACAAGCCCGAGGCCTTCGATCGGGTGCGGGAATCCTACGGCCGCCTGGCCGCCGCCCACGAGGTGGTGGTCATGGAGGGGGCGGGGAGTATCGCCGAGATCAACCTCATGGCCCACGACATCACCAACCTCAAGGCGGCACAGATGGCCGGGGCGCCGGTCCTGCTGGTCGCCGACATCGACCGCGGCGGGGTCTTCGCCAGTCTCGTCGGCACCTTCGCACTCCTCGCCCCGGCTGAGCGCGCCCAGATCAGGGGGCTCATCATCAACCGCTTCCGCGGCGAGGCGTCGCTGCTCGCCTCCGGCATCGCCGAGGTGGAGCGGCGCTGCGGGGTGCCGGTTCTCGGCGTGGTCCCCTGGCTCAAGCTGCAGCTCCCCGAGGAAGATTCGGTGGCCCTGGGGCGCAAGGTTGCCGCGCCGAAGGAAAGCGCCTTGCGCATCGGCGTGGTGCGCCTGCCGCGCCTCTCCAACTACAGCGATTTCGACCCCCTGGAGCAGGATCCGGGCGTGGAGCTGGTCTACCTCGACAAGGTGCAGGAGCTCGTCGCCCTCGATCTTCTGATCCTGCCGGGCACCAAGAACACCCTGGCCGACCTCTCCTTTCTTCATCGAAGCGGCCTCTTTGCGGCCATTCTCGATTTCCACGCCGGCGGCGGCGAGGTGGCCGGGATCTGCGGCGGCTACCAGATTCTCGGCCGGGCGATCCGCGATCCCCTCGGAGTCGAATCCGATCGGGTCGCAGGGGAGGGGCTCGGACTCCTCGACGTCGAAACCGTCCTCGGCGCCGTCAAGCAGACCCATCAGGCGGAGGGCCTCCTTCTTGCCGCGGCCGCCTCCGCCGGGTTCTCGGGTTCGGAGCGGATCTGCGGCTATGAGATCCACATGGGGGAGACGGTTCTCGGCGCCGAAGCCCGCCCCCTGATGCGCCTGATTTCCCGCTCCGGGAAAGCCGTCGATTTCGAAGACGGCGCCGTCTCCGCCGACGGCCGGGTCTGGGGGAGCTACCTGCACGGCCTCTTCGACGACCCGATGACCCGCCGGGGTTTTCTCGACGGTTTGCGCTCCCGGCGCGGCCTCCCCCCGGGCCCTGCCGCAAGCGGACCGACCCTCGAGAGCGAACTCGATCGCCTCGCCGATCACCTCGCCGTCCACCTCGACCTCGATCACATCCTGACCCTCCTCGACCTGCCCGAGGGAGGGAAACAATGATTTTCTGGCTGGTCCCCGCCGCCTTCGCCCTCGACCTCGTTCTCGGAGACCCCCGTTCCCTCCCTCATCCGGTGGTCTGGATCGGCCGTCTCATCCGCCGCCTCGAAGCGGCACTGGAGGAGCGTCCGAAAAATCGCCGGCTGGCCGGAGCGATCCTTGCCGCGGCGACCCTGGCCGTCGTCTTCGCTTCTGCCTGGGGGGCCCTGGCCCTGGCCGGACGGCTTGGGGAGGTCGTCGCGGGGGCTCTGGCTCTGTGGCTGGCTTACACCACCCTGGCGCTGCGCTCGCTGCACAGCGAGAGCCGGGCGGTGGTAACCCTGGTGGAGGAGGGGCGCCTCGATGAGGCCCGCCTCGCCCTCTCCTTCATCGTCAGCCGCGACACCGCCGCCCTCAATCGCGAAGGGATTCTGCGCGCCTGTATCGAGACCGTGGCCGAAAACACCTCGGACGGGGTGGTGGCCCCCCTGTGCTACCTCTTTGCCGGCGGACCCGTCGGAGCCCTCCTCTACAAGGGGGCGAGCACCCTCGATTCGATGGTCGGCTACCGCAACGAACGCTACCGCGACTTCGGCTGGGCCTCGGCCCGCCTCGACGACTTCCTCAATCTGGTCCCGGCGCGGCTCACCGCCCTCTTCATGGTCCTGGCGGCCCTTCTCCTGCGTCTCGACGGCGGAAGAGCGCTACGCACCGTGCGCCGCGACGCCCGCAAACACCACAGCCCCAACGCCGGCTTCCCCGAGGCCGCCGTCGCCGGCGCCCTGGGAATCCGCCTCGGCGGCCCTGCGGTCTACTTCGGCACCCCGGTCGACAAGCCGGCTCTCGGCGACGACCTCGCTCCCGTCACCCCGGAGCACTACCGGCAGACGGTCGCCCTGATGTATCTCGCCTCTTTCCTGACCCTGGCATGCGGGGCGCTGCTGACGCTGTGTTTGCGGCATAATCCATGCATTTGATTTTCGACTGATTTGCATTTGTTGATCCCATCCATCAAGGAGCTCTGCCATGCTCAACCGTAATGTACTGCCGGCCTCTGCGCTTTTCGTCCTTCTGCTTTTATTTACCGCCTGCTCTTCCGAGCCCAAGGCCGTCAAGGCTCTGGAACAGGCCGAAGCCGCGGCCGCCGCGGGAAATCTTGAGGGCGCCATCCCCCTCTACGAGGCACTTCTTGCCGACTATCCGAAAAGCAAGGCGGCGGTGAAAGCCGAAACAGGGCTCCGGGCGATCCGATTGACCCTTTCCCGGGAAAAGGCCGAGCTGACCGAGGCCCTGGGGAGTGTCCGCGATGTCCTTGAGGGGTTTGCCTCCATGTACGGGCACTATCCGAGGACACTGGCCGATCTCGACAACGGCGAGTACTTCTTCGATGGCCAGTATCTGGCCGGAGTCGTCCCCGGGGACGCCAGGGTCTATCTCCTCTTCGCCGAGGCTCCCCCCTACCGCGTCTGGGCCTTCAAAAATGGCCGGGAGGAGGGACTTCTCCTCGACGCCTCCGCCGCCGAATCCCGCAGCGCCGTCCGCTCCGAAGCTCTTCAGGCCCTGGAGTCTGCTGGCCCCGGCGTGGTCGAAATCGGCGCTCTGGCAGCTTACGGCAAGCCCGGCATCGACAAGTCCCTTGAGTAAATTGAATTTGACTTCATCCCAAAAGGCAAAATTTGCCACCAAGACACCAAGACACCACGTAAAGTTTTCGTTTTAATGGATTTTCTTGGTGCCTCCGTGCCTTGGTGGCTAAAGATCCTGTTTTTAAGTTGTTTTCTGATAAAGGGGCGCCGAAGGCGAATTTAGACGCTCAGTAGGATGCCCGAGGAGAGACCGATCCAATGAATTCAAGCCAGCATGGCGGCGGTGTGGCCCGGGCGGCCCTGCGCCTCGGCCTCGACGCCGAGGCCATCCTCGATTTTTCCGCCAGCATCAACCCTCTGGGGATGCCCCCCGCCGTCCTCGAGGCGGCCCGGGGATCGCTTGCGCAGGCGGTCTATTATCCCGAGATCGACGGCGCCACCCTGCGCGGGGCGCTGGCCGATTTTCACGGCATTTCCTCCGATCACCTCCTCCCCGGCTGCGGTTCCACCGAACTCATTTATCTTCTCCCCCGGGTGCTGCGCCCCCGCCGGGCGCTCCTGGTCACTCCGGCCTTCAGCGAATACGAACGAAGCCTGAAACAGGGGGAAACCGCCGTCGATTACTTCCCCCTGCGTCCCGAGGACGGTTTTCGCCTCGATCCGGCTCGCCTCCTGGGGCGCCTCGAACCCGATACCGAGCTGGTGGTGCTGGCCAATCCGGGGAACCCGACGGGAGCGACGATCGATCCGGCGGACCTCGAGGCGATCGCCTACGGACTTACCAACCGGGGGGTGCTGGTGGTCGACGAGGCCTTTGTCGATTTCGATCCGTGCCTGTCGGTCATCGACAGGGTGCCAAACCATTCCAATCTCTATGTCCTGCGCTCCCTGACCAAGTTTTACGCCATCCCCGGCCTGCGCGCCGGTTATCTGGCCGGACCGGCCCGGGGTGTCGCCAGGCTGGCGGCGGCGCGTCCGCCCTGGTCCCTGAGTTCTCCGGCTCTGGCGGCGTCTCTGGCTGCCCTCGGCGAGGAGAGGTACCGGCAGCGGTCGCTGGCGCTGATCCCGGAGCTGCGCCGGCAACTCGCGGATGGTCTGGAGTCCCTGGGCTTGACCGTTTTCCCCGGGGCCGCCAACTATCTCCTGGCGCAAATTCCCTTGGGGATGCGCGACGCCGCGTCCCTGGCCGCACGGCTCGAAGAGCAGGGGGTCCTGATCCGCTGCTGCGCCAATTTCCCCCCTCTTGACGAGCGGTATTTCCGCGTGGCGGTGCGCAGCGAATCCGAGAACCGGCGCCTCCTGGTTCTCCTCGACGACGCCCTGCACGGGCATTAACCAAACAGGACACAAGCGACGAGGACAGGGAATGAGCAGATACTGGCTGGTCGATATGGGAGAGATACGCTACGCCGTCGGCTCGGCGGCCGAACTGGAACTCCGCAGTGCGCCGCCCGTCTCCCGCCCCCCCTTGAGCCCCGTGGAAATGGCCGGCTTCACCGTTCTCGACGGACGCACCCTGACCCTCCTCGACCTGGCAGCCTGCATCGGGCTCCCCCCCGGCGTCGGCGCATCCCAAATCCTTCTCTCCGGCGCACCCGGCGAAATCGGCCTCCACTTCCGCGGTTTTTGCCGTCCCCTCGATCCCGCGGCCGAGGAGATTCTTCCTCTCCCCCCCTTTCTTCAGAGCCCCCTGGCCGCCGACTCCCTTCTGGTCGACGGGGCGGTGATCCCCCTTCTCGATTTCGACCGGCTTCTTGAGGCGATCAACGGCCCCGACTGGGAGCTCCCCCGTCCGGCGCTGGTTTCCCTCCCTTCGGGTGGCGAAGCCTTCGCCGGAGCGTGCCGGCTCTTTTGCGCCGGCGGCATTCTTCTTGCCGCCCCGTCCGGCATCTTCGAGGGGACGGCCCGCTCTTCGGCGGAGATCGCTCCCGTCGCCGCCACCCCGCCGATGGTGGCCGGAGTCATCCTTCACGAGGGGCGCCCACTGACCGTTATCGACCTCGCCGCCGCCCTGCACCTCCCGGAAGGGAGTCGTGGCAAAGGGGTGATCCTCCCCGCCCGCCTCAACGGAGCACTCTGGGGATTTCTGGTGGAGGAGGATCGAGGGACGATCCCGGTGGCCGATGACGCCCTCCTCGCGCTCCCTCCCCTCGCCCGGCGTACGGCAATCGCCCAAGCCCTGGAACACGGCGGCGGTCTCGTCCCCTGTCTCGATCTGGCCCTTCTCCTTGCCGGAGAGGAAGAAGCCGAAGGGGAGGGGGGGGAGGACGAGCTGGCCGAGGGGGAGAAGAGGGGTGAGCGGACCGACCGGGTCATGGAGTTCGCGCTCCTCGGAAGCCGCTACGCCTTGCCGCGGGAAGAGGTCGTCGACGTACAGCCTCTCCCCGGCTATTGGCCGCTGCCGGGGATGTCTCCGCTCCTCCTCGGCCTGACCCGGCGGGACGGAGCCCTCTGGCCGGTCATCGATCTCACCGTCTATTTCGGCTGCCGCCAGGCGGTCACGGCGCAGAGCCAGGGGATTGCCCTGACCAACGGCGACTTCAACGCCGTGATCGTCGCCGGAGAGGTCTTCGGCGAACGCACCATCCCCCGGGAGCTGCAGCGCGAATTGCCCTTTGCTCTTCCCCTGCCGCTGGTCTACGGCTGCTATCTGCAGGAGGGTGGGGTTCTGCTGGTTCTGAACGCCCGGAGCATGGCCCTGCATTTCAGCTCCGAACTGGCCAAAGATGTCCAGGGGACCTTCCTTGGCCTCGGCGACGAGGCGCAGCAGGAGGCTACCCCATCGGCTGCAGGGGCTTTTCCCAGCGAGTTGCCGACCCCGGTGGAAGTCGAGGACGAGAACGTCGGGGACTCCGCCTCCACAGTTCCGGGGTCTGAAAACCAAGGAGGCGAGGAGGTAGCGGTTGCCGAGGAGGGGAGGGACTCTGCGATCAGTCCCTCATCGACTCCCGATGAGGAGACACTCCCTGCCGCCCCCCTGCAGACCCCGGAAATCGATCCCCCTGTCATTGTCCCGACCCTGACGCCGCCGGAACTGCCGGAGCTGCCGGAGTTCGCAGCCCGGATCCCTTTGCCGAAAGTCCCGGACGCAGAACCGGCGCCCCCTGCAGATCCCCCGGATTTCCGGGCGACGGAGATGGCCCCCCCGGGCGCTATTGCAGGCGCCGACCCGGTCGAACCTCCCGAAACTCCAGTGATCGCCACCCCATCCCCTTCCGTTCCGGGGATCTCGTCGATTGAGCTGTCCGCCGATGCGGAGCTCCCGACGGGGCAGGTCAAGGACGCAGCGCCGCCGGTCCAGGAGGCCGAAACCCCGCCGCCCAAGGATGAGCCTTCTGCGCTCCCCACTGTTTCAGCGCTGATTCCCGCCGTCCTGAACGATCCTGTTGCAAAGGATGCGGTTGAAGTCTATCCTCCGCCCTGTCCTTTGACGGTGGAAGACATGCCTTCGAGGGGACCGGCCGCCGGGGAGCAGCGCTTCTATTTTGCTGCCGCCGTCGTGGTTCTGCTTGCCGCTTTCGCCCTTTACTGGTTCTTTCCAGTCAACGGTGAACTGTCTCGGTCCGGTGTCTCCTCTCCTGCGGCCAGGGAACGCTTACCTTCGACTGCCCTGCCCGCCGTCGCCCCGGAAAACGCCCCGTATGTGGCGGTTGAGGCTCCGGCGGCCGCGGTCCCCACGGTCGAAGGTGCGGCGACGGAAATCCCGGCGGTCGAAACGAGGACTGCCGAAGTTCCGGGGGCGGAAGATTCTGCGGAGGAGAGGGCCGTTGGCGCCGTCCCCCTGGTCGAGGGCCCCGGGGTTGGACGGACGTCTCCGTCCTTCGATCCCCCTGGTCCGGGCGCTTTGCCGGTGATGGAGCCCTACGAGGTCCGCCCCGGCGACAACCTGTGGACGATCTCCCGACGATTCATGGGCGATCCCTGGGCTTTTCGGCAGCTGGCCAGGGAAAACCGCATCCCGGAGCCGGATCTCATCTTTCCCGGACAGGTGATCCTTCTCCCCGCTGAAACGAAGGCCCGGGGGGATGCACCATGACCGGACCGGACAGCAACGAACTGCTCAAGCTTGTTCGGATGCGCATGCCCTTCGGAAAATATGCCGACTGGCGGCTCATCGATCTCCCCGAGCCTTATGTCGTCTGGTTCGCCGGCCAGGGATTCCCCGAGGGAGAGCTTGGACAGATGCTTCGAGCCCTGTATGAAATCAAGGTCAACGGCCTCGAATATCTCTTCGAACCGCTGCGTTGAGAACCTCATTTTTCCAGACGGCTGTACAAACCGGTGGTTCAGGTGCTATCTTTATGCAGGTTTTGTTTTTATTTAAGGGAGGAAAAGACCATGAAGGCATTTAAAACATTTCTTGTCGGGCTGGTCCTGGGTCTGGCAGTGGGTCTGTGGTTCGGGGTCAACCTGGGGCGGGACGAGCCGCTGCTCAGCAACCCCTTTTCGCAGCCGTCGTTGCAGAAACAGCTGCAGAAAACCGGTGGCGAGATGCTGGAGAAGAGCGGCCAGGCACTGGAGGAGAGCGGCAAGGCGCTGAAAGAGAAATTCAGCGAGTGATTGCCTGAAGGACAGCCGCCGGCAGTTCATATCAATAAAAAAAGTGAGAGACGGCAATGACAACGACCAATCGACGGCAAACCCAGCGGCAGAATGCCCTGAATCTTCTCGATTACACGGCTCTGGGCGCCGGCGGCGAGGTGGCCTTTCGCGGGCTGGGGCGCACCCTCAATGTGGGCGAAAATGGACTCCTCCTCGAAACGCATCAGCCTCTGACGGCGGGTCAGACCGTTCGTATCACCATCGGGCTCCGGGAGGATCTGGTCGATCTCCAGGGACGGGTGGTTCGCATCGAGCCGGACGGGGCGGAGAAATTTAAAGCGGGGATCGAGTTTGCAAGTCTCGACGGCGAGGGACGACGGATCTTCACTGCCTATCTGGCCGCGTTCAAGGAGACCTTCCTCGGTTGAATCAGGCAGTCGATAACGTGGCAGAACCTGTCCCCCTGGACTTGAACCTCCCCTGGATTCCCGGTTCGTTTCCCTTGATGCTCGCTCCGATGCAGGGGCTGACCAATCGTGCCCTTCGTTCCCTGTTTGTCGAGTGGGTGCGCCCCGACGTGGTCTTCACCGAATTCATGCGAGTCGGACCCGGAGCTCGCCGGACCCTCTCCGCCGTCGACCGCCAGGAGGCGGCGAGTTGCGAGGCCGAGGTCCCGCTGGTGGTGCAACTGATCGGGCGCGACCGGCAGGCCCTGGTGGCGGCGGCCGAGGCGGCCCAGGACGAGGGGGCGCTTCATCTCAATCTCAACATGGGCTGCCCCTTCGGCCGGCTCTCTTCCACCTGCGCCGGCGGCGCCCTCCTCAAAACACCCGCAGTCCTTCCCGAACTTCTCTCGGCCCTGCGCGCCGCGGTCCGCGGCAGCTTTTCCGTCAAACTGCGCGCCGGCTACGACGATTCCCGCCAGGTTTTCACCCTTCTCCCCCTCTTCGAATCGGTGGGGATCGACTATCTGATCCTTCATCCCCGCACCGTGGTGCAGAAGTACGCCGGGCGCGCCGATCACGGGGTGACCGCCGAGGTGGTCGCCTCCTGCTCCCTGCCGGTGATAGCCAACGGCGACATCAACAGCGCCTCCGACGGCCAACGGGTGCTGGACCAGACGGGCGCCGCCGGCCTGATGCTCGGGCGCGGCGCAATCGCCGACCCCCTCCTCTTCGAGCGGCTGCGCGGACGGGCGCCGACCATCCCCGGTCCCGATGAGGAGGCGGCGGTGCTGCACAGATATCTTCAGGCCCTCGAGGTGCGTTACCGGGAAATTTTCTGCGGCGACACGCAGATCCTCAACAAACTTAAGGAGTCCCTGGCCTTCACCAGCGCTCCGTCCCTGGCCAGGACCGTCAAGCAGTTGCGCCGCGCCGCCAAACTCTCGGATTTTTCCCGCCTGGTCGCAGCCATCGGCAACTGAAAGAGACTCCTTCCGACTCCTCGGCAGGGTTCAACCCCGTTTTGCCAACCCCGGGCCCTGATCAGCTCAGAAAGGATCCATCATGATTTTTCGCCCCTCCGTCGCCGCTCCGCGCCGCCGGAATTTTTTCCTGCGATGTGCTCTCATCGCTTCGTTTCTCGGGGTGATGGCAGTCACGACAGGTCCCGCACGGGGGAGTGAGCCGCAGGCCGAATTCAACGTCGGAGCGCCGCGGCCGCCGAAGGAAAGCGTCATCCAGGTCATCTTCGGTCTCCCTCTGGCGATGCCGACCGAGCGGGGCACTCTGGTTCTCGAGGCCTTCTTCGACCGCAACGATAACGGCCTGCAGGAAGCCGGGGAAGAGGATCTGCCCGGGGAACTCACCTGTTCCGTCGATGGCATCGATTACGGCTTGCCGGCCTTCATCCCCGGGCTGAAGCGCAACGGAAATTTCGAGATCCGCTGTCGCGGTGAGCGCTTTGCCCCCACCGGCACCAGCCGGGATGTCTTCATCGAGCGTCGCGGCCAGATCGTTCGTGTCGACCTCCCCTGCCTCCCCGTCGATGGCGCTCCCCCCACCCCCGAGAAGCCCAGGAAATAACGGCTGCCGACCGCTCCTTGTCATCGGCAGATGCATTCCGCGAAAACGCTGCTGACGACGGAGCCTCCTTCTCCGGCAGCTCCTTTCTCAATGCTGCAGGCTATTTCGCCTGAATTACTAAAGCTCTAAAAAACAAGGGGGCCGTCCGATTATGGACGGCCCCCTTGTTTTTGCGCGTCGGGCTTTCCGGCATCTCCTAGAGGGAGCACACCGGGCACCCCTGCAGGCGCAGCGGCTTTTCCAGATGGCTGGCGGCGAGGAGCTCCTGATCCTGGAAAATTGCGGCGGTCGGTCCGTCGGCGGTGACCCGCCCGTTGTGGATGACGATGGTCCGCTCGCACAGGTCGAGAACCAGATCGAGGTCGTGGGTGGCGATGATCTTGGTGTGGTGAAAGCCGCGCAATAGTTCGATGAGCCGACGCCGGGCGCGGGGGTCGAGACCGGTGGTCGGCTCGTCCATGACCAGGATGTCCGGCTTCATGGAGAGGACCGAGGCGATGGCCACGGAGCGCTTTTCCCCCCCGGAGAGGCGGTAGGGGGGGCGGTCCTGCAGATGCAGTGCCTCCACCCGGGCCAGGGCCTCGGTCACCCGGGCCTGCACCTCCTCCGGCGGCAGGCCGAGGTTGAGGGGGCCGAAGGCGACGTCGTCATAGACCGTCGGCATGAAGAGCTGGTCGTCGGGATCCTGGAAGACCATGCCGACGGTGCGGCGCACGTCGCGGATCGTCTCCCTGGTCAAGGGAAAGTCGCCGATTCGCACCCGTCCCTCGCCGGGAGTCAGGTAGCCGTTGAGGTGCTGCAGCAGAGTCGACTTGCCGGCGCCGTTGGCGCCGACGATGGCCACCGACTCGCCGTGATGAATGCAAAAGGAGATCCCCTGCACCGCGGCGGCCCCGTCGGGGTAGGCGTAGCAGAGGTTGTTGACCTCGACGATATGATGGCTCATTAAAACAGCTCCGTTAACAGGGTGCCGAGGAGGTGCGGCAGGTTGAAGAGCCGCAGAACGATAAAGGACGCACTCCATCCGAGTGTGAAGAGCACTTCGGGGCGGCCGATGTGCGAACGGCGCAGGAGGCGGATGTCGCCGTCGAAGCCGCGGCAGAGCATCGCCAGGTGGATGCGCTGGGCGCGGTCGACGGTGCGCAGCAGCAGCTGGCCGATCAGGTGGCCGAAAATCTTCATTTCCATGCCGCGCCCGGCAACGGAGCGCAGGGCCCGGGCCCGTACCAGCCGCTGCCCTTCATCGACCAGGACGAAGAGGTAGCGGTAGAGAAAGAGAAGCTGCAGGGCAAAGATGCGCGGGGCGCCAAGCTTTTCCAGGGCCATGCAGACCCCGGCAAAGCTGGTGGTGGCAATCAGAACCAGGGCGGCGCTCACGGTGAGGGCAAAGCGCAGAAGGATCGAGGCGAAGGAGACCCACCCTCCCGAGACGGTCATCCCTCCGAAGTGCAGGAGGGGGGCAGGATCGAGAAACGGGTTGAGAATGCCGACAAAAAAGGCGAAGGGGGCGGCGATCAGGAGTTTCTTGCCGAGGTAGCCGGCGGGGAGCTCGCCGCGGAGAATCAGCGCCATGGGGAAGAGGGCGAAGGGGAGAAGGGCGGCGATCTGGTAACGGCCGAAGGACACCACCGTCACCACGAAGACCAGGGTCGTCACCAGTTTGGCCCGGGGGTCGAGGCGGTGCAGCGCCGTATCGCCACCGGCGAGGGTGTCGAGGGTGCCGATGTCGAAAAATGCCGTTTCGATTTTCGCCATGAACGTGGCGGCTCCGGGTCGGGGGTCAGGGTCAGGTCCGTGCCGGCCATCCAGTGGCGGCACCCTGGCATTTCTGCATCACGTCTGAGCTATTACAAGAAGGGTGCCACGGCGGCGAAGGGAGAAACGTCCGGGCTTTGCCCCCCTGACTGACGGAATCCTGCCGCCGCGGCGAGGGTCAGGGAGCCTCCTGGCGGATTTGTGTCATACGTTTTTTGGTTTCGTGGCACCCCTGGCTGGAACCATGCCTCTGGTAACACGAGGAGCCTGTCGGACTAGCCGACCGGCTCCTCAAAGAGGGACTTTACAGAAGGTCCTTCCCGGTGGTCGTGGTCACCAGTTTGCCGTGTTTGACTCCCTTGGTGCCGATGAGTTCGTCGGCCAGGCGCTTGACTTCCCGCGCTTTCCCCCGCACCACCACCACCTCCAGGCAATGATGGGCGTCGAGGTGGACGTGGAGCGCCGAGACGATGGCGTCGTGGTGGCTGTGTTGCTGTTCGGTGAGTTTGTCCGACAGGTCCCTGGTGTGGTGGTCGTAGACGAGGGTGACGGTGCCCACCGTCTCATCGTTTCCCCGGGCCCACTGGTCCTCGATGAGGGCGCCGCGGATCAGGTCGCGAATCGCCTCGGAGCGGTTGACGGATCCCTTTTCGGCGATCAGGTCGTCAAAACGCCGCAGAAGGCGGTCGTCGATGGATATTCCGAAACGGGTCAGATCGGCCACGGGACTCCTTACGGCAGCAGGGTTTGCACCCGGTCTGTTTAGCATGATGTTCCTTGCGGGTCAAGAATGTTGACGGCTTAGCAGGGTTCATCCACAATCTGTCCACGGACTGTTCACAAGATCTTGTGGTTTTTATGAAAAAAAATACCCAGATCTAGTGGTTTTTGCCTTGACTCCGCGCCCGGCTGTGTTAACTTTTGCCGTGATTGTCGCCTGAGGCGACCTGTGTCCATTCGGCAGGGGAGGGAGCTGGTATGCTGGAATTTATCCGGAAGAGAAACGGGCGGCTGGTCCCCTTCGAAGCCGAAAAAATCGACGAGGCGATCTGCAAGGCGGTGCGCGCTGTCGGTGGCACGGACATGGCCAAGGTCGCCGGCATCACCCGGCAGGTGGCAGGGATACTCGAGATCCTTTACAAGGACGAGAGGGTGCCGACGGTGGAGAACGTGCAGGATCTGGTGGAGAAGATCCTCATCGAGAACGGCCACGCCCAGGTCGCCAAGGCCTTCATCCTCTACCGCAAGCAGCATGAAGCGTTGCGCAAGACCCGGGAGTTCATGCAGGAGTCGATCGAGGCCATCGACTCCTATCTGACCCAGGAAGACTGGCGGGTCAACGAAAACGCCAACATGGGTTACTCGCTGCAGGGGCTCAACAACCACATCGCCGCCAACATTACCAGCAACTACTGGCTCAATAAAATTTATCCCGCCACCATCGCCGGTGCCCACCGCGAGGGGGACTTCCACATTCACGACCTCGGGATGCTCAGCGTCTACTGCTGCGGCTGGGACCTGAAGGACCTTCTCCTCAAGGGGTTCACCGGCGCCTACGGCAAGGTACAGAGCGCCCCTCCGGCCCATTTCCGCACCGCCCTCGGCCAGGCCGTCAACTTCTTCTATACCCTTCAGGGGGAGGCGGCTGGCGCCCAGGCCTTCGCCAACTTCGACACCCTCCTCGCCCCCTTTATCCGCTATGACAAACTCTCCTACAAGGAAGTCAAGCAGTCGATCCAGGAGTTCATTTTCAACATGAACGTCCCGACCCGGGTCGGTTTTCAGACCCCTTTCACCAATATCACCATGGACATGACGCCTCCGAAGAACATGGCCGGCGATGCGGTGGTCATCGGCGGCAAGTTGATGGACGAGAGCTACGGCGACTTCCAGGACGAGATGGATCAGCTCAATCGCGCGTTCTGCGAGGTGATGATGGAGGGGGACTCCTCGGGGCGGATCTTCTCCTTTCCCATCCCGACCTACAACATTACCGTCGGATTCGACTGGGAGAGCGAGCGTTTTCAGCCGATCTGGGAGATGACCGCCAAGTACGGCATCCCCTATTTTTCCAACTTCATTAACTCTGACATGGATCCCGAAGACGCCCGCTCCATGTGCTGCCGACTGCGCCTCGACAACCGCGAACTGCGCCGGCGCGGCGGCGGCCTCTTCGGCTCCAACCCCCTGACGGGGTCGATCGGCGTGGTGACGCTCAATCTTCCCCGGGCCGCCTACGTCGCCGAGAGCAAGGAGCTCTTCTTCACCCGGATTTCCGAGCTGATGCGTCTGGCTTTCGAATCGCTGGAGATCAAGCGCAAGCAGCTCGAGCGATTCACCGAGGAGGGGCTCTATCCCTACAGCCGCTATTATCTTTCCGCCATCCGCGAGCGAACCGGCCACTACTGGGACAACCACTTCTCGACCATCGGACTCCTGGGGATGAACGAGGCCTGCCTCAATCTCATCGGCGTGCCCATCGAAACCCCCGCCGGCAAGGCGTTGGCCGAGGAGACCCTCGGTTTCATGCGCCGTCAGCTCGAGGCCTACCAGGAGGAGACCGGCCACCTCTACAATCTCGAAGCGACTCCCGCTGAGGGGACGAGCTTCCGCCTCGCCCGGCGCGACCGCAAGCGTTTTCCCGAGATCGTGACCGCCGGCAGCGACGAGCCCTATTACACCAACTCCACCCAGTTGCCGGTTGGGAGCACCGAGGATATCTTCGCCGCCCTCCTCCATCAGGACGGGTTGCAGACCCTCTACACCGGCGGAACCGTCTTTCACGGCTTTCTCGGCGAGCGCCTCGAAGACTGGCGCAGCGCCCGGCTCCTGGTGCGGCGCATCGCCGAGAATTTTCATCTCCCCTATTTCACCCTCAGCCCGACCTTCACCATCTGTCCGGTTCACGGCTACATCAGCGGGGAACATTTTTCCTGCCCCCATCACCACGAAGGGAAGGCGGCCTAGGGACTGTCCCCGCAGGGGGACTGTCCCCGATTGTCTGACTTTTTTAACAGGAGGCTTTATGGCGACAAAGTGTGACGGCAAGACCGAGGTCTATTCGCGGGTGTGCGGTTTTTTCCGTCCGGTGCAGCAGTGGAACAAGGGGAAGAAGGAAGAATTCAAGGACCGCACCGAATACGTCGTCGGCGCTTCCAAGAGCGAAGACTAGGGTACCGGGGACCATGGGGATCAAGGGGTTTCAGGGGACCAGTCTCCTCGACTATCCGGGGAGAATCGCATCCCTCGTCTTTTTCGGCGGATGCAACCTGACCTGCCCCTTCTGTCACAATCCGGGGCTGGTCCTCGATCCTGAGCAGTATCCCGATTACCCCGTTGCGCTCCTCCTCGAGGAGCTGGCGGAGCGCCGCACATTCATCGACGGGGTAGTGATCTCCGGCGGGGAACCGACCCTCGACCCTGGTCTCTTGGATCTTCTGCGGAAAATCAAGGAACTCGGGCTGCTGGTCAAGCTCGACACCAACGGCCTTGCTCCCCGCGTCCTTGAACGGCTCATCGCCGGGAATCTCGTCGATTATGTCGCCATCGACCTCAAGACCGCTCCGGAGCGTTATCCGCAGCTGCATTCCGGCCCTGTGTCTGTGGCCGATCTTGAGTGCAGCGTCTCCCTCCTTGTGGGCGGCGCGGTGGACCATGAATTTCGCACCACCTGCGTCCCCGGTTTCGTCGGCCAGGGGGATATTCGCCGGATCGGCGAAACGCTGCAGGGGGCGCGGCGCTGGGTGCTGCAGCAGTTCGTCCCCCGGCATGCCCTCGCCCTTCATGCGCGGGGGGTCGAGCCCTATCCGCCGGCGCAGCTCGAACTTCTTGCGGCCCTGGCGGCCCCCTACGCCCGGGAGGTGTCGATCCGCGGCCTCTGAATTTTCCGGGAAGGACCGGACGAAAAAAAGCCGCGGCGGCCGCCGCGGCTTTTTGATTCTCGATGGGAATGCAGCTAGGAATCCTAGAAACGCAGCCAGAGGATGAAAGAGAAACTGATGGTCGCCACCACGCTCCCGGCCAGGACGTAGAGGACGTAATCGAGGGCGCTGTGCTGGATTCTGTTCTGACTCTTCTTTGTTCCTGGCCTGTTCATTGTTCCTCGTCGGCAATGGAGGGTTTCATCTCCGGAGCGGAACTTGCGGTTAATTGTCGATGCAACATGGGTACCAAACGGAGTCCGCCGACGATGAGGCAAGGCAGGTGACTGATTTTTAAAGGAAATGCTTCCTTTCAAGGAGGGTTCCCTTCTTCCTGCCGGTGTTTCCGCGGAGCCGGATTTCTCCTGTCCGGCCATATTGCGGCACCCTGGCGTGCTACGGATCGATAAATCGGTAGCAACTTTGCATTGACAGCGGCGCCGCTCCTTGTGTATTTTCGGTGTGATATCCGGGGTCGTCGGAAACGGTGCTCCGGTTTACGAGGAGGTTTTGTCATGCACATGGCCGATGCCCTGCTTTCCCCCGCCGTCGGCGGAACGATGTGGGCGGTAACCGCCGCGACCATCGCCTGGTGTTCCCGGCGCATCAAGGGAGCCCTGGACGACAGCAAACTGCCGCTGATGGGGGTTCTTGGCGCCTTCGTCTTTGCCGTGCAGATGATCAATTTCGCCATCCCGGGGACGGGGTCGAGCGGACATCTCGGCGGCGGATTGCTCCTGACGATTCTCCTCGGACCCGCAGCGGCCTTTCTCTCCATCGCCTCGGTCCTCACGGTGCAGGCGCTCTTTTTTGCCGACGGCGGCCTCCTGGCTCTCGGCTGCAACGTCTTCAATCTCGGCTTTTTTCCCTGTTTCGTCGCCTGGCCGCTGGTATTCCGCCGCCTCGCCGGCAAAACCCCTTCTCCCGGCCGGCTCTACGGCGCCACGGTTCTGGCGGCCCTGGTCGCCCTGCAGTTCGGCGCCTTCGCCGTCGTTGCCGAAACGGCCCTCTCCGGGGTGGCCGAGCTCCCCTTTGCAACCTTTCTGCTGGTCATGCAGCCGATTCACCTGGCGATCGGGCTGGTGGAAGGGGTGGTCACCGCGGCGCTGATCGCCTTTATCGCCCGGGCGCGCCCCGAAATCCTGGCAACGGCGCTTTCCGACGAATTCTCTCGGCGGAAGGCCTCGCTGAAGCCGCTCCTGGCCGCTCTGGCCGTCGCCACGATCCTTGTCGGGACAGGTCTCTCCTGGTTCGCCTCCAGTCGCCCCGACGGCCTCGAATGGTCCATTGCCCAGGTGACGGACGGAGCCGAGCCGCAGGCGCCGCAGGAGGGGTGGCACGGCACTCTGGCCCGCCTGCAGGAAAAGATCGCTCTGCTCCCCGGCTACGGCTTCCGGGAAAGGGAAGATGAAGCATCGGCGGCGGAGGCCGGAGTCCTCGTCGATTCCGGCACCAGTTTCTCAGGACTCGTCGGCGGACTGGCGACGCTGGGGATCACCCTGCTGGTCGGTTTTCTGCTGCGCCGCCAGAGGACGTGAAAAGGCAAGGTCCGGGGAGGGAGGAAACCAAACCCAAAATGCCATTTTCACCACAGAGGCACCGAGATCACTGAGGAATCCCATTTTAATCTCTTGGTTTTCTCAGTGTCCTCTGTGACTCTTGAGTTTTCATACAAAAGCATCAACAAAGACAGGCCGCCGGAATGATCCGGCGGCCTGTTTTCGTTTCAGGGGAGATCAGAGTCGGCTGCGGGTGACAAGAATGGGGGAGGGGGACCGAGAGGCCGGTGAGGCGGACTTTTTGTTGCAGCCACTCTTCCTCGTCGAGATGAAGCCAGTCGAGGAGGAGGGGATCGGGGGCGGCGGCCAGGTAACGGTCGGCCAGGGTGTCGATGTGGCGGTTGTAGACGCGGCGGGAGGAGCCGTGGGCAAAGTTGCGTCCGGCAAAGCGGCGGATGTCGCCGTCGCAGCGCACCGAGATGTGGTAGAGCTCGTGAATCAGGGTGCGCAGCTTCTCTTGAAAGGAGAGGCGCAAAAAACGCGGCACCAGGATGTGGATCAGGTAGAGGATCTCCCGCCCCTCGTGGACCAGGGCCGGCATTCGGTAGGTTTCCCGAAAGCGCCCGCGGCGCCGGGTCAGCTCCGGGCTGCCGGCAGCAAAGCGCAGGGGGGCGATACGGGCGTAGGTGCCGTGGGTTCCGGCGGCCCGGGAGCGGCCGAGGGCAAAGAGGATGCGCCGGGAATCGATATGCGCCAGGTCGGGAAGTTTCAGGCAGAGGTCGGCGCCGAGTTCGGCGAGCCGGGCGGAGAGGTTGATCCGCACCGGCTCGCCCCCCCCGGGGGGCATCAGCGTTCCTCGAGCTTGTGGCAGAGGAGGCAACGGGATTTGGGGGGATGGTCTTTGGGGAACTGCACGCCGTCGGCGTTGTGGCACTCCTCGCAGAATTTTTCGGCGACCTTCTTCCCTTCCGCCTGGACGAGGGTGTAGAAGCGCTCGTGGGTTTCGTCGAAGGGGACGCGGTGGGTCGATTCCTTGGGGGCGGCCCAGAGAAACCCGAGGATGATGGCGGCAACGGCAATCAGGATATAGTCGCGTTTATTCATGGAACATCCCTTTGAAAAGCCGGAGGTCGCAGGGTCTCCGGCAGGCATGGGTCAGTCCGGCCGTGAGCCGGGATCAGTCCGATTTGATGAACAGCAGGTAGATGACGATCATGATCAGCACGGCGCCGCCGCCGACGAAGACCAGCAGAGTCTGGTTGTTGAGGCCGGTGAGGGAGGTGTCCTGCTGCAGGGTGTAGGAAAGGAGGCCGGCGAAGCCGACCACGGCGAGGATCATGGTCAGCATGACCCGCCAGCGCATGATCAGGGCCAGCAGCGCCAACACGCCCATGGCGCCGAGGAAGAGGGGGTTGTGGATCAGGTCCCCGACTTTCATCTCCTGAAGGGCGGTGACGACCTTGCCGGTTTCAAAGTTTTTGAAAAAATCGATCACAGCGGAAACGTCCATCGTGACTCCTGTCGTTTTTCGGGAAGGTACAAAATGGCCGATAGCTTCGGGGCGTAAGATAGCAGGTTTCGCCGGCAAAGGCAAAGGTCAAATGCCGCGCCACCCCTTGACTTTTCCCTCCCCTTTCCCTAGTATCGAACGCTTGGTTTGCAGGTCTGCGACGAGGAGGATGGGGCGTGTCTGAGAGGGCGATCGGGATATTCGATTCTGGGGTCGGCGGCCTGACGGTGTTCAAGGAAATCCAGCGGCTCCTTCCCGGGGAAGAGTTGCTCTACCTCGGAGATACCGCCCGGGTTCCCTACGGGACAAAGAGCCCCGGGACGGTGCTGCGCTACGCACTCGAGGCGGCCGCCTTTCTCGTCGAGCAGCGGGTGAAGATACTGGTGGTCGCCTGCAACACCGCCTCTTCCGTGGCCCTCGAGGCTCTGGCCGAGCGTTTCAGCCTGCCGGTTCTCGGAGTCATCGCCCCCGGTGCCCGCAAGGCTGTCACCGTGACCCGCAACCGCCGCGTCGGTGTCATCGGCACCGAGGGGACGGTGAAGAGCAGCGCTTATACCCGCGCCATTCATGCCTTGTCGCCGGAGGTCGAAGTCTTTGCCGCACCCTGCCCCCTCTTCGTCCCTCTGGCCGAGGAAGGGTGGGCCGACCATCCCGTCGCCCGTCTGGCGGCCGAGGAATATCTGGCGCCGCTCATGGCCCGGGGGATTGACACCCTGGTCCTCGGCTGCACCCACTATCCGCTGCTGAAGCAGACCCTCGGTGCGGTCCTCGGCGACGGCGTGACCCTGGTCGATTCCGCCGAAGAGACCGCCAACGAGGTCGCCGCGGTCCTGGCGCGGCGCGGCCTGGCGCGGTGCGGCCCCCTCCTCCCCCCACGATTTTTCGTCACCGACGTGCCGACCCGCTTCGAACGGGTCGGCGGCGGTTTCCTCGGGATGCCCCTCTGCGGGGTGGACCAGGTGGAGATCGACGGCGCCATTTTTCATCCCCTCGACGATTCCCTTCGGCGCTGCTGAACCGCTGCCGTTTTACCATCCGGGTTTTTTGACCCTCATCGGGAGACTTTTTGCCATGCAAGAAAAAAGCCTGCGTAACCGTCCAATCCTTCTGGCCTTTTTGATCCTGCTGTTGGTCATCGGTGCACTGGTCGCCCGCAAATATCTTTTCACCTCACCGCCTCAGCCTCTCCCCGTTGGAGAGGTTTCAGGTCCAAGAGAGCTGCGCGAGGTCGTCCTCTACTTCGGTTCCGTCGACGGCAGCCATCTGGTCCCCGAAGGGCGGGAGATCGAGGATTGCCTCGAGGAGCGGTCCTGCCTGATGGAGACCGTACGCGCCCTGATCGCCGGGCCGGTCGGTGACCTGACGCCGGTCTTCCCCTCCCATGCCGTCCTTCTCGACGTCGTCGAGGAGGGGGGGACGGCCAAGGTCGATTTCAGCCGCGATCTTGTCACTGGCCATCCCGGCGGCAGTATCTCCGAGCTACTGACGGTCTACGCTCTGGCCAACACCCTTTCGGAGAATTTTCCCTATGTCCGGCAGGTGCAGATCCTCATCGACGGAGCGTCCATCGAAACCCTCAAGGGGCATGTCGACCTGCGCGAGCCGGTCAAGGCCGACTTCACCTTCAGCCGCCCCTCCGAGGGGAATTCCCCCGCAGCCGGGTCCAGGGAGGGCGCACAGCAATGACCGATTTCAGGCAGGCGCTTTCCCGGCGGGTGTTGATTCTCGACGGGGCCATGGGGACCCTCCTTCAGGAACGCGGGCTCAAGGCCGGAGGATGCCCGGAAGAAATGAATCTCATCGCTCCGCAGGTGGTGGCGGGGGTGCATCGTGAGTACGCCGCCGCCGGCGCCGAGATCATCGTCACCAACACCTTTGGCGGCAGCCGCCCCAAACTGGCCCATTACGGGCTCGAGGGGCGGGTCGCCGAAATCAACGCCCGCGGGGTGGAGATCGCCCGCCGGGAAACGGGCGAGGGAGGGTTCGTCGCTGCCTCCATCGGCCCCACCGGGCGCTTCCTCGAGCCGGTGGGCGATGCCGGTTTCGACGAGATGGTGGAGATCTTCGGCGAGCAGGTGACCGCCTTCACCGGTGCCGGCGCCGACCTGATCACCCTGGAAACCTTTCTCGATATCCGCGAACTGCGCGCCGCGGTCGTCGCCTGCAAGGAATTTTCCTCGTTGCCGGTGATGGCTCTGATGACCTTCGACGACGGCGGACGCACGGTTCTCGGAACCCCTCCCGAGGCGGCGGCCGTCACCCTCGACGCTCTCGGCGTCGACGTTATCGGCTCCAACTGCGGGCTGGGGATCGACGGCATCTACACCATCCTCGAAAAGATGCGCTCCGTCACCTCCCTCCCCCTCATCGCCCAGGCCAACGCCGGCCTCCCCGTTCTCAAGGACGGCCAGACGATCTTCCCCGGAACCCCCGGGGAGATGACCGCCTACCATGAGCGGCTGCTCGCTCTCGGGGTGCGGGTCATCGGCGGCTGCTGCGGCACCACCCCCGAGCACATCCGGGCGATGCGCGACGCCCTGGCCGGCCGGGATCAGCGCTGGACGGCGCCGCCGCGCCGCGGTTTCCTCTCCAGCCGCAGCGCCGCCGTCCCCATCGGCGGCCTTGCTCCCTGCGCGGTGATCGGCGAGCGGATCAATCCCACCGGCAAGAAGATCTACAGCGCCGAACTGCGCGAAGGGAAAACCGCCTACGTGCGCCGTGAGGCCCAGGATCAGGTCGCCGCCGGCGCCACCCTCCTCGACATCAACTGCGGTTCTCCCGGTGTCGACGAGCCGCTGGCTCTCGAGCGCGCGGTTTTTGCCGCCTCCGGGGTGGTCGCGGCGCCTCTGGTCCTCGACTCCTCCGATCCCGTCGCTCTCGAGCGGGGACTCAAGGCCGCCGACGGCAAGGTCCTGATCAATTCGGTCTCCGGCGAGGCCAGAAGTCTCGCCGCGATCCTCCCCCTGGCCCGCAAATACGGCGCCGCCGTCATCGGCCTGGCTCTCGACGAAAGCGGCATTCCCGAGACCTCCGAGGGGCGCCTCGCCGTGGCCTGGCGGATCGTCGACGGGGCCGTGGCCGCCGGACTCCCCCGGGAGGACGTGGTCATTGATTGCCTGACCCTCACCGTGTCGGCGGAGCAGAAGAGGGCCATGGAGACGCTCCGCGCCCTGCGCCGGGTCAAGGAAGAGCTCGGGGTCGCCACCGTTCTCGGCGTCAGCAACATCTCCTTCGGGCTTCCGGCCCGTCCCATCCTCTCTTCGGCTTTTTTCGCCATGGCCCTGGAGGCCGGACTCGATGCCGCCATCATCAATCCCCGGGACGAACGGATGATGGACGCCTTCCGGGCGGCCATGGTCCTCCTCGGGCACGATCAGCGCGCCGAAGCCTACATCGCCGAGTACGGCGGCCTCACCGCCGCCCCCGCCCTGCCGCAGGGCCAGAGCGCCGAATGCGGCATTCGCGAACAGCTGACCGCGGCGATCATCGAAGGGGACCGCGAGGGGATCCTTCCCCTGGTGGAGAAGGCCCTGGCCGAGGGACTCTCGACCCTGGAAATCAGCAACGAAGGGCTCCTCCCCGGCCTGGAGGAGGTGGGACGGCGCTTCGGTAATAACCAGATCTTCCTCCCCCAGGTCATGCTCTCCTCGGAAACGATGCAGGCCGCCTTTGCCCGCCTGAAGAAGGAGTTGGGCGGGCTCGGCACCGCCTCCCTGGGGAAGATCCTCATGGCCACCGTCGAGGGAGACATCCACGACATCGGCAAGAACATCGTCTGTACTCTCCTTGAGAACCACGGTTTCGAGGTCGTCGATCTCGGCAAGAACGTCCCGGCGGCGCGGATCGTTGAACAGGCCCGCGCCCTCGAGGTCGATGCCGTCGGTCTCTCGGCTCTGATGACCACCACCCTTGCCCAGATGGAAACGACCATTGCCCTGCTGCGCCAGGCCGGTGTCACCGTCTTCACCATGGTCGGCGGTGCGGTGGTGACCCCCGAATACGCCGCCTCCATCGGCGCCGATCTCTATGCCGCCGACGCCCTGGAGGCCGTGGCCAGGATCAAGGAACTCCTCCGGCAAAAGACGGTATAGGGCTTGCGTCATTTCGCGGAACGTGCTAGAAAGGGCTTAATTTTTCATCTTCTCTGAGGGGCTCGGATGGTCGGTGGTTTCAATCACAATTTTCGCTACAAGGGCGAGATGTATCACGTACAGACCGAGGATGGCGGGCGCAGAAGTCCCAACATCATCACCCTCCTCTACAAGGGGGGGACGATCCTCGGCTCCAAAAAGACCTCCTACGCCGACATCTCGAAGGTCGATAACCTCGAACAGGTCGTCGAAGAGTTGATGAAGGAGCAGCACAAGGAGATGCTGCGCCGTCTCAAGGAAGGCGAGTACGACGAGATCATCGGCGGCCGGATGATGGTCGGCACTCCTCCGGAAGCGCCCGTTGCCAGGGCTCCGGCGGCCGCCGCGGTGCCGGCCCCTCCCGCTCCCCCGAGAC
>Ga0209231_1000425_pt1 | contig 24142 bp, 26 predicted proteins | sample Deesub45470m_DNA_FD_188086 | JGI IMG/M metagenome (GOLD analysis project Ga0209231, IMG submission 188086) | Deep subsurface microbial communities from North Pacific Ocean - 450_OLKR46/470m Metagenome (SPAdes) (version 2) | ecosystem: Environmental > Terrestrial > Deep subsurface > Unclassified ... | reverse complement strand
GTTGCTGCTGGCGGCCAGCGCGGCGTCACCGATCGCGTAGAAAACCAGCGCGGCCGAAAGCGCGGCCGCCAGCAGCAACAGCGGCAGCGCGAGGCGCGAAGATGGCTGCGTCAGCCATGCTTCTCCATCCTTGTTCAGCCGCGCGGCCATGATCGGCCTTCCCCTTGCACCAGCATTGGTTCCCTATCGCCCCGGTTCAGACCGGCGCGATTTCTTCCCTTGCGCTGCTTTCGTGGACCTTGCCAATCCTCAATTTGCGCGCCTGCCACTTGCGGCCCATGCGATGGCGCCAGAACCAGTCGGCCACGACATAGCCGACGATCGCCGCCACCACTGATATGATCGCCAGCCCCAAGAGCATTGCAGGTGCCGCTTCCGACACCAGCCAAGCGGTCCATTGGCCGATCGTGGCATGGTCATCGACCAGCGCCATGAAGCCCGATGCATCGGCGCTGCGGCCCAGCATCCAGTTGCCGATATAGACCGACAGCCACAGGATGAGCGGCGTCGTCGCGGGGTTGGACAGGAAGGTCATGGCAGCTGCCACCGGGATATTCGCGCGGAATGGCAGCGCCAGCAGTGCGGCCCCGGCAATCTGGATGCCGGGGATCAGCAGGAAGATGCCGACCAGCAATCCCAACGCGACCCCGCGCGGCACAGACCGACGGGTGAAGCGCCACAGCGAGGGTTCCAGCACCCGATGCGCGACCGGAGCCAGAAACTTGTTATGCTCCAGCGACTCGCGGGTCGGGGCGTTGGCGTGCCACCAGCGGCTGAAGCGATTGTCCATCAGCCCTTGTCCCGCATGATGCGCTGCTGGTCGCGCTTCCAGTCGCGGTCCTTGATCGTCTCGCGCTTGTCGTGGGTCTGCTTGCCCTTGGCCAGCGCCAGTTCGATCTTGGCGCGGCCCTGACTGTTGAAATAGACCATCAGCGGGACCAGCGTCATGCCCTTGCGCGACACGGCGCTGTGCATTTTTTCGATCTCGCGTTCGTGCAGCAGCAGCTTGCGGGGCCGCTTGGGTTCGTGATTTTCGCGGTTGCCATGGCTATATTCGGGGATGTTGCTGTTCACCAGAAACACCTGGTTACCCTTCACCTCGGCATAGCTTTCGGCGATATTGCCCTCGCCGCCGCGCAGCGCCTTCACCTCGGTGCCTTGCAGGGCGATGCCCGCCTCGAACACATCCTCGATAAAATAATCGAAGCGGGCGCGCCGGTTTTCGGCGACGATCTTCTTCTTGTCGAAAGTGACGGGACGCGGGCGGGCCATAAATTAATCTAACACCTAATGCTCAACATCCGTTCGGGCTGAGCGAAGTCGAAGCCTTCTACTGAGCGGAGCGAAGTGCCTCGCGTTGCTCGGCCGAGCCCTTCGACTTCGCTCAGGGCGAACGGATAATATGGGGCTTTGTCACTCTTAAACCAGTCCCGCAATCTCCAGCGCGCGATCGACCGCCGACCGGCTCGATTCCGACGGCCAGGTGATCGGCAGGCGGACGTCGCCGGGCATGTCGGGCCGAACGCGCGTGAGCGCATATTTGACCGGGCCAGGTGAAGAATCGCTGAACAAAGCATCATGCAAGGGGTAGAGACGATCCTGCAGCGCCAAGGCACCATCCCAGTCATGCGCGGCGCAGGCGGCCTGAAAATCGGCACACAGACGCGGCGCGACATTGGCGGTGACGGAGATGCACCCCTTGCCGCCCATAGCGTTGAAGCCCAGCGCGGTTTCATCATTGCCCGACAATTGGCAGAAATCCGGGCGGCAGGCGAGCCGTTGCGCGGTGACTCGGCCGAGATTGCCGGTCGCGTCCTTGATGCCCACGATCGTCTGAAATTCTTCGGAGAGGCGATGGATGACTGGCACGCCGATGTCGGTGATGGTGCGGCTGGGCACATTATAGAGGATGATAGGCAGGGCGCAGCGTTCGGCGAGATAAGCGAAATGCTGATAGACGCCATCCTGGTTGGGCTTGTTGTAATAAGGCGCGACCACCAGCGCGGCGTCGGCCCCCGCCCCTTGCGCGGCATACATATGCTCCAGCGCGATGCGCGTGTCGTTCGAGCCGCAGCCTGCGATCACCGGCACGCGGCCCGCCGCCTGATCGACGCAGATCGCGATGACGCGATTATGCTCCTCGACCGTCATGGTTGCGCTTTCGCCGGTGGTGCCGCAGGGTACGAGCGCGCTCGATCCTTCCGCGATCTGCCAGTCGACCAGCGCGCGAAACGCCTCCTCATCCACCCGTCCGTCGCGAAACGGGGTCACCAGAGCCGGAATTGAGCCGGAAAACATGATTTAACTCCTTCAATTCTCCGGGCGGCCGGGGCATGATCGGGCAAGCGGCGCGCTATAGCGCGTCATTCAGGGCCTGATAAGGATGCAATTGCGATTATGTCCAGCATGTCGACGCCCCCTCCTGTCGAAAGTACCCTGATTCGCATGCCCCTTATTGCCCTTTTGCTGTTCACCGCCGGCGCCAGCGCCCAGACCGAAGGGCAGCCCCCCGCGCCATCGCCCTTTCCGCCCGGTGCCGTGGTCCAGCCACTGCCCAAGGCCGACAGCGGCCCCAGCCCCTGGAGCCAGGTCGCCGGTCGCATCGGCCAGCCGAGCGACGGCGCCATCACCGCGACGATCAACCAGTGGCGCGCGTTGCAGCAGAGCGATGGCCTGGGCTTTTCCACCTATGCCAGTTTCATCACCACCAACCCCGGCTGGCCGGGCGAGGACCGGATGCGGCGCTTGGCTGAAACCGGGATCAATCCCGACAGCTATGATCCGCGCCAGGTCACCGCCTTCTTCGCGCGCTTCCCGGCGCGCACGGCGGTCGGCCATGCCCGCAACGCCACCGCCTTGATGCAGGTCGGCCGGATGGACGAAGCGCGCGTCGCGGCGCGCAATGCCTGGATCGGTGGATCGCTGAGCGCGGCCGACGAAGCGCGGTTGCTGTCCCTGTTCGGCACCAGCCTGACTGCGGCTGACCATGATCTGCGGGCCGACAAATTGCTGTGGGGCAATGACGTCAGCGGCGCGGAGCGGATATTGGCCTATGTCAGCCCAGCCCGCCGCCCGGTCTATCAGGCGCGCATCGCCTTTCGCCGCAAGAGCAGCGACGCGGCCATGCAGATGCAGATGGCCGAGCCGGTCGGTGCCAGCGATGCCGGATTCGTCGCTGACAAGGCCGCCTGGCTGCGCGACACCGGCAACTGGGTCGCGGCACGCCAATATCTAGCGAACCGCCCGTCGCTGACCTATCGTCCGACCGACGCCGAGAAATTCTACGAAGTGCTGCTGGGGCAGGCGCGCGCCGCCGCCAATGACAGCCAGTGGAGCTTTGCCTATGGCATCGCCAGCAAGATCGATGACGCGGTGCCGCCCGGCATTGATGTGAGCGACCAGGCGCTGGGCGTGCGCGACGATTATACCAGCCTTGCCTGGCTGGCGGGCACGACGGCTTTCTATAATCTCAATCGCCCGACCGACGCGATGACGATGTTCCGCCGCTATGCCGAGGCCGCCAAATCGCCGCAGACCAAGTCGAAGGGCTATTATTGGGCGGGGCGCGCCGCGCTGCAGGCAGGCGACCCTGCCACCGCCAACACCTATTTCGGGCAGGCGGGAATCTTCCCGGATCAGTTTTACGGGCAATTGTCGCTCGAACGGCTGGGCCGTCCGATCCCGCCGCCGCCAGCTGCCGAACGGCCGGTGCAGATTTCCGCCGCCGACCGCGCCGCCTTCGAATCCCGCTCGGTGGTCCGCGCGGTCAAGGCGCTGGGGCAGATGGGCTATTGGCAGGATCAGGGCGTCTTCGCCCGCGCCATCGCCAACAGTGCCGACAATGACGTCGATCATATCCTGGCCGGGCAACTCGCGCAAAATATCGGTCGCCCCGACATGAGCGTCATGGTCGGCCGTCGCGCGGTGTCGAGCGGTTTGACGGGCTATGGCGCGACCGCCTTCCCGCGCGTGCCCGTGCCGGCGCAGGCGCAGCATAGCTGGACCATGATCCACGCCATCGCCCGGCAGGAAAGCCAGTTCGACAAGCAGATCGTCAGCCATGCGGGCGCACGCGGCCTGATGCAGTTGATGCCGGGCACCGCGCGCGAGCAGGCGGGCAAGATGGGCATGGGCTACAACCCGGCCTCTCTGAACGATCCCAGCTATAATATCATGCTGGGTTCGGGCTATTTTCAGCGGATGCTCGATTATTATGGCGGGGCCTATCCGCTGGCCGTGGCGGCCTATAATGCGGGGCCGGGCAATGTGAACAAATGGATCCGCGCCAATGGCGACCCGCGTATGCCCGGCGCCGACATGCTGCGCTGGATCGAGCAAATCCCCATTTTCGAGACCCGCAACTATGTGCAGCGGGTGCTGGAAAATGCCGTGGTCTATGAAGCGATGAACCCGGAACGGGCACGGTTCCGCGGGACGAGCGCGGTGCTGAGCCGGTATCTCGGCAAGCAGACGCCGGGGTGATTTTGGTTCGCGCGGAGGCGCGGAGACGCAGAGGAGAATAGGCGGCCTTTCTTCTCTCTTCTCCGCGTCCCCGCGGCTCCGCGCGAACAAAATTGCACGCACCCCGCAACACGCGATAGGGTCACGCCATGACCATTCCCTATCCCAACTATATCTCGCCTGAAGGCTTTGCGAAATTACGCGCCGAATATGACCATCTGTTGGGCGTGGAGCGCCCGGCGGTAGTCGAAGTGGTGAGTTGGGCGGCGGGCAATGGTGACCGGTCCGAAAATGGCGACTATCTTTATGGCCGCAAGCGGATGCGCGAGATTGATGGGCAGTTGAAGCGCCTGTCCAAGAAGATGAAGAATGCCAAGGTCGTCGATGCGCGCCAGCAGCCCGACCAGAGCCGCGTCTATTTCGGCGCGACCGTCACCATCGCCGACGAGGATGACATGCACCGCACGGTCACGCTGGTCGGCAATGACGAAACCAATGTCGATGCGGGCCGCATCGGCTGGTCCTCCCCCATCGCCCGCGCCCTGCGCGGTGCCGCCATAGGCGATGTGCGCCGCGTCATCCTGCCATCGGGCGAAAAGGAATATGAGGTGATGGCGATCCGCTATCCGGGGTGACGCCTCCATGCCGAAGGCATAAAAAAGGGGCCGATCATTGGCCCCTTTCTCACATCTCATTCGGCTTTGGCGGTCAGTTGCCCGGCATCGGCTGCGGCGCTGCGCCTGGCGCTCCACCCTGCTGTTGCTGCATCATCTGCTGCATCTGCATGATTTCAGCGCGCGACTTGAAGTCGTGCAGTTCGACGTCGAACACCAGCACGGACCCGGCCGGGATCGGGCCAGCGGCCTGATCGCCATAGCCCAGTTCTGCCGGAATCCAGAGGCGGTATTTGCCGCCCTTCTTCATCTTCTGCAGGCCTTCGGAGAAGCCGGGCACGACGCCATCGACGGGCATCGGTGCCTGCGGATTTTCGTCGAACACGGTGCCGTCGAGCAACGTGCCCTTATAGCCCACCAGCGCTACGTCGGCGGTGGTCGGGCTGGGGCCGGTGCCTTCGGTCAGGACCTTATACTGCAGACCCGATTCGGTCGTCACCACGCCTTCGGCATCGGCATTGTCCGCCAGGAACGCCGAGGGCGTCGATTCGACATGCTGCTGGCCCGCCCAGGCGAGACCGCCTGCCGCCAGCGCTATGGCAGCGACACCGATCCAGAGGCGCGTCAGCGACCCCTTGGCAATCGAACGAAGGGGAACAGCCGTCGTGGACATGGCGACAAGTCTCGCAATTAGGGGCGGGATAGCAGCAGGAAAGCGGGACGGCGCATGCCGCCCCGAACGGCGCTTACTTCGCGCCGTCGCGTTCGGCGCGCTTGCGGTCCATCTTGCGCGCGCGACGGACAGCGGCAGCCTTTTCACGGGCACGCTTTTCCGAAGGCTTCTCGTAGTGACGACGCAGCTTCATTTCGCGATACACGCCTTCACGCTGCAGCTTCTTCTTGAGCGCGCGGAGGGCCTGGTCGACATTATTGTCGCGAACGATGATCTGCATAAGTCCGTCTATCTCCAATCGAAAACGAGCGGTTCGCCGGGATTCTATGATCCGTCCCGACAGCCCGACCGAATAGCAAAGCCAATGAGTCGTCGCAGGTCACCCTACGCCGTGTGGAGCGCGCCCTACCAGTAGAGTCGCGGCACATCAACCCTTAAGCATGCAGAGTCTCGACTCCCATGCCGGAAAGGTCGATGGTGTCGGGCAAGACTATAAGAGAGGATCGCCCATGGCCAGCGCCGCAGAACGCACCGACATGTCCACCGCCGAATGGGAAGCACGCCAGCAGCTTGCCGCCTGCTACCGCATTTTCGAGCATATGGGCTGGTCGGAACTCATCTACAATCACATCACCCTGCGCGTGCCGGGGGAGGATCATGCCTTCCTGATCAACCCGTTCGGGCTGGGTTATGCAGAGGTATGCGCATCCAACCTGGTCAAGATCGACATCGATGGCACGGTGCTGGATGGCAGCCCCTATCCGGTCAATCGCGCGGGCTTTACCCAGCATAGCGTGTTTCACCGCTATCTGCCCGATGCCCATTGCATCATCCACACCCATACGACGGCGGGCATGGCGGTCAGCGCGACCCGCGAAGGGTTGCGGCCGATCAGCTTCTACGCCGCCACCTTTACCGGGCAGATCGCCTATCATGATTTCGAAGGCATCACGATTCGCCCCGAAGAAGGCGAGCGGCTGGTCGCCAATCTGGGGGACAAGCGGGTGATGATGCTGCGCAACCATGGCACGCTGGTCATGGCCGCCACCCTGCCCGAAGCCTTTTTGAAACATTGGTCGCTCCAGCGCGCCTGCGAAATTCAGGTGGCAGCGGGCGCAGCGGGCACACCGATGGAGATCGCGCCGGAAGTGATCGCGGTGCATCAGCGCGACTTATCGGGGATTCAATTGCCGGTCGGGCCGGGCGTGCCCGATTTTCAGGCGATGGTGCGGGTGATCGACCGGATCGACAAAAGCTGGCGGGAGTGATTCGCCTGCGCTTAGCCTGACCGTTTGAACAGCCAGCCGATGCTTGCCCCGCCCGGCAGCGCCTCACTGGTCACCACCAGCTGGCGCGTCGGATGGGGGCGACCATCGGCATCGACCCACAGGCTTTCCTCGACGCTCAGCACGCCGGTACCGGTGCGGAACTGCCACAGTGCCCCCATCTCGACGCGGAGCAGCGCCCCCTGGCTGTCGGCGGTCAGCGTCGGTTCGACGCCGGGCGCAAGGTGGAAGCGCAGGATGACGGGCAGCTTCGACGGCTTGCGCCGCCGTTCGGCCGGGGTCAGCATGTCCTCGCCTCTGATCTCCTTGCCATCGCCGCTCACCAGCAGCAGGCGGCGGTGGATATAGCCGAGCCGCCGGACATAGCCATCATGCGACAGGTCGACCCGGCTGCCATTGTCCAGCTCCTGCCGGTTCAGTTCCACCTCGGTCACGCCCTTGCCCAGCGTGCCGTCGGGCAAGAGCGCGGTGCTGTTGCAATCGTCCAGCACCAGCGTGCTGTGCGCGGCGGTGGTGCGCAGTCCTTGGGCGAGGTCTGCGGGAATCCATGCCCCTTCCAGCCCCGCGCCGCCGCAATTGACGACCAGCCGATGCGGGCCGTCGCTGATTTCGATCGCGCCTGTAGACGCGCAACCGGCTTCGGCGAGCCGGGCAACCGGCGGCGGCGCGGCATCGACCTGCACAACGGTCGTGCCTGCCGCAATACGTTGATAGCCCCAGTCGCGCGCCTGCCGCAGCGGGCGGCTGCGCACGCGGCTGGCCTGCACCACGGCGTTGACGGTGACAGGATCGATCGCGCCTGCACCCTGCCAGCTCCCCAACCCGCCATCGCCATGGATCAGGCCCAGCAGCGCCGGAACCGCGCGGCCAAGGCCTTCGTCCAGAAAGGCAGGTATCGTTTCGCGGCGGACGTCATAGACCGCACGCAGCATGGCAAGCGCCATCACCGCCTCGACCTGCGCCAAGGGTGATCGCGACACGATGCCGCCATCGGGGTGGAAGCTGCTCTCGATCGCGCGCTTGAGGCCCGCCTCGCCGAAAATCTTGCGGGACGCGCCGCCGGGGATCAGCATCGAGGCCGCGACGATAGCGCTCCAGGCGACGATGCGCGGCAGGCCCATCGCGGCCTTGTCGGCAATGCGGTCGAGATGCCGCGCGGTGCGGGCAATGCAGTTGAGAACCAGCGAGCGATAGACAAGGTCGCTCGATGACAGGATCAGCGGCGCATGGGCGGTCCAGAACAGCAGCCGCCAGCCCGCATTGTCGGCGCGCCAGGCCGGTTCGCTCGGCGTTTCGGCATGGGCCGCCAGCCAGCGCCGCATCACCCCTTCGGCGATCGGCGCGGCCTGCTCGCGGGTCGCCGTGCTGGCAAGGTCGCGCAGCCAGCGGAAACTGTGGATATGGTCGGCAAAGGCGGGGCCAAGGTCGAGCCGGGCGAAATCGACCGTGTCGATAATCTGCTTGCGGCCGCGAAACAGGAAATAGCCCGCGCGGAGTGCCTGCCCCGCCCGCGCATCGCCGGGAATATCGTCGTCGGGCACGGCCAGCAGCTTGAGCGGATATTTGCCGCGCAGCTTGCGACCGTGGATCGGCGTCTTCCAGCTAAGCAGGTAGAAATGATTGGCGATCCGCTGCGCCAGCGACAGCCCTTTGTCATCCGCGACGCGGATGAGGCGCTTGCCCTGTTCTATTCCATCGTCCGTGGCCACGGGATCGGCCGCTTGCCCGGTGGAAGCGGGGGAGATGCGCCGCGCGTCGTTCACCCGCCCCGCAGCTTCCGAATATTGTCGGCATAGGCGTCCGGCCCGCCCCGGAAGGTAGCGGTGCCCGCGACCAGCACGTCGGCTCCCGCGGCGATGGCCATGGGCGCGGTGGTGAGGTCAATGCCGCCATCGACCTGCAAGCGGATGTCGCGGCCCGACTTGTCGATCATCTTGCGGATCGCCTCGATCTTGCGCAGCTGGTTCATGATGAAGCTCTGCCCGCCGAAGCCGGGATTGACGCTCATTACAAGGATGAGGTCGACATCGTCGATCAGATAATCGAGCATCTTGGCCGGGGTGCCGGGGTTCAAAACCACACCCGCCTGCACGCCCAGCGACTTGATATGCTGGATTGAGCGGTGGATATGCGGCCCGGCTTCGGGATGAACGGTGATGATGTCCGCGCCGGCCTGCGCGAAGGCGTCGAGATATTGATCCACCGGCGAGATCATCAGGTGGACGTCGAACGGCTTGGTGCTGTGCGGGCGCAGCGCCTTCACGACGGCGGGACCGATCGTGATGTTGGGCACGAAATGCCCATCCATGACGTCGATATGCACCCAATCGCAGCCCGCAGCATCGATAGCGCGAACCTCCTCGCCCAAGCGGGCGAAGTCGGCGGAGAGGATGGACGGAGAGATGAGAATGGGCCGGGTCATTAACCGTTTGCCTTAGCTACGGCTTGGACTCAGGGCAACGGGGATTTGGCGGTGAAGCGATAAGTTTATGCGGTAAGTCTATAGCATCACGAAAACGGTCGGGTCGAGGCGGCGCGAGCAAGGTGCGCCGGGCGGCAGCAGTTGCTTGACGCCGTGCAGGGCGGTCACCTCGCCCGCTTCGTTCAGCAAGGGGGCCGCGATCAGGCGCAGGGCGCATTGGCCCATGCCGTCGGCCTGGTGGATATCGACGTCGAGCGTGAAGCCGCGCTTGTGACGGATGGCATAGCTGCGCAACCGTTCCATCGCTTCCCGCGATTCCGATGCGTACAGCGACACGGACAAGGTTCGCGGTACGACGCTATGCCGTTCCAGCCCGAACATGTCATAGACGCCCGCCGTCCAGCTCAGCGTTTCGTTCGCCAGATCGCAATGCCATAGGCCGAGGCCCCGTTCGGCCAAGGCGACGTCATTGCGCGCCAGCGACGGGTCGAGCGCAACCGGCGCCAGATAGTCATGCAGGTCGAATAGCGGCCAGCTATGATGCAGGGGCAGAGGCTCGATCGGTCTCAAGATGCACCTTTTCTATGAGGGCGGGCTGCAACGTAACTGTTTAATGGTTAAGGCTTAGTTCGCCGCTCTGGCAAGCCGTACAATGAAAAATCCGTCCGCGCCGCCGCGTTCGGCCAGCGTATCGGGCAAGGTGCGCAGCCAGCCGCCCGGCGTCGGGGCAAAGCCGTCGGGCAATTCGCCGGGCTGCACCGGGTCGATGGCGAAATCGGATCGCGCAGCGAGGAAGCGGGCGATCTGATCCTCCCCCTCCGCCTGTTCCAGCGAGCAGGTGGCGTAGAGGATGCGCCCGTCCGGCTTGACCCAATCGGCGGCGCGGGCGAGCAGGTCGCCCTGCAACGTCGCCAGTTCCTCGATCTGGCGTGCGCCGATGCGGTGCAATACGTCGGGGTGGCGGCGATAGATGCCGGTCGCGGTGCAGGGCGCGTCGAGCAGGATCGCATCGACCGGCGCGTCGGGCTGCCATGTCCGCAGATCGGCCTGGGCGACCTGGGCGACAAGGCCGGTGCGCGTGAGGTTTTCGGTCAGCCGCGCCAACCGCTTGGCAGACTGGTCGAGCGCGGTGACATGCCAGCCCGCTGCTGCCAGCTGCATCGTCTTGCCGCCCGGCGCGGCGCACAGGTCGAGCGCGCTGCGCCCTGCCCCCGCCCCCAATAGCCGCGCCGCGCAGGAGGCGGCGATATCCTGCACCCACCAGGCGCCCTTGGCAAAGCCGGGCAATTCGGGAATAGGAACGCCATCGGGCAGGCGGACATGGCCCGGCGCAAGGCTGGTGCCGCCCAGTTCTTCGGTCCAGCGCGCGGTTTCCGCTGGGTCGCGCAGACTGATGTCCACCGGCGGCCGGATGGCATAGGCGCGGGCCGCCGCCTCGACCATCGCCGCGCCCCATTGCGCGTCCCAGCGGGCGGCGACCTCGGCGGGTAGCGTGGGGGGTACGGGCAGCGTCGGCGCAGCGCGCGTCACCGTGCCGAACACGCCATGGACCAGCTTGCGCGGCCCGCCATCGACCAGCGGCAGCGCGGTGGCGATTGCGGCATGGGGCGGCGTGTCTAGCGCCAACGTCTGGACGAGCGCAATGCGCAACACCATTCGCGCCTTGGCATCGGGCGGCAAGACCTGCTGCGTCGCGCCGTCGATCAGCGCGTCGAGATCGGGCAGATGGCGCAGCGTTTCGGCGGCGATGGCATGGACCAAGGCGCGATCGGCGGGCGGCAACCCCTGCGCCGCGCCGTGCAGCGCGAGTTCGAGCGGATCGCCCCGCCGCAGCACGGCATCGAGCAGGCGGAGCGCGGCGCGGCGGGCGGGAAGGCCGGGGACAGTGTCGGGATGGGGTTGTGATTTACGGACCATGGATGGTCCCTAGGCGGAAACGTCCGAAAAGACACGCTTGATTGGCGGAACCTAACCCCGCCTGTGTGGATCGAGGGCGCTGCGGCGGCGCGGGCGCGGGGCGACCGGCGAGAGGGCCGAGGCGCGCGGTGCCGTACGCAGCGCTGGGGCACCCATATGTGCAGCCATATCTTCCAGCGCGGCGATCCGCTTGCCGGTCGCGGGATGGGTGGAGAAAAGCTCGCTGACATGGGTCGGCACGATATAGAGCTGGGCGGCAGCCGGATTGCGCTGCGCCACCGGATTGGGGATGCGTTCGGCCTGGCCCGCAATCTTGGCGAGGGCGGAGGCGAGCGCACGGGGATTACCGCTGATCGCCGCGCCGCCCGCGTCCGCGCCATATTCGCGATGACGGCTGATCGCCATCTGCACGATCATCGCGGCGAAGGGCGCGACAATCACGGCCAGGATGGTGGCGATCATATTGCCATGGCCATTTTGATTGTCGCCGCTGCGGAAAAACAGGCCGAAATTGGCCAGCATCGAAATGGCACCCGCGATCGTCGCCACCATCGTCATGATCAAGGTGTCGCGATTTTGCACATGCGCCAGTTCATGCGCCATCACGCCCGCCACTTCATCGCGGTTCAGCATCGCGAGCAGGCCAGTGGTCGCGGCAACGGCGGCATGATCGGGATCGCGGCCGGTGGCGAAGGCATTGGGGGCAGGCTGGTCGATCAGATAGACGCGCGGCATCGGCAGTCCGGCCCGCTGCGCCAGGTCGCGCACCAGCCCGTAAAATTCCGGCGCGCTATGGGCGTCCACTTCGCGGGCATAGTGCATCGACAGCACGATCTTGTCGGCGTTCCAGAAGGTAACGAGGTTCATGCCCGCCGCGACCAGCAGCGCGATGATCGCGCCGCCGCTGCCGCCCAGCATATAGCCCAGCCCCATGAACAGCGCCGTCAGCGCCGCCAGCAACATGGTGGTCTTCAACCCGTTCACTTGCACTTGCCTCCGTTGCAACCCAGATAGATCATCGCAGATGAATATGGGGTTGCTCCGGCAGCGCCGCAATCGAGAGGCAGCAGGATCATGGGAAGTTTCAACGGCAAGCGCCCCGCGCATGTGCAGGCTCCCGCGCACCTGTCGAAAAGCCCCCCCGTGCCGCAGCCCGACCCGATCGACGCCCCGACGCGCCATACCGAAGAGATGAGCCCGGTGCGCTATGGCGATTGGGAGCGGAAGGGAATTGCGATTGATTTTTGAGGCTTAGCGCCTTTCCTCCGCTCGCCGCCCTTTTTGCACGGCTGCCGCTGGCCCGTGCCCATGATGCGAGCGGACACATGTCCGGCTCTGGCCTTTTGTTCCGCCTCCTGTGCAGGAATTAGACAAAGGAGTGCGGGGCGTGGGGTTACAGTTAGTTTCCGATATGACGATGAAGCCGGTTTCGGATTATGCGCCGCAGGATGCCGCCCTGCTCTGCGCAGTGGGGCGACTGGTCTGCGCCTGGACGATGCTCGAACAAAGCCTGGAGGCCAAGATCGGCTTGCTGCGCGAGGCGATGGGCGACATTCGCACCGTGGGCGCACGCACCCGGCCGAGCATGGCCAAGCTGATGACCGAATTGCGCACGATGGTCGCGATGCGCGACCGGCGCAATGCCAGCGCGCTGACCGAAATCTCCGCAATCGAGCGCGACATGCAGCGGATCGACCGGTTCCGTTCGCTCATCATCAATGGCTTTCAGCAACCGGCCGAGGGTGGCTTTACTTGCCGCGACGGGCGCAATACCCAGATTCATGTGTCGCTGGATCAGCTCGAAATCGAGATCGGCTCGCTCGATCATCTCGCCCAGAGGCTTTTGGCGGTTTAATAGCCGCGTGGGATGAACATCGCTCTATCAAAGGCGTTATCGTCCTGTCGTAAGGCTTGACCTTTGCGACGGGGATGGCGATGCCTTGCTCCATCCCGCGTTGCAGCGAGAATGGAGTAGCATGTCCAACAAACCTATCCGCAAAGCCATTTTCCCGGTCGCGGGACTTGGCACTCGCTTCCTGCCCGCAACCAAGGCGGTGCCCAAGGAATTGCTGCCGGTCGTCGACCGTCCGTTGATCCAGTACGCAGTGGACGAAGCGTTGGAGGCAGGGATCGAGCAGATGATCTTCGTCACCGGGCGCGGCAAGGGCGCGATCGAAGATTATTTCGACATCGCCTATGAGACCGAGGCAACGCAGCGCGAGCGCGGCAAGGATTTGTCGGCGCTTGACGGGACGCGGTTATTGCCGGGCAATGCGGTGTTTCTGCGCCAGCAGGAGCCGCTGGGGCTGGGCCACGCCATCTGGTGTGCGCGCGACATCATTGGCGACGAACCCTTTGCCATCCTGTTGCCCGACGAGTTCATGAAGGGTGCGCCGGGGCATGGCTGCATGAAGCAGATGGTCAATGCCTACGAACAGGTCGGCGGCAATCTGGTCTGCGCGCTCGAAATTCCGATGGAACAGACGCCGAGCTACGGCGTGATCGATCCGGGTGCGCGCGATGGCGTGCTGACGGAGGTCAAGGGGCTGGTCGAAAAGCCTGCGCTTGGCACCGCGCCCTCCAATCTCATTCTGCCTGGCCGCTATATCCTCCAGCCCGACGTGATGAAGATCCTCGAAACGCAGGAAAAGGGGGCTGGCGGCGAAATCCAGCTGACCGATGCCATGGCTTCGCTGATCGGGCAGCAGCCTTTCCATGGCGTGACCTTCGATGGTCGCCGGTTCGATTGCGGGTCGAAGGCAGGCTATGTCGAGGCCAATCTGGTGCTGGCACTGGAGCGTGAGGATATGGGCGCGCATATTCGCGCTTTTGCTGCGGCCGAACTGGCGCGGGGCTAAAAAGAGATCATCCTCCCCCTGTGGGGGAGGTGGCTGGCGAAGCCAGGCGGAGGGGTGTCGCCTTTTCGATAGGGTGACACCCCTCCGTCAGGGCTATGCCCTGCCACCTCCCCTTACAGGGGAGGATTTTTTGCACTGATCAGAACGGGACTTCATCGTCCAGGTCGTTGTCGAAATTGGGGCTGCCTGCGCCGCCGCGGTTGCCGCTCGCTGCGCCACCCGAAGCGCGGCCGCCACCGAAGCCGCCGCCCTGGCCACCGCCAAAGTCGTCGGCATCCCCGCCGCCATAGCCGCTCGATCCGCCGCCCCAGTCGCTCACGCCTTGCTGCGCGCGACCACCGCCGCCACCGCCATAGCCGCCACCTTGGCCGCCGCCGCCCGGCGCGCCGTCCAGCATGGTGAGGACCGAGCCCAGACCCTGCAACACGACTTCGGTCGAATAGCGGTCGTTACCCGACTGGTCCTGCCATTTGCGGGTACGCAGCTGACCCTCGATATAGACTTTGCTGCCCTTGCGCAGGAAGCGTTCGGCCACGCCGACCAGACCTTCGGAGAAGATCGCGACCGTGTGCCATTCGGTACGCTCCTTCTTCTCGCCGGTCATCCGGTCCTTCCAGCTTTCGGATGTGGCGATGCGCAGGTTGCACACCTTGCCGCCATTCTGGAAGCTCTTGACCTCCGGGTCCGCGCCCAGATTGCCGACCAGAATGACCTTGTTGACAGACCCTGCCATGATTCCTCCGAATGCCTTGAAAGCGGCCCCTTATAGTCCCGCTGCGGTCGCCGTCCAGTAAGTGACGCCTGCCGCGACATAGGCGAGCGCAAACAAATAGCCGACCATGAACATGGGCCATTTCCAGCCATTGGTTTCCCGCCGCGTGACGGCGATCGTCGAAATACATTGCGGCGCGAAGATGAACCAGGCGAGGAAGGCGAGCGCGGTGGGCAGCGGCCACTGGTCCTTGAGCCGGTCGCCCAGGCTTTTTTCCAGCAGTGCCTCGTCATCGCCCGCGTCGATCGAATAGACGGTGGCGAGGGCCGACACCGCCACTTCGCGCGCCGCCATGGCCGGGATGAGCGCCAGCGAAATGTCGCGGTTGAAGCCGATCGGTTCCAGCACGACCGTCAGGCCATTGGCGATACGCCCGGCAACGGAATAATCGACCTGACTGACCGGACTGCCATCGGGGACTTTGGGGAAGGTCAGCAACAGCCAGAGGATCACGGTCGAAGCGAAGATGATCGTGCCTGCGCGCTTGAGGAAGGTCATGGCCCGCTGCCACAGGCCGAGCAGGATGTCCTGCGCGCGCGGCCACTGATATTTGGGCATTTCCATGAGGAAGCCGCCGCTTGCGCCCTTGGTCACCGTCATCCGCAGGATCAGCGCCACCAGCATCGCGCCGACAATGCCCGCGACATAGAGGCAGAAGAGGACGAAGCCCTGCAACCCCACGCCCGGCAGCACGTCGCGCGCGGGGATGAAGGCCCCGATGATGACCGCATAGACGGGCAAACGCGCCGAGCAGGTCATCAGCGGCGCGATGAGGATCGTCGTCAGCCGATCGCGCGGATCGGCGATCGTCCGCGTCGCCATGATGCCCGGAATCGCGCAGGCAAAGGAGGAAAGCAGGGGAATGAACGCCCGGCCCGACAGGCCGACCCTGGCCATGATGCCATCCATCAGGAAGGCGGCACGGACCATATAGCCGGTCGCCTCCAGCATGAGGATGAAGAAGAAGAGGATGAGAATCTGCGGCAGGAACACCACCACGGAACCGACGCCGTTGATGACGCCATCGACCAGGAAGGAGCGGATGATGCCATCGGGCAGCGTGTCGCGCACGGTGCTAGCGGCGGCTTCGGCCACCCCCTCGATCATGGCGATCGGCGCTTCGGACCAGGCATAGACCGCCTGGAACATCACGAACAGCAAGGCGAGCAGCAGCATCAGGCCAAAGACGGGATGCAGCGCCACCCGGTCGACCGCCGCCGTCAGGCGGCGCGAGGGGGTTTCGCGCACGATCCCGGCGCGGGCGATGCGCCGCGCTTCGACGCGCAGGGCATCGAAATCGCGGTCGGGCGCCGCGGCGCGCACCGCGCGGCCCTCGCCCAGCATATCGCCCAGTGCTTCGCGCAGATGATCGAGGCCGCGCTTGCGCACCGCGACGGTCGCGATCACCGGCACGCCCAGTTCGCGCGACAAGGTCGCGGCATCCAGTTCCAGCCCGTCGCGAGTGGCGAGATCGACCATGTTGAGCGCCACGATCGTCGGCAGGCCAAGCGCGATCAGTTCCAACGCGAACCGCAGATGATTGTCGAGATTGGCGGCATCGACCACGATCACCAGCGCGTCGGGGCGTTTTTCACCCACCTGCTTGCCCATCACGACATCGCGGGTCACTTGCTCGTCGGGGCTGCCGGGGTCGAGGCTGTAGGTGCCGGGCAGGTCGACCAGTTCGATCGGGCGGCCATCGCTCAGCGACAGGCGGCCCGCCTTGCGCTCCACGGTGACACCGGGATAATTGCCGAGCTTCTGCCGCGCGCCGGTGAGCGCATTGAACAGCGCGCTCTTGCCGGCATTGGGATTGCCGACCAGCGCGACCAGCGGCAGCGCGCTCATGCGGCGCGGTCCTGATCCAAGCTATCCGGGCCGGTGCGGACCGTGACGGCGGCGGCATGGCTGCGGCGCATGGCGATCGTCATGCGGCCAACCTTGCAGGCGATCGGGCCGCGCCCGAAAATGCCGCCCCGGTGCAGCGCTTCGACGCGCGCGCCTTCGCACAGGCCGAATTCGCGCAAGCGCTGGCCTTCGGAGGGGGACAGAGCGGACCAGTCGATCAGATCAACATAAGCGGGCTGGCGCAGCGGCAGGTCGGTCAGGCGCACGGTAAGGGATACTCTCAGCATGATTGCTGCGAGTGACTATCAATACCGATTGGGAAAGGCCAGCGCGAATCGCGTCTGCGTCAGATCGCGGGGTAGCGAAGCCGCCCGACGAAGCGCGCGAGGCTGAGCCGTTCGCCGCCGCCGACGCCCTTGATCTTGGCCTTTAGCTTTTCAAAGCGCATGACGCCTTCGATCCGCCGGGCAAGGAAAGCGCGGCTGTCGGCATGGCCTTCACTGGCGTCATCGACGAACACCAGCAGCGTCGCGGCATAGACGCCAGCCAGCGTCATCCGCTTGGTATAATGGGCCAGGTCCGTGCTGGTGTCGCCCGCCGCACGCCACATGGCATCGGCGGCGCGCCAGCCCAGCCGGGCAGCGCGCGCGGTATTGGTCGGCATGGCGAGGATCGCCAGCGCGCGGCGCAGCGCTTCCCGATCGGGCGCGACCAGGGCGAGCCGTGCTTCGACCAGCGCGATGATCTTCTTGCGGATCGCCAGCGCGTCCAGCGTTTCGGGCGGCAGCGCATCCAGCATGGCCGCATCAATGCTGGCGAACCAGGCATCGATCATATCGACCGGGCCATCGGCGAAGGCGAGCGCCGCAATATCGGCATCGACGCCCTTTTCCGCCGCCGCCATCATCACGGCTTCCTTGCGCCAGCCGTCAAAGGCGGCGTGGCGGGCCAGCACGGGGGCCAGAAGATCGCGGATTTCGTCGAGGGTCATGTCCTGGGTCATGACCCCAATCTAGGCGCGGGTGGGCAGTCGCACAAGCACCAGCGCCACCCCAACCGCAACCGTTCCGACCATGTCGGTGATGCTGAGCCATTCGCCGAACATCAGCCAGCCCAGCAGCACCGAGACGGCGGGTTGCAGCAACAGGCTCAACCCCAAGATCAGCGGCGAAAACCAGCCGATCGCATAGGTGAGCAGCCCCTGGCCGATCAACTGGCTCGACATGGCCAGGATCAGCAGCGGGGTCCAGTTGCCGGGCATGATCCGCTCGCCCAGCCATAATGCACAGAGCAGCAGGGTCGGCGCGCTGGCGACGCTCGACACCGCCAGCACCGACCAACTGTCGAGGCGGCCCCGCGCGCGCTGGATGATCAGGATATAGGCGGTGTAGAGAATGCCCGCGAGCAGGCAGAGCAGATCGCCGCGCAGGTTGACCGGCGACAGGTCATAGCTGCCCCCCATCAACACCAGCGCGCCCGCGCCCGCCAGCAGCAGCGCGATCGCCTGGATACGCGTCGGCCGCTGGCGTAGCACCAGCAGCGCCCAAGCCGGGAGCAGCAGCGCGCTCATATTACCGAAAAGGGTCGCATTGGCGACCTTGGTATGGATGATGCCCAAATGCCAGGCGGCGAGGTCGCCCGCGAATACCACGCCCGCCAGCAGCATCACGCCCCATTCGCGCCGCGTGGGCGGGGTGCGTGTGAGCCGCGGGATCGCCAGCAGCAACAGGACCGGTAGCGCCAGCGTCAACCGCCAGAAGGCCGCCGCCACCGGCCCGACATCGGCCAGCCGCACCAGGACCGGGCCGAGCGACAACATGATATTGGCCAGGATCAGCGCCGCAAAGGCCAGGCGCGGTATGTCCATCGGGGGTGCAGGGGTTGAACTGGGCATCGCGGCTCCATAGCTGGCTTTGGCACCCAAGTCCCGTTGCAAATTGCAACTTTGAAAGTTCGGGAGATTCCATGACCAGCCTGTTCGACCCTATCCAGATCGGCACGATCGACGCGCCCAACCGCATCCTCATGGCGCCGCTGACCCGTGGCCGCGCGACCCGCGACCATGTGCCCACCCCGATCATGGTGGACTATTATCGCCAGCGTGCGGGCGCGGGCCTGATCATCAGCGAGGCGACCGGCGTGTCGCGCCAGGGGCTTGGCTGGCCCTATGCGCCTGGCCTCTGGTCCGACGAGCAGGTCACCGCTTGGCAACCCGTGACGCAGGCGGTGCATGAAGCCGGCGGGCGCATCATCGCCCAGCTATGGCATATGGGGCGGCAGGTTCATTCGAGCGTCACGGGCGAACAGCCGGTATCGTCCAGCGCCACCGCGACGGCGGGCGATGCCCACACCTATGAAGGCAAGGCACCGTTCGAGACCGCTCGGCCGCTGGCGATCGAGGAAATTCCCGCGCTGATCGAAACCTATGTCCGGGCCGCGCATAATGCGATTCGCGCCGGGTTCGACGGGGTGCAGATCCATGCCGCCAATGGCTATCTGATCGACCAGTTCCTGCGCGACAATGCCAATTTCCGCGACGATGATTATGGTGGCAGCGTCGAAAACCGCGTCCGCCTGCTGCGCGAAGTCACCCAGGCCGTGGTCGATGCAATCGGCGCGGACAAGGTTTCGGTGCGCCTGTCGCCCAATGGCGACAGCCAGGGCGTGGACGATAGCGATCCCGCTACGCTGTTCGCCCATGTCGCCGATGTGCTGAACGCAATCGGCATCGCCTCGCTCGAACTGCGCGAGCCGGGTCCGAACGGCACCTTTGGCGCGACCGACGTGCCCCGCCAGTCGCCGCTGATCCGCCAGCATTTCAAGCGGCCACTGATCCTGAACAGCGATTATGACAAGGGCCGGGCGCAGGCCGATCTCGACAGTGGCCTCGCCGATGCGATCAGCTTTGGCCGTCCCTTCATGGCCAACCCCGATCTGGTCGAGCGGCTGCGCGACGATGCGCCACTGAACCCGCCCCAGCCTATGCCGACCTGGTATGGTCCCGGCGAGGCTGGCTATACCGACTACCCGACGCTCGCGCGGACACGCGCACCAGCCTGATCGGGTCGATAGTCGGCCGGACCGTCTCCCCCTCCGGCCGACTATCGCTTTTTCAAGAGGGGAATTTAGACCGCGAACTTCTGGCGCAGGCCGAGCATGGCGATCGCTGCCTTGGCGGCCTCGCCGCCCTTGTCCTTTTCCGTCATCTTGGCGCGAGTCAGGGCCTGCGCCTCATTTTCGACGGTCAATATGCCGTTGCCGATCGGAATACCGTCCATCGACAAGGCCATCAGGCCGCGTGCGCTTTCGTTCGACACGACTTCGAAATGATAGGTTTCGCCGCGGATGACGACGCCGATGGCGATGAAGCCGTCATAGCGCCCGGTCTCCGCCGCCAGCGCCACAGCGCCTGGAATCTCCAGCGCGCCCGGCACCGTCACCACCTCATATTTATGCCCCTCATCATCGAGCGCGGCGGTCGCACCTTCGATCAGCAGGTCGTTGAGATGGTCGTAGAAGCGCGCTTCGACGATCAGGAATTTGGCCATGATAAATCCTTTACAGCTCGATCGGACGTTGCCCAACCACGGCCAGGTCATAGCCGTCAAGCGCGATCAGGCTATGGTTGCTGTTGGTCAGCAGGATCATGTCATGCACGCCAAGTTCCGCCAATATCTGCGCGCCCGCGCCATAGTTGCGCAGTTCATCCATTTCGCCCTGCGCGATGCCGGAATGATGTTGCAACATGCGGGTCAGCATGTCCGGTTCGTCGCCGCGCAGCACCACGATGATGCCTGCGCCTTCTTCGCCGATGATGTTCATCGAGCGGGCCAGCATTCCCGCGCGTGGCCCCTGTTGCCCGAACGTGTCGGTCAGCGGCGAAAATTGGTGCATCCGTACCAGCGTCGGCTGATCGGGCGTCACATGCCCCTTCTGAAGGGCCAGCTGTTCGGTCTGGGTCGCCGTGTTATAAAAGCTGATCGCCTTCCAATCACCGCCCCACTGGCTTTGAAAGGTCGTTTCCGCGCGGCGTTCGACGATATGGTCGTGGCGGCGGCGATAGGCGATGAGGTCGCGGATCGTGCCGATCTTCATTTTGTGCTTCTGGGCGAAGGGGATGAGGTCGTCGAGGCGCGCCATGGTGCCATCGTCCTTCATCACTTCGCAGATGACGCCCGATGGATTGAGGCCCGCCAGCCGCGCAACGTCAACAGCCGCTTCGGTATGGCCGGTGCGGACCAGCACGCCGCCATCCTTGGCTACCAGCGGAAAGACATGGCCCGGCGTCACGATGTCCGCCTTACCCTTCGACCCGTCGATCGCGACCGATACGGTGCGCGCGCGGTCGGCCGCGCTGATGCCGGTCGTCACGCCTTCGCGCGCCTCGATCGATACGGTGAAGGCGGTTTCGTGGCGGGTGCCATTGTTGCGGCTCATGAGGCCAAGGCCCAGTTCCTCGACCCGCGCCTTGGTCAGCGCCAGGCAGATGAGGCCGCGCCCATGGGTGGCCATGAAATTGATCGCGTCGGGCGTTGCCATTTGCGCGGGAATGACCAGGTCGCCCTCATTTTCGCGATCCTCGTCATCGACCAGGATGAACATACGGCCATTGCGGGCTTCGTTGATGATCTCTTCCGGCGAGGCGAGGGCCGTGCCGCCCTCGCGCTTCAACAGATAGGCTTCCAGCTTACCCAGCGTGTCGGCTGTAGGGTTCCAGTCGCCCTCGCCCAGCTTACGCAAGGAATTGGCGTGCAGACCGGCGGCGCGCGCCAGGCCGGAACGGGACATGCGGCCGTCTGTGACGAGGCGGCGAACGGTATCGAGAAGTGCGGACGACATGGAAAACGACTCCTGCCCGGAAAGGACTGGAGCTGTATATCACATTTCAATGTGATTATTTCAAGCCGCAATCACATTGCGCGATTGCGAAGGCTCATCATCCGGTCGAGATAGCGCGCCAGCACGTCGATCTCCAGATTGAAGGCGCGCCCTTCCGGCAGCGCATTGAGCGTGGTGGCCGCAGCTGTGTGGGGGATGATGTTGAGGCCGAAATGGACGCTGCCATCGGCCTGGTCCTCGACACTGTTCACGGTCAGCGAAATGCCGTCGAGCGTGATCGACCCCTTGGCCGCCAGCGCCGCCGCCAAGGCAGCGGGTGCAGCGATGAAAAGGCGCATCGAATCGCCTTCGGGTGTCGCCGAAACCAGATGCCCGACGCCATCGACATGGCCAGTCACGATATGCCCGCCCAATTCGTCACCGACCCTGAGCGCGCGTTCGAGGTTCAGGCGCCCCCCTTGCGCCCACAGGCCGGGCGCCGTGCGCTCTACCGTCTCGGCCGACAGGTCGACCGCGAACCAGTCTGGGCCCTTTTCCACCACCGTCAGGCACGCGCCCGAACAGGCGATCGACGCGCCGATCGCGACGCCGTCCATCGCATAACCGCTGCCGATAACCAGCCGCAGGTCGCCGCGCTGCTCCGCGCTGCGGATGGTGCCGATGTCGGTGATGATGCCGGTGAACATGCGTCCTGATCCATCTATTGAGGCCTGTGCCTCGGCCTCTAAGCGCTCCGAACCGCCTCGTAAACCTCAAGTCCGTCGGTCCCCAGCCGCCGCTCGTCGATCAGCCGCCAGCGGCCATGCGCCTCGCCCAAGTCGGTCAGTCCGATGTCGCCGATGCCAGCAAAGCCATTGCCGATGAGGATCGGCGCGCGATAGAGCAGCAGCCGGTCGACCAGATCGGCGCGCAGGAAGGCCGCTGCCGTCGTCGCGCCGCCCTCGACCAGCAGATGGTCGACCCGGTCGAGCGTCGCTATTTCTTCCGGGCTGCCGATCCGTTCCCAGCCGTCGGGCGCTTCGCCCCGACTCAGCAGAATGCGGCGCGGGCTGCGGTTTTCCAGCCCGGCCATCCGCACATCGAGTCGCGGCGCGTCGGTGCGCAGTGTGCCGCCGCCGACCAAAATCGCGTCATGCCGCGCCCGCTCCATATGCGCGTGGGCGCGGGCTTGCGGCCCCGTGATCCAGCGGCTGGCGCCATTGGCCAGCGCGATTTGCCCGTCGAGCGAGAGGCCGAGCTTGAGCGTCACATGCGGCCGCCCCAGCGTCTGGCCCAGGACGAACCCCGCCATGGCGCGCACGGCTTCGTTTGCCATCAGGCCCATCTCGACCGCGATGCCCCGTTCGCGCAGCCAGGCCGCCCCCTGCCCGTCGGTGCGCGGATCGGGATCGCGCAGCGCGATCACCACGCGCGCCACGCCAGCGCGCGCCAGAAGGTCAGCGCAGCGCGGCCCGCGCGGGGACAAATGAAAACAGGGTTCCAGCGTCACATAACAGCAAGCGCCATGCGCCCGGTCGAGCGCCTGTTCCAGCGCCTGCGCCTCGGCATGGGGTCGCCCGCCCTTTTGCGTCCAGCCACGCCCCACGACCCGGCCGTCCCGCACGATGATGCAGCCGACATTAGGATTGGGGGTGGAAAGCCCGCGTCCGCGCCGCGACAGCGCGATGGCGGCGGCCATGAAGCGCCGGTCGGTGGCCGGGTCGGCTATCGGCGCGTCAGAGATTAGCTGGGGGGCGCTCAGGGCTGTTGCGCCCCTTCGGCCTGCTTGGCCTTGGCGAGTCGTTCGTCCAGCATTGCGTTGATCCGCGTCAGCGCTTCCTTGCGCTTGGCGCTGTTGCGCTCGGCGTCCTCGCGCCATTCGATCCCGACCATGTCGGCGACCTTCTGCATGTCCTTCTGGCTGCGCGAGAGCGCCACTTCATAGCGGGCGATGTCCATCTTCTGCTGCAGGATCACGGCCGCGTCGGATCGGTTGGCGTCCCAGCTTTTGACATAGATGATCTTGTTGCGCGTCGGCATCGTATTGGTGTTGCCATCGACGATGAACGCCCAGATGATGACATAGGTGATCGCGGCCGACAGGCCCAGCAACGGCCATTTATGCGGCCGGCTTTCGCGAAAATAGCCCCACAGATCATTGGCTGCTCTTTTGGGGGAAACGGGACGGGGAAAAATCGCCATGTCGTCCATATAGGCCAGCCTGCGCCAGGATGCAAAAGGGTCCGTCACGCCCGGCGCAAATGAACGGCTTCCGCCCTGCCCATCGGACAGGGCGGGAACCGCAGCCTTTACCGATCCGTCAAAGTGAACCGCACGGTCAATATTTTGGTCGTCGCCACCGCCACGCCATCGCGCGTCGCGGCGCGGACGCGGGCTTTCCACCCCCAATCCTAATGTCGGCTGCATCATCGTGCGGGACGGCCGGGTCGTGGGGCGTGGCTGGACGCAAAAG
>Ga0209231_1000424_pt1 | contig 24217 bp, 24 predicted proteins | sample Deesub45470m_DNA_FD_188086 | JGI IMG/M metagenome (GOLD analysis project Ga0209231, IMG submission 188086) | Deep subsurface microbial communities from North Pacific Ocean - 450_OLKR46/470m Metagenome (SPAdes) (version 2) | ecosystem: Environmental > Terrestrial > Deep subsurface > Unclassified ... | reverse complement strand
CGCCCGAGTGGTATCGGTCCACATCGTTGATCTCCGGAAGTTTGTTGCAAAACCCCTGAATCAACGACTGCGGCAAGCGTCAAGCTAACCCGCTGATACCACTCAACTTAATTTCGGATCGGGCTCTTAGCATAAGCGCCTGAGTGCAGCGTCTAGCCAATATAATGCTGAACAAAGGTCTGCATGATACGGGAAACCATTTCGCGCCTGACATGACGATGGTCCGGCAACCAAGCGTCAGTCGGGTTGGACAACGTAACCATTTCATATGATGGAAAATAATCTATATTCTCATCTTCGTCCGCCAGCTTTTGCGCAACGGTCCTAAGCGTCGATTTGGATAGTGTATTGGCCTGCGCGATGTCTTGACCAGAAAAGGAAACATTTAAGGGCACTGGACTAACTGTAACGATGATTTTTAGGTTTGGATTGAAATGCGTCCGCAAATAATCAATCAGATATTTAGCAGCTTCCAGATTTTCGGCATAATCAGTGATGCGACACTCGAACCGACTAAGATTGCCTGCGAGGACTTCGCTTGGTGTAAAATTAAGATAGGTGTTGGTTTTCAGATCATACCAAGTTTCGATCAAGCCTAGCGTGACGATGAAAACATCTGCCTGAGCGATCTGCTTATGAATCTTGATCGAAGCGTTGCGGGCCGACACCAAAGCATCGCGCGTTGGCAAAACGTCGTTACCTGAATAATCAATCCATCCGATCGGCGTCTCCCACATCAGATCCTCGTCATAGCCGCCGCCTTGTGCCAGTCGAAAATCATTAAGGACTGAAAAAATATTGTATCTATTGAATGATGCGGGCGAGAGTCCGCAGTCCGGCGACCAACTCAGTACGGTTTTACCTTGCGCATGAAGGGCATGCTCAATTTCTCTAGCGAAACAAGAACCGCTGGTGAACAAAGCAGGATTTTCACCGAGATGAAATTTGGGTGTTATGAACGGCGTAAATTCGCCAAATACTCTACCGCCGGCCATCTGCGCCGTGACACTTTCATATCCCCGTTCGTCCGCATCCGGGCCACCAATAGACCATTGTGCATATTCCCCAATATTTCTCATATTGCGAACGGCTTGCCTTGCAGAAATATTATGCACAGTTCGGTATACCCCTAAAATTTTCTATATATAAATGTAAATTATTTAATTTAATCTATGTATTAATTTTAATTATATGATTAATATATATTTTGTTAATAGATACCGAATTGTCGGGCTCTTTGCTGAATTGCAATAGTAGGCTATGTTTACATTTCGGAACAATCACGAATTTCCTTCGACCATATCATAATTGATGGCTGCAATCGGTTGTCAATGTTGCAAAGGCTCATATTACGTTTGGTGGAACAGATGTTCGCTGATGTCGGTTGCGTGAACATGGATCATAAGGTCGCGGTGTAAAAGCGCTTGGGCTAAACCCGCTCCACCCGCAACACAGTGCCCTCACTCGCGATCACGCGCACCCGTGCGCCCACTTCCGCGTCCGCGCCGACCGCGCTCCATACGCTGTCGCCCACCTTCACCCGGCCTTCGCCGCCGGCGATCGCTTCCACCACGGTTACCGTCTGGCCGATCAGGCGGGCGGTGCGGTCGTTTAGGAGGGGGTCGGTGGAGGCGACGGGGTGGTCGGCGTACCAGCGGCGGCCGGCATAGACCGCCGCGATGCTGAGGCTTGCGAACAGGAGGAGTTGGAGGGGGAGGCCGATCGGCAGCGCGAGGGCCACGAGGCCGGTGATGGCGGCGGCGATCGAGATCCAGATGAGGAAGACGCCGGGGATCAGCACTTCGGCAATGCCCAGCAGCGCGGCGAATACCAGCCAGGCCCAATGATCTTCGAGCAGGGTGAGCAGGGTCATGGGGTGGGGGTCCTGTTGATCATCGCTACGCTGTGCCGGGGGAGGGGGTGGGAGATGGGTCCCCGCCTTCGCGGGGATGACGGGGGGTGGGGTAAAGACGCCGTTCGTTTCGAGCGCAGTCGAGAAACCTGTGCGGGGCGTTTCTCGACTTCGCTCGAAACGAACGGAGATTTGTGGCTAGAGGTGCCTATCCCGTTTACCCTTGGCTTTGGCCGAAGGGGCCGCGGCGTGGGGGTGGGGGCGTTGGCGTGGGGGTGCCGTCGTCGCCGAGGGCGGCTTTGGCCAGCGCGCCGATGCCGCCCAGGGTGCCGATCAGCTGGGTGGCTTCGACCGGGAAGAGGATGGTCTTGGCGTTGGGGCTGGTGGCGAACTGGCTGACGGCTTCGGTATATTTTTGGGCGATGAAGTAGTTGAGCGCCTGCGGGTTGCCGGCGCTGATCGCGTCGGAGACCATCTGGGTGGCGCGGGCTTCGGCTTCGGCTTCGCGTTCGCGGGCTTCGGCGTCACGGAAGGCGGCTTCGCGGCGGCCTTCGGCTTGCAATATCTGGCCCTGCTTCTCACCCTCGGCACGCAGGATTTCGGAAGCGCGCATGCCTTCGGCATCCAGGATGTTGGCGCGCTTTTCGCGTTCGGCCTTCATCTGGCGGCCCATGGCGCTGACGATGTCGGCGGGCGGGCGAATGTCCTTGAGTTCGACGCGGGTGATCTTGATGCCCCAGGCGTTGGTCGCCTGATCGACCACGGACAGCAGGCGGGCGTTGATCTCGTCGCGCTTGGACAGGGTTTCGTCCAGGTCCATCGAGCCCATGACGGTGCGCAGGTTGGTGGTGGCCAGCTGCATGATCGCGACATAGAGTTCGGAGACTTCATAGGCGGCCTTGGCAGCGTCCAGCACCTGGAAGAAGACCACGCCATCGACCGACACCATGGCATTATCCTTGGTGATGATCTCCTGCCCCGGAATATCGACCACCTGCTCCATCATGTTGATCTTGCGCCCCACGGCATAGAAGAAGGCGGGGTAGAAATTGAGGCCGGGCTTGGCGACTTCGGTGAAGCGGCCGAAGCGCTCGATCGTATATTGATAGCCCTGCCGCACCACCTTCACGCTGACCGCGAGGTAGAAGAGCACAAGGCCCGTAAGCGTGAGCGCGAAGGTGGTCAGCATCATGGTCTCCCGAAACAGGGTTGGACTATGCGCCTTATTTGTTAACGGGGGAAGGCAAACCGAGGAGAGTCCTATGTTGCTGCGTCACGCCCGTTCGCTGTTGTTCCTGCCCGCGTCCAATGCGCGCGCCATCGCCAAGGCGCGGACGTTGCCGTGCGACATGGTGATATTGGACCTGGAGGATGCGGTGACCGACGACGCCAAGGAGACTGCGCGTGAGGCGGCGGTGGCGGCGCTGGGCGAGGGGTTTGGCGAGCGCATCGCGGCGGTGCGGATCAATGTGGCGGGGACGCCGTGGCACGGGATGGAGATGGTGGCGATGAAGGGGGCGGCGGCCGACTATGTCGTGCTGCCCAAGGTGGAGAGCGGGCGGCAGGTGCGCGATGTCTATAGCGTGAGCCAGAAGCCGGTGATCGCGATGATCGAAAGCGCGCGCGGGGTGCTGGCGGCGGTGGAGATTGCCGGGGCGGAGGGCTGCGCGGGGCTGTTCATGGGGAATAATGACCTGCGGCGGGATTTGGGGATTCCGGCGGGGGCTGGGCGCGAGGGGCTGGCGCTTGCCATGCAGTCGGTGGTGCTGGCGGCGCGGGCGGCGGGGATTGCGGTATTCGACGGGGTGTATAACCGGCTGGATGATGCCGCTGGGTTGGAGGCGGAATGCGCGGCAGGCCATGCTTTGGGGTTTGACGGCAAGACGCTGATCCATCCGGGCCAAGTGGCGGTGGCGAACGGGGTGTTCGGGCCGGATGCGCAGGCGCTGGCCGACGCGCGGCGGCTGATCGCGGCGGCGACCGGCGGGGCGGAACGCTTTGAGGGGCGCATGATCGAGACGATGCATGTCGAGGAAGCCCGCGCGCTGGTGGCGCGGGCGGAGGCGGTGGGGCTTTAGTCGATCAGGCCGGGCGATGCCGGGCGGTCAGGAAATAGTTGATCGCCTTGTTCGCCGATAGGGTGAAGCCGGTGGCGGGGGAGAAGGTCAGGCCGCTGCTGTCGATGACGTCGAGGCCTGCGGCGTCGAGCAGGGCGGTGAGTTCTTCGGGCGTGAGGAATTTGCCCCAGTCATGCGTGCCCTTGGGGATGCCGCCGATGCTTTCGCCGATGGTGATCATGGCGATGCGCGAGAGCGGCGTGCGGTTGGGGGTGGAGAGGATCATCAACCCGTCGGGCGCGAGTTTGGCAGCGAGCGCGGCGACGAAGGCGGCGGGGTCGGCGACATGCTCGATCACTTCCATCGAGGTGACGAGATCATAGCCGCTGTCGGTGACGTCCTCGACCGGGGTCGCGCGATAATCGATGGTGAGGCCCTGAGTCGCGGCATGGGCGGCGGCGGCGGCGATATTTTCGGGCGCAGCGTCGAGGCCGGTGACGGTGGCGCCGAGCCTCGCGAGCGGTTCGGTGAGCAACCCGGCGCCACAGCCGACATCGAGTGCGCGCTTGCCGGCAAGCGGCTGGAAGGATTGGGCGTTTGTCGGCCAATGGGTGTCGATCGCCGCGCGGATGTAGGTCAGGCGCACGGGGTTGAGCTTGTGCAGCATCGCGCTGGACCCGTTGGGATCCCACCAATCGGCGGCCATGGCCCCGAAATGGGCGGCTTCCTTGGGGTCGATCGTTGCCGTTGCGTTGCTTGCCATATCCGTATCCGCTGCTAAAGAAGCGCCGTTTCGCCCTTCTGGGACATTTTCTTACTCACCAACTAGCAGGTTCGACAAGCAAATGGCGCGCATCGTGATGAAATTCGGCGGCACCTCCATGGCGGGGATGGAGCGAATTCGCAACGTGGCCGCGCGGGTCAAGCATGTCGTGGCGCAGGGGCATGAGGTCGCGGTGGTCGTGTCGGCGATGGCGGGCGAGACGGACCGGCTGGTGGGGTTCTGCAAGGAAGCCTCGGCCCTCTATGACCCGGCCGAATATGATGTCGTGGTCGCGGCGGGCGAGCAGATCACCAGCGGGCTGCTGGCGATGACGCTGAAAGCCATGGGCGTGGACGCGCGCAGCTGGCTCGGCTGGCAATTGCCGATCAAGACGGTGGAAGCCCATGCCAAGGCGCGGGTGGATAGCATCGACACCGGCGCGCTGCTGGCCGCGATGGGTGCGGGGCAGGTCGCGGTGATCCCCGGTTTCCAGGGGATGATGGCGGACGGCCGCGTCTCGACGCTGGGCCGGGGCGGATCGGACACGTCGGCGGTGGCGGTGGCCGCCGCGATCAAGGCCGATCGCTGCGACATCTATACCGATGTGGACGGCGTCTACACCACTGATCCGCGCATCGTGGCGCGGGCGCGCAAGCTCGACCTCGTCACCTATGAGGAAATGCTGGAGCTGGCGTCGGTGGGGGCCAAGGTGCTCCAGACCCGGTCGGTCGGCCTCGCCATGAAGGAAGGCGTGGTCGTGCAGGTGCTCTCCTCCTTCGATGATCCCACCCAGACCGACCTGCCCGGCACGCTGATCGTCAGCGACGAGGAACTGGAAGCCAAGCGCAAGGAAAACAAGATGGAACGTCAGCTCATCACCGGCATCGCCCATGACAAGAATGAGGCGAAGATCATCGTGACGCGCGTACCCGACAAGCCGGGCGCGGTCGCCAGCATCTTCACCCCGCTGGCCGACGCCGCGATCAATGTCGACATGATCATCCAGAATGATTCGAAGGATACCGAGGAAACCGACGTGACCTTCACCGTGCCGCGCGCGGACCTGGCGCGTAGCGTGGACATTTTGGAAGCCAACAAGGATGTGATCGGCTTCCGCCGGATCATCACTGATACTGAAGTCGCCAAGATCAGCGTCGTGGGTGTCGGCATGCGCAGCCATGCAGGCGTCGCCGCGACGATGTTCAAGACGCTGGCCGAGCGCGGCATCAACATCGAGGCGATTTCGACGAGCGAGATCAAGGTCAGCGTGTTGATCGATGAGGATGAAACGGAATTGGCGGTGCGCGTGCTGCATACGGCCTATGGGCTGGACGCGCCGGCGGCTTGATCGACGTGTTGCCTCGGCTTTGTTGCGCATATAGTGTGCGCAGGAAAGCCGAGGATATATGAACAAGCCGATGCCATCGGTTCGTCGCAAGGCGACCAACATATCGCTCGATAGCGGGCTGCTGGAGGAAGCGCGGGCGTTGCAGATCAACATCTCGCGCGCGTGCGAGCGCGGGCTGGCGGATCAGATTGCCGAGGCACGGGAACAGCAATGGCGCGCGGATAATGCCGATGCGCTGGCTTCGTCCAATCGGCATGTCGAGGATCAAGGTGTGCCGCTCGCCGGTTTCCGCCGCTTCTGATGGCGAAGTTCGATGTCTACCGGTCGCGGGACGGGGCGGTCTATCTGCTCGATTGTCAGGCAGATTTGCTCAGCGATCTCAACACGCGGTTTGTCGTGCCGCTGATGCTGGAAACGGATGCGCCTAAGCCTGCGGCCCGGCTAAACCCGGTGTTCGAGATCGAAGGCAAGCCGTGCGTTATGGTGACGCAATTTTCCGCAACGGTGCCTGTGTCGGAGTTGAAGATCAGGCTTGTGTCGTTGCAGGAGGATGCCCTCGCGGTCGGCAATGCGCTCGACATGCTGATCTGCGGATTTTGAGGGGCATCGGTTGACCTTTTCACGCCTCCCCTTCAGGGGAAGGATGCGGGCATTCGCTTCGCCGAGTGGATAGCACCCACCCCAAGCCCTCCCTTCGAAGGGAGGGGCTTTTTGGTTTGCAGGAAAGACTTTATGACCAACGCCAAGCTCGCTTCCCTCATGGCCCGTGGCACCGACTTTCTGGGGTGCGAGAGTGCGATCCTGTGTGGGGCGATGAGCTGGGTTTCGGAGCGGAACCTGGTGGCGGCGATTTCCAATGCGGGGGCGTTCGGGGTGATCGCGTGCGGGGCGATGACGCCGGAACTGCTCGACCGGGAGATTGCGGCGACCAAGGCGCTGACGAGCAAGCCGTTCGGCGTCAACCTGATCACCATGCATCCGCAATTGTTCGACCTGATCGATGTGTGCGCGAAGCATGACGTTACCCATGTCGTGCTGGCTGGGGGATTGCCGCCCAAGGGGAGCATCGAGGCGATCAAGGGTAAGGGCGCGAAGCTCATTTGCTTTGCCCCGGCGCTGAGCCTCGCCAAGAAACTGGTGCGGTCGGGGGTCGATGCATTGGTGGTCGAGGGCATGGAAGCGGGCGGGCATATCGGCCCGGTATCAACGAGCGTGCTGGCGCAGGAAATATTGCCGGACATGGCGGCCCAGGTGCCGGTGTTCGTCGCGGGCGGGATCGGCCGGGGCGAGGCGATCGCCGCTTATCTGGAGATGGGCGCGGCGGGCGTGCAACTCGGCACGCGCTTTGCCTGTGCGACCGAGAGCATCGCCCATCCCAATTTCAAGAAGGCCTTTTTCCGCGCATCGGCGCGCGACGCGATTGCCAGCGTGCAGATCGACCCGCGCCTGCCGGTCATTCCGGTGCGCTCGCTCAAAAATGCCGGGATGGAGAATTTCACCATCAAGCAGCGCGAAGTCGCCAATATGCTCGATGAAGGCGCGGTCGATATGATGGAAGCGCAGTTGCAGATCGAACATTATTGGGCGGGTGCCTTGCGCCGCGCGGTGGTCGACGGCGATGTCGAGGGCGGGTCGTTGATGGCGGGTCAGTCGGTCGGCATGGTGACCAAGGAAGAACCGGTCGCGGACATCATCGCGCAGCTGATGGCGCAGGCCACAGACGCGCTGGAGCGGCGAGCCGCCTGAAGGCTTGCGACGAACGGAACATCTGGCATATTTCCTCCGAGGCAAATGCCCGGCATGACCGAGGCGCAGTCCCAGCGGAGAATTTGATGTTGCCCATGCGCCGTTCCGGCCGTCTATCCCTCGTGTCGCTGGCGGTCCTGGCCGCCTGTTCGACCCCGGTGAAGCCGCCGCCACCCACGCCGCCGCCGCCCGTGGTGGAAACGATGATGCCGCGTCCGCCGATGGGGGCAGTCGAAAATATGAGCATCCCCGAAATGGAGGATGGCCAATATCTGACCCCCAATCGCAAGGTCACGTCCAACACGGCGCTGTGGCATGTGCGGATGGCGCTGAACGTCGCTGCGCTGTCGTGTCGCAGCCCGGCCGATCTGCCGCGAATCCAATATAACCGGTTGCTGCATGTCCACGGGGCGCTGTTGACGAAGGCCAATGAAGCGGTCGATCGCAACTACAAGGTCGCTTATGGCGGCGCGGGTTTTGGCGCGCGCGAGCGGTTGAATACGGTCGTCTATAATTTCTTCTCGCTGCCGCCCGTGACCAAGAGCTTCTGCCCGGTGGCTGAGCGCGTGGGGGCCAAGCTGCTGGCGATGCCATCAAGCGCGCTGCTCGATTATGCGCCGACGGCGCTGGCCGAATTGGAAAAGCCGTTTCAGGATTTCTATGCCGCCTATGCCGATTATCTGCGGCGGCTGGCCGAATGGCAGTCGCGGTTCGGCGCGAGCGTGACCGTGGTCGTGTCGCCAACGCCGCTGCCGCCGCCGCCCGTGCCGCCGGGTGAAGCGCCACCGCAGGGCTTTTCGCCGAGCATCACAAGCGCGATGCAGCAGAATCTGCCACCGCCGCCCGATGCGCCCGCGAAGGCTCCGGTTGCGCCAGCCCAGCCCGGCGCTGCCGGGCCGAAGCTGATGATTCAGCCGCTGCCCGCCAATCAGGAATAGGGGTCAGTCGCGCGTGTCGAAACGGGCGCGCGCGGCTTCCACCGTGGCGAGGTGGGTTTCGGCCCAGGTCCACACGCCGCAAAAGGCGGCGCTGAGGCTATTGCCGAGCGGGGTCAGCGCATAATCGACATGCGGCGGCACGACGGGGTGGACGGTGCGGGTGGCCAGGCCATCCCGCTCCATCTGCCGCAGGGTCTGTGTCAGCATCTTCTGGCTGATCCCTTCGACCTGGCGCGCGATCTGGGTGAAGCGGAGCGTGCCCTTTTCCTCCAGCAGTTCCAGCACCAGCAGCGTCCATTTGTCGGCGACGCGGCCGATCAGCTCGTTGACGAGTCGCTCGACGCGCGGGTCGATGGGGGCGGCGTCCTCCGACAGATTATCGGTGGCGCGGGGGAGCGGGTGGCCTGCATTTTCCATTTCTTACCCTGTGGTGCGTATAGCACTTTGCGGTGCCTTCTTTCCAAAAGAGAGCATGGCGATAGGATGGCGGTCAACCCATTAAGACAAGGAGTGACCCATGCAGACCACAGGCAAGACCATTCTCATCACCGGCGGCGGATCGGGCATCGGTGCGGCGCTGGCACATGAATTTCATGCAGCGGGCAATCAGGTCATCATCGCGGGGCGGCGGCAGGCGGCGCTCGATGCGGTGGTGGCCGCGCATCCCGGCATGGCGGCAATGACGCTGGATATGGAGGATGCCGCGGCGATTGTCGCCTTTGCGGACAAGCTGGTCGCGGATTTTCCGGCGCTCAATGCCGTGGTGCTGAACGCGGGCGTGATGATTGCGGAGGAGGGCATCGACCTTGCCATCGCGGAAACGACGGTGGCGACCAATTTGCTGGGGCCGATCCGGCTGAGTCATGCGCTGTTGCCGCATCTGCGGGCGCAGGCGGCGGCGAGCCTGATCACCGTGTCGTCGGGGCTGGCCTTCGTGCCGCTGGCGGCGACGCCGACCTATAGCGCGACCAAGGCGGCGATCCATAGCTGGTCGCTGGCTATGCGCGCGCAATTGGCGGGGACGAGCGTCGAGGTGATCGAGATCGTGCCGCCGGGCGTGCAGACCGACCTGATGCCGGGTCATGCCGAGAATGCGGACATGATGCCGCTGGCCGACTATATCGCCGAGACCATGGCGTTGTTGCGGCAGCAGCCGACCCCGGCCGAAATCCATGTCGAGCTAGTGAAGTTTTGGACCGAGGCGACCCGGCGCGGCGAATTCGATCAGGTGTTTGCGATGCTCAACGGCTAGGACGGATCGGCCACGGTCGAGGGTGCTTTGGGCGGCAGGGGGAAGAGGCGGACGAAGCGGTCGGCCAGCGCCCGGTCGCCCTCGATCGTCAGGGCCACGTCCGCGAAGGACGCGCCGCCATAGATGACCGCGACCAACGCATTCGGGTCGCCGGACAGGATGACGTCCGCGCCGGCCGCTTCGCCCCGGTCGATGGTGAAGTCGCCATGGCGCAAGGTGGCGCGGAATTGCTCTTCGCCAAGGTGCAGGCCGATGGTCGCGTCCATGCTACCGATTGCGCTGCGATCAATCATCGTGCGGAGCGAGAGGATGACGGAGACCTGGCTCATCGGCTTGCCCGGCTGCATCGTCGGGGAGCGGCAGGCCCAGCGGCCCAGCACCCGGAACAGGATTTCCGATTCGCGGCCCCAGTCGGTGAGGTCGTAAATCTGGCTGGCGGCGGGCGGGGGCAGGCGGCGGCGGACGACGATGCTCTGCGCCTCCAGTTCCTCCAGCCTTTGCGTCAGCACATTGGCGCTGATTCCGGGCAGCCCGGCGCGCAGGTCGGTGAAACGCTTGGGGCCAAGTATCAATTCGCGCATGATGGGGAGCGCCCAGCGATCGCCGATGATGTCCAGCGCATGGGCGACGGCGCATCCGTCCTGATAGGCTCTTTTCCGGCTGGCTGTGACCATTGGTTATCTTTTCTAACTATGCAGTTGCTTAATATAATCATCGCGGGCATCTTGTGCAAGGCGGCGAGTCGGACAGGAATCGCCGACGACCGGAGGGAGAGACGCGATGGCCGACATGAACGGGCAGTTTTTCTGGTATGAACTGATGACCAGCGATCCGCAGGCGGCGCTGGCTTTTTACGGCGATGTGGTCGGCTGGACGGCGCAGGCCTTTGGCGGCGCGCCGGGCGATGATCCCTATATGGTGGTGTCGGGCAGCGCCGGGCCAATGGGCGGCGTGATGGCGATCCCGGCTGAGGCGAAGGATTGCGGGATGACGCCCTGGTGGGGCGGCTATGTCGGGTCGGGCGATGTCGATGCGGACGCGGCGCGGCTGGTGGCAGCGGGCGGGCGGGTGCAACGCGCGGCGGAGGATATTCCGGGCGTCGGCCGCTTTGCGGTGATGGCCGATCCGGGCGGCGCGACCTTCATGCTGCTCAAGGGCTCCAGCCCTGACGAGATGGACCCGGTGCCGCCGATGGCGATGGGGCATGTCGGCTGGCATGAACTCTACAGCAGCGATTTCGACGCCGACCTGGATTTCTACACCGGGGCGTTCGGCTGGACCAAGGGCGAGGCCATGGATATGGGCGAGATGGGGCTGTATCAGCTCGTTTCGCAGACCGGCGGCAGCGATTTCCAGAGCATGAGCGGGGGCATCATGCCGCAGCCCAAGGAAATGCCGGTGCCCTTGTGGCTGTTCTACTTCATCGTCGGCGATATCGACGCGGCGGTCGCGCGGGTGACGGCGGGGGGCGGCACCGTGCTGAACGGGCCGATGGCCGTGCCGGGTGGTGGCTGGATCATCCAGGCGCTCGACCCGCAGGGCGCGATGTTTGCGCTGGTGGGGATGCGCGGGGACGACACGCCATGAGCGAGGGTCTCCATGAGCTGTCCGTGACCTGCCACATCGCCGCGCCGCCCGTGACATGCTGGACGGTGTGGCGTGATCGCAAGGATGAATGGTTCTGTCCCAAGCCGTGGCGCGCCGAGGTGATCGAGGAGGATATGCGCCCCGGCGGGCGCAGCGCGGTGCGGATGTTCGGGCCGGACGGCGCGGATAGCGGGCCGATGGAGGGCGTTTTTCTGGAGGTCGTGCCGCACGAGCGGATCGTCACGACCGATGCCTATGCGGTCGGCTGGGTGCCGCGGACGCCGTTCCTGACCGCGATCTGGTCCTTCGCGCCGGAGGGCGAGGGGACGCGCTTCACCGCGACGGCGCGCCATTGGGATGCGCAGGCCAAGGCGCGGCACCTGGAGATGGGCTTCCATCCTGGGTGGGATGCGATGATGGCGCAGTTTAAGGTGTTGTGCGAGGTGGTGGGGTGAGGTGGGAAGGGGGCCATCGACTAAACTAAGACGTCAGACCATCCGAGGGTAGGCGAAGCGCAACGCTCGCTTTTTGCTCCAAAATCCTCCCCTGTAAGGGGAGGGGGGCCACGAAGTGGTGGAGGGGTGTCACCCTATCGAGAGCGTGACACCCCTCCGTCAGGGCTACGCCCTGCCACCTCCCCTGCCAGGGGAGGAATTTCGGGAAGCGACAAAAAGCGGATTTTGCGCTGTCCAAATCATTTGCGGTTTGCTGTCATTTCCGACATTCGATAGGCTCACCGAACGTCAGTCCATTCCGATATATCTGATATAGAAGAGCTATCTAAAACGCTTAGCGCTATGACTGGACTGCTCCGAAGCCATGATCTGAAGTTCTGGGCCGACGAATTAGATCGTTGTCAGAAAATTATAGATCAGTCAGATTTCTTTGGCGTGGAACGCTTGCTTCGGTTTTACGGCGGCATGGGATCGTTAAACGATGTGATCCTTCAAGGCTCCAGTATTTTCATTTGGCTAGACAATCGGAAATTTGATCGGCTGCGTCGAAGAGCATATGACAAGGCAACAGCGCTGGCGCGAGAGCGACCTTTGATTAGCAGGCGACAGCCCTAAAGAGCTGCCCTTCCACTATCCACCCTCGCCCATCACCCCAGCGAAAGCTGGAGGCTCAGGCGATGGCGGGATCGGGCTGGGGCAGGCGCCTAGTTCCGCTGTTTCGCGATGCCGCCTGAGATGCCAGCTTTCGCTGGCATGACGGGCGAAGACAGGTGTCGGGCCGTCCGCCGTCTCCGCCCCGGCACCGCCCGCATCATCACCGCACCAACGAAAAGGGCGCCCGGTTGCCCGGACGCCCTTAGCATTTCTCGTAGTGAAAAGCGTTACGCCTTGTAGACCTTGTCCACGGCGGCGCGGAATTTGGCCATGTCGTCGGCGGAGCCGACGGTGACGCGCGAGACGGTGGGCCAGATGGCCCAGCTGCGGCCGATCTGGACCTTTTCAGGGGTGGCGATCAGTGCGGCCTGCATGTCCTTGGCGGGCTTTTTCCAGTTGACCATGAACATATTGGCCTGGCTGCCGGGCTGCACTTCGATGCCCTTCTTGGTCAGATAGGCGATGGTTTCCTCGCGGTTGGCGATCATTTCCTCGCGGCGGGCCTTGATGAGGGCTGCTTCGGTGTAGACCGCATTGCCGCAATGCATCGCGGTGATCGACAGGCCGCCGGCCGCCGGGCCGAACAGCATGATGCGCTTTTGCACTTCGGGGTCGGCGAAGGTGAGGCCGAGGCGTACACCGGCCATGCCGAACAGCTTGGAGAAGGTCCGCATGACGATGATGTCCTTGCGGGCCCCGATCAGCGTCGCGGCGCTCGGCGCTTCGGAGAAGTGCAGATAGGCTTCGTCGACCAGCAGCATCGAATCGGCAGGCTTGTTGTCGAGCAGCCACTGGATGTCGGCCAGCGGCGTCACGGTGCCGGTCGGGTTGTTGGGCGTGCAGATATAGTAGAGGCCCGCATTGGGGTTGGCGGCCAGCATCGCCTTGACGTCATGGCCCTGGCCGATGGCCTGTGGTGCCTTGGCGATGGGGGCCTTCATATAGTCGGCGGTGCGCCACGCGGATTCGAAGGTCGGGTCGGCGGTGACCAAGCCCTTGGTCGGCGAGCAATAGGCCGCAACGATGCTGACCAGCGGGCCGCCCGAACCAGGCCAGGGCATGACGTGGGTTTCGGGGATGCCCTCGACCGTGGCGACGGTCTTGACCAGGTCGCCGCGATAATTGTCGGGATCATACCAGTTGCCGAACGAGGCGGCTTCGGCGGCCGCAGCGACGCCCGATGGGAAAGGCCCGGTCCAGCATTCGTTGGCACCGATGCGGACGGCACCCTTGATGCCGCGCCCGGCCTGCTGCTGCGCCAGGGCAGCGCCGCTCAGCAGCGAGCTGGCAGCGACGCCAGCGCCCAGCAGCGCAGCGACCTCGGCCAGTTGACGGCGCGAATAGCCGCGCCCGATCAAATCGTCCTTGGCTTCCTTGTCCAGCATCATCGTCATGTCGATTGTCCCCTCTGTTCCAGAAAACGGAAACTTCATTGCATCAGACGAAGCAGCGCGTCATTTCCGCAATGCCGCCCAGTGATTTTTGCAATTTTATGCCGGTCGCCGTTCCATAGTTAACGGAAACCGTCATCAATAGTGCATGAATCGCCTTGGAAAGCGGACTGCGCATCTGGTAGCGCATATCCATGCCCAGCACCCCCGCCGCCGCCGCCCGCCAGATCCTGATCCGCCTGCAGGAGGTGATGGCGTCGCGCACAAGCGCGCAGGCGAAATTGAACAAGGTGGTGGAGGTCATCGGCGAGTCGCTGTCGAGCGAGGTCTGCTCCATCTATCTGGTGCGTGAGGGCGTGCTGGAGCTGTTCGCGACGCGCGGGTTGAAGCAGGAAGCGGTGCATGTCACCCGCATGGCGATGGGCGAGGGGCTGGTCGGCCTGATCGCCACCAATGTCGAGACGCTGAACCTGGACGAAGCCGCGTCGCACCCCGACTTCGCCTATCGGCCCGAAACCGGGGAAGAATTGTTCCACAGCTTTGCGGGCGTGCCGATCGTGCGGCGCGAGCGGGCGATCGGCGTATTGTGCGTGCAACATGCCGATCCGCGTAAATATGAAGAGGTGGAGATAGAGGCGCTCCAGACCGTCGCGATGGTGATGTCGGAATTGATCGCCAATGCCGAACTGGCCGATGACGGGCAGAGTGAGATGCGCGTGACCGATACCGGCACGACGCTGCTGCACGGGTTGCAACTGGTGATGGGAATGGCGCGGGGGCATGTGGTGTTCCACCAGCCGCGCGTGCATATCGAACATACCGTCGCGGAAGATACCGAGGCGGAGCGGGCGCGTGTCATCTCCGCCTTTGCCAAGATGCGCGAGCAGATCGACCGGATGACCGGTGCGGCCGAGTTCGGCATGGAGGGCGAGCATCAGGAGGTGTTGGAAACCTACAAGATGTTCGCCTATGACGAAGGCTGGACGCGGCGGATCAATGAAGCGATCGACAGCGGCCTGACCGCCGAGGCGGCGATCGAGCGGGTGCAGCAGCGCACGCGGATGCGGATGCGGCAGATCGACGATCCGTTGCTGTCCGACCGGATGCATGATCTGGAGGATCTGGCCAACCGGCTGTTGCGGATCGTGTCAGGGCAGTTAGGCACGGCGGCGCAGATGGGGTTGCGGCAGGACGCGATATTGATCGCGCGCAACCTGGGGCCGGCCGAATTGCTGGAATATGACCGGCGGCGGTTGAAGGGCGTGATCCTGGAGGAAGGATCGCTGACCGCGCATGTCACCATCGTCGCGCGCGCCATGGGCGTGCCGGTGCTGGGCCGGGTGCGCGACATCCGCCATCTGGTGAATGAGGGCGACCTCATCCTGATGGACGTCAACGCCAACAGCCTGCTGATCCGCCCGACCGCGGACATGGACGAGGCGTTCGAGAACAAGCTGCATGTGACGCAGAAGCGCCGCGCCGAGTTCGTCGCGATGCGCGATTTGCCATCGGTCACCGCCGACGGGCAGCGGGTGGAGCTGATGGTCAACGCGGGGCTGCGCGAGGATGCGCAGGCGCTCGACATGGTGGGGGCGGATGGCATCGGGCTGTTCCGCACCGAGTTCCAGTTCCTGGTGTCGGCCACCTTGCCCCAGCGTGAAAAGCAGCAGCGGCTCTACAAGGATGTGCTGGACGCGGCCGGCGACCGGCCCGTCATCTTCCGCACCGTCGACATCGGCGGGGACAAGGCGCTGCCCTATATGCAGCGCGAGGATGACGAGCATGAGGATAATCCGGCGATGGGCTGGCGCGCGCTGCGGCTGGCGCTGGATCGCGATGGATTGATGAAGGCGCAGGCGCGCGCGCTGCTGGAGGCCGCGGCGGGCAAGATCCTCTATGTCATGTTCCCGATGGTGTCGGAACCGTGGGAATATGAGGAAGCGCGCGCGCTGGTCGAGCATCAGCGCGAATGGCTGCTGGCGCGCAAGAAGAAGCTGCCGATCGCGGTGCGATACGGTGCGATGCTGGAAGTCCCGGCGCTGGCCGAGGTGCTGGACATATTATTGCCGCGCGTCGATTTCCTGTCGATCGGGACCAACGACCTGACGCAATTTCTGTTCGCGGCCGACCGCGCCCATCCCAAGCTCGCCGAACGCTATGACTGGCTGAGCATCGCGATCCTGCGCTTCCTCGACCGGGTGGCGCGGACATGCCAGGCGCATAGCGTGCCCGTGGGCGTGTGCGGCGAAATGGGCGGGCGGACGCTGGAGGCAATGGCGCTGATCGGCCTTGGTATCCGGCGGCTGTCGATCACCCCGGCGTCGGTCGGGCCGGTCAAGGCGATGATCCGCGTGATCGATGCGAGTGAAGTGCAGGCGTTGATGCGCGAGCTGCTCGATAGTGGCGAACGCAACATTCGCGCGCGGCTGACGCAATGGGCGGCTGAGCGGCATATCGAGCTGGGATAAGGGGCGAACTGCGGCAAGAAGGGCTTGCCGCCGTTGACAACGGCCGTCCCACAGTGAGACAAGGCCTCACTCTAAGGTCGCGGAGCAGCATGGCAGACGAAATGGAATTGGAGCCGGGCGCAGGTAGCGTACCGGATACGCAGCCCGATACACCCGGCGCGAAGCTGCGCGTCGCGCGCGAAGCGATGGGGCTGTCCTTGTCCGACATTGCGACACGCACCCGGATCGCCCAGCGTCAGCTCGAAGCGGTCGAGCGCGACGATTATGCCGCTTTGCCCGGCATTCCCTATGCCGTGGGTTTCGCGCGGGCCTATGCCCGCGCCGTCGGGCTGGACGAAGTGGCGATCGCCGCGCAGGTGCGCCAGGGCGTGCATGGCGCGGATATGACCGCCAATCGCTACGAGATGTTCGAACCGGCCGATCCCGCGCGGGTGCCGTCGCGCACGCTGGCCTGGACGGCGGCGGCGATCGTGGTTCTGCTGGTGGCGGGATGGGTGATCTGGCGCGCGCAGATGGCGACGCCGCCTTCGAGCGAACAGATTTTGGCGCAGGACGAGGCCCGGCCTGCGGCGGCGCGTCCGGTGGCTGGGGCTGCGGTAGCCCCTGCGGCGCAACCTGTGGTGCTGACGGCGGTCGATGATGTGTGGCTGCGCATCTATGACGAGGCGGGCGAGCGGTTGAAGGACGGGCTGATGAAGAAGGGCGAGAGCTTCGCCGTGCCCCCCGCCGCGCGCAATCCGATGATCCTGACCGGGCGTCCGCAAGCGCTGGCCGTGACGGTCGGCGGCAAGGCAGTGGCACCGCTGGGCGCGGCCGATCGCACCATCGCCGATGTGCCGATCAGCGCCGAGGCGCTGCTGGCGCGGGGCACGGCGGAAGCGGCTGCGCCTGCGGCGGCTGCGCCCGCACCCCGGCCGACGCCGCAACGACGCGTAGCGCGTCCGGCCCCGCCACCTGCGGCCGAGGATGCAGGCACGAGCGCGGCAACGCCCTCCACCGCTCCGGCGGCACCATCGGGCAGCGGCGCGGCGACGCCCGAATAACCATGCACGTCGCGCTTTACCGCGCGGAATAACGGCTTATGGTTAAAGCGTAAGAGTTAGTCGGGGAACATCATGCGTCACGTCCTATTCGCGACATCTGCCATGGCGTGGAGCGCGCCGTTGCTGCTGGCGCTCGCGCCGCCGGTGTCGGCGCAAACGGTGGAAGGCCGGGTCGATCGGCTGGAAAAGGAAATGCGCGCGGTGCAGCGCAAGGTGTTTCCCGCCGGAACGCCGATCGAGGCGCAGATCACCCGGCCGACGACGCCGACGATAGCGCCAGGATCGCCGTCTTCCTCGCCGATTTCCGACCTGACCGCGCGGGTGGGCGCGCTGGAATCGCAGCTTTCGTCGATCACCGGGCAGGTCGAGGAAAACAGCTTCAAGCTCAAGCAGTTGGAAGAAGCGTTTAATCGCTACAAGGCGGATACCGACGCGCGCTTGGCTCCGGCCGAAGCGCCAGTCGCGGTTCGGCCGACCGTGTCTGCGCCGGTGGCGGCCGATCCCGCACCCGTCGCGGCCAAGCCTGCCGCGCCCAAACCGGCGGCTGCTGCGCCCGCGAGCGAAGAGCGCAAGACGGCGGTCGCGGCGATCGAGCGGCCCGATACGGGCGACGCGGCCATGGATGCCTATACTTATGGTTTCCGCCTGTGGGACGCCAAATTCTATCCCGAAGCGCAGGGGCAGTTGAAGGCGACGGTCGATAAATATGGCACCGCATCGATCGCCAGCCGCGCCGCCAATCTGCTGGGTCGCGCCTATCTGGACGATGGCAAGCCCGCGCTCGCCTCGGTCGCTTTCTATGAAAATTATCAGAAGCGCCCGCGTGGCGATCGCGCGGCCGACAGCCTCGCTTATCTGGGTGAAGCGCTGATCCAGCTCAAAAAACCGGCCGATGCCTGCAAAGTCTATGCGGAATTAGAGCAGGTCTATGGCGAAAGCCTGTCGTCCAGCCTGCGCGGCATGATGGCGCAGGGCCGCACCAGGGCTAAGTGCAGCTGAACGAGGCTGGGCTGATCGCCGCGACGCAGGCGATCATCGGAGAGACGCAAGGGGTGCGTTTCGGTGTCGCCGTGTCGGGCGGGCCGGACAGCATGGCTTTATTGGCGCTGGCCGCGCGCGCCTTTGCAGGCCAGGTCGCGGCGGTGACGATGGACCATGGCCTGCGTGCCGCATCGGCGGAAGAAGCGGCGATGGTCGCGGGCTGGTGCGCGACGCAGGCCGTTCCCCACGCGATTGTCAAACCCGATGCGCCGGTCAGCGGCAATGTGCAGGGTTGGGCACGGGCGCAGCGCTATGCCGCGATCGAGGCGTGGCGGGCGGCGCAGGGGATCGACTGGATCATGACCGCGCACCATGCCGACGATCAATTGGAAACGATGCTGATGCGGCTCAACCGCGGATCGGGCGTGGCCGGGCTGGCAGGCGTGCGGGCGCGGTCGGGGCGGGTGATCCGGCCGTTGCTGGCGGCGCGCAAGGCGGATTTGCTGGCCTTTGCGCGGGCTGAAGCGCTGCCCTTTGTCGATGATCCGTCGAACAGCGATGCGCGCTTCGACCGGGCGGCCTTGCGGTCGGCGCTGGCGGGGGTGGACTGGCTGGACGTGCAAGCTGCGGGACGCAGTGCGGCGGCGCTCGCAGAGGCGGAGGCGGCGCTCGACTGGAGCGTGGGCGAACTGGCGGCGCGGCATGTGCGCGCAGACGGCGATGGCTGGGCGCTCGATCGCACGGACCTGCCGCGCGAATATTTGCGGCGGTTGTTGTTGCTGATGCTGGAGCGGGCGGGAGCCGGTGCGATGCCGCGCGGCGATACGATCGATCGGGCGATCGGCGCGGCGCAGGCGGGGGGGCGGGCGAGTCTGAGTGACTGGTTGTTGAGCGGGGGGGGCACCTGGACCTTGCATCCCGCACCGCCCCGCCGCGCATTTTAGCCTATATGGGGGCGACCTATCTGATCCGCATTTGACTGGACCGGGCGCGCTTGCGCTTTTGCGGACGCGCCCTATCTTGGCGGGTGAAAGAGAGTGCAGATGAACGACGAGAAAGACCCGCAGACCAATCCCTGGATCAAGAGCGCCATGATATGGGCTGGGGTGATCGTCGCCCTGCTGCTGTTCGTGTCGATGTTCGAACGGCCGACTGGGGCCGGTGGCAGCGAGATCGCCTATTCGGAATTCCGCGCCAAGGTGCAGGAAGGCCAGGTCAAGGACGTCGCCATCGCGCCGGACAAGATCACCGGAACGCTCGCCAATGGTGATCGCTTTGCGACGCTGCCGGTGGCCGATCCGGCGCTGACCGGCCTGCTTGACCAGAATGGTGTCAAATATTCAGGCCAGGCCGAAGCCCAGCCGAGCTTCTGGATGATCCTCGTCTATCAGTCGCTGCCGTTCCTGCTGATCCTGGGCATCGCCTTCTTCGTGCTGCGCCAGATGCAGAAGGGGGGCAGCGCGGGCGGCGCGATGGGCTTTGGCAAGTCCAAGGCCAAGCTGCTGACCGAGAAGCATGGCAAGGTCACGTTCCAGGACGTCGCGGGCATCGATGAAGCGCGCGAGGAACTGGAGGAAATCGTCGAGTTCCTCAAAGACCCGACCAAGTTTGCACGGCTAGGCGGCAAGATCCCCAAGGGCGCGTTGCTGGTCGGTTCGCCCGGCACCGGCAAGACGCTGCTGGCGCGCGCGATCGCGGGCGAGGCGGGCGTGCCTTTCTTCACCATCTCCGGCTCGGACTTTGTCGAAATGTTCGTCGGCGTCGGCGCAAGCCGCGTGCGCGACATGTTCGAACAGGCCAAGAAGAATGCGCCCTGCATCGTGTTTATCGATGAAATCGACGCGGTCGGTCGCCATCGTGGCGCGGGCCTTGGCAATGGCAATGATGAGCGCGAGCAGACGCTGAACCAGTTGCTGGTCGAGATGGACGGTTTTGAGGCCAATGAAGGCATCATCATCGTCGCAGCGACCAACCGTCCCGACGTGCTGGACCCCGCTTTGTTGCGGCCGGGCCGCTTCGACCGTCAGGTCGTGGTGCCCCGTCCCGATATCGAAGGGCGCGAGAAGATCCTCGCCGTGCATATGAAGAAGGTGCCGTTGGCGCCCGACGTCGAGCCGCGCACCATCGCGCGCGGCACGCCCGGTTTTTCCGGCGCGGACCTCGCCAATCTGGTCAACGAAGCGGCGCTGATGGCGGCGCGGCGGGGCAAGCGGCTGGTCGCTATGTCCGAGTTCGAATCGGCCAAGGACAAGGTGATGATGGGCGCGGAACGCCGCTCCATGGTCATGACCGACGATGAGAAGAAGATGACCGCCTATCATGAGGCGGGCCATGCGATCATCGCCGTGCATGAACCAGCGTCGGACCCGATCCACAAGGCGACGATCATCCCGCGCGGCCGCGCGCTGGGCATGGTGATGCGCCTGCCGGAGCGTGACAGCTACAGCTATCACCGCGACAAGATGCACGCGAACATGGCCGTCGCCATGGGGGGCCGCGTCGCCGAGGAAATCATCTTCGGCTATGACAAGGTGTCGAGCGGCGCGTCTGGTGACATCCAGTACGCCACCAAGCTGGCGCGCGACATGGTCACCCAATGGGGCATGTCCGACAAGCTGGGGCCGCTGCAATATGAAGAGCAGCAGGGCGAGACTTTCCTTGGCTATTCGCAGAGCCAGCGCGTCCATATGTCGGACGAGACCGCCAAGCTGATCGACGCGGAAATTCGTGGCCTGGTGGAGCAGGGCTATGCCCGTGCGCAGGAATTGCTGACCGGCCATGAGGACCAGCTGCACCTGCTGGCCAATGCGCTGCTCGAATATGAAACGCTGAGCGGCGACGAGATCAAGGCGCTGCTCGACAAGGGCGAGATCACCCGCGACGACGGGACGACAATCAAGCCTTCGGTCATTCCGGCGGCCGGATCGTCCATCCCCAAGACGCGCAAGCGCAAGGGGCCGTTCGGCGATCCGTCTCCTGCCGGGGCGTAAGCGGTGAAGGTTTGAAAAAGGAGGGCGCTGCCGCGAGGTGGCGCCCTTTTTCGTGTCGATGGGGGAGGGCGATGATGGAAGCGTTCGATGACATCTATGCGCGGTTGCGCGCCGTCATGCTGGACAATGCGCCGGGGCAGGTGGTGAGCAAGGATGCGGCGGGCGATCTGGTCGTGCGCACCGCCGCCGTTGATCCCAAGACCGGGCAGCCGGGCTGGTTCGGGACGGTGACGATCAAGAAAAGCTATGTCGCCTATCATTTGATGCCGCTTTATACCGATGCGGCGCTGTCGGAGGGTGTGTCGCCTGCCTTGGCCAAGCGGCGGCAGGGGAAGACATGCTTTAACTTCAAGGCGGTGGATGAAGTGTTGTTTGCTGAGCTGGCGAAGCTGACGCGTAGGGCTGCGGGTTTGTAGCGGTGTTTCGCGATACTTGCGGCTAAGGGCATCTAACGCGGTGTAAGGACGTCACCCTATTGAGAGCGTGACACCCCTCCGTCAGGGCTACGCCCTGCCACCTCCCCTGCAAGGGGAGGATGACGAAAGGGGACGGGAAGTAGCCTTATTCCCCCTCCCGTATACGGGAGGGGGTTAGGGGGTGGGCTTGCGCAAGGTTGCGCTGGCCCACCCCGCTGCGACTAAATTCCCCCGGCACAAGGCCGGGGTCATTAAGTCTCGCTGCCCCTCCCGCAAGCGGGCGGGGTGTAGAAACCCGCTAGTCCGCCAACCACCCTTTCCCCCAATCCCCAAAGCCTGGCCGCGTGTCGCGCCGGACCCCGCAATAAATCCCGCAAAGGGACTGGCCGTATCGGGGCGGAGTGGTTACATGGGCCGCCACAAAACCCCTGGGGTCTGCTGCAGACCCCGCAGCAGAAAGTGGCTTGTTCCATGGAAATCCGCCTCGGCCTCACCTTCGACGACGTGCTGTTGCAGCCCGGCGAATCCGATGTGCTGCCAAGCCAGGCGGACACCAGCACGTTCGTCACCAAGGCGATCAAGCTGAACATTCCGATCCTGTCGTCGGCGATGGATACGGTGACCGAAGCGGACATGGCGATCGTCATGGCGCAGCTGGGTGGCATCGGCGTGCTGCATCGCAACCTGTCGGTCGAGGAGCAGGCGGACGCGGTGCGCGCGGTCAAGCGGTTCGAAAGCGGCATGGTCGTCAACCCCATCACCATCCTGCCCAACGCCACGCTGGCGGACGCGCAAATGCTGATGAAGCGGCACCGGATCAGCGGCATTCCGGTGGTCGAAGCGAGCGGCAAGCTGGTCGGCATATTGACGCACCGCGACACGCGCTTTGCCGAGAACCCGGCCCAGCCAGTCAGCGAATTGATGACCAAGGATAATCTGGCGACAGTCAAGGTCGGCGTGGGGCAGGAAGAGGCGCAGCGGCTGTTGCACCAGCGCCGGATCGAAAAATTGCTGGTGGTGGACGAGGCCTATCATTGCGTCGGCCTGATCACCGTCAAGGATATCGAAAAGGCGGTCACCTATCCGCAGGCGACCAAGGACGGCACCGGCCGCTTGCGCGTCGCGGCGGCGACCACGGTCGGCGAAAAGGGGCTGGAGCGCAGCCGCGCGCTGATCGACGCGGAATGCGACCTGATCGTCATCGACACGGCCCATGGCCATAGCAAGCAGGTGTCGGCGGCGGTCGAAGCGGTCAAGCGCCTATCCAACAATGTCCAGGTGGTCGCGGGCAATGTCGCCACCGCCGAAGCGACCAAGGCGCTGATCGGCGCGGGCGCGGATTGCGTGAAGGTCGGCATCGGGCCGGGGTCGATCTGCACCACGCGCGTCGTCGCGGGCGTGGGCGTGCCGCAATTGACCGCTGTCATGGATTCGGCCGAGGAAGCCGCCAAGCAGGGCGTGCCGGTGATCGCCGATGGCGGGCTGCGCACCAGTGGCGACCTCGCCAAGGCGCTGGCGGCGGGCGCGGGTTGCGTCATGGTCGGATCGCTGCTGGCGGGCACGGCCGAAGCGCCAGGCGAAACCTTCCTCTATCAGGGCCGCGCTTATAAGAGCTATCGCGGCATGGGCAGCGTCGGCGCGATGGCGCGCGGGTCGGCCGACCGCTATTTCCAGGCGGATATCAAGGACCAGATGAAGCTGGTGCCCGAAGGGATTGAAGGCCAGGTGCCGTTCAAGGGACCAGCCAAGGACGTCATCCACCAGCTGGTCGGCGGCGTGAAGGCGGCGATGGGCTATACCGGCAGCGCGACGATCAAGGATTTGCAGGAGCGCGCACGCTTCGTGCAGATCACCAATGCCGGGCTGTCCGAAAGCCATGTCCATGATGTGACGATCACGCGGGAAGCGCCCAATTATCCGACGCGCTGATAACATGGGTCAGCCCCTCCCCTTCAGGTTCGGACGAGTCACGTGCCTCGTCCGAAGGGTTGGGGTGGGGGATAGCCTCATGGCGCAGCGTTTGTGGCACGCCCCCACCCCCGACCCCTCCCCTGAAGGGGAGGGGAGAGTTTCGTCATGACCCCTTCTGCTCGTATCCAGGCTGCGATCGATTTGCTCGACGCCATCATTGCGTCGGCGCGCGATGGGGGGCCGGCGGCGGATACGTTGATCGCGCGCTATTTCAATGAGCGGCGTTATGCCGGATCGCGCGATCGGCGGGCGGTGCGCGATCATGTCTATGACGCGATCCGGCATAACGCCGCTCATTGAAATAG
>Ga0209231_1000422_pt1 | contig 24325 bp, 38 predicted proteins | sample Deesub45470m_DNA_FD_188086 | JGI IMG/M metagenome (GOLD analysis project Ga0209231, IMG submission 188086) | Deep subsurface microbial communities from North Pacific Ocean - 450_OLKR46/470m Metagenome (SPAdes) (version 2) | ecosystem: Environmental > Terrestrial > Deep subsurface > Unclassified ... | reverse complement strand
CTGCCAGACGGGCGACACGGGGTGTTCGATGGCCAGCGTGTTGCCGACGGAGAAGGTTGTGCCCCGGCTGCAGAGCATCATGACCGCAAGGGCGACGAGGAGGACCGCCGCCAGAATCATCGTTTTCTTGAGCATCGGTTCTCCCGCCATACCTGCTTTTCAGGACGACACAAGGGAATGAAGCCCGGGCGTTCGTCGGGCTCTCCCTGAGCCGTCTGCAAAATCGCCTGTTTGCTCTATAGCCGAGCACCTTTTCGACCGATAGGGACGGTTGCCTGCTCTCAACCGCGCTCGACCCGGTCCTCAAACATCCGGTTTTTCTCTTCGGCCCCCATGCTCCGACAGGCTCCTAGGACTTGCGACGGGGGGGCCCGCGCCGCGCCGCCGGTTTTCTGGCGCCGGCACCGAACTTCTCGGGGACCGGTGCCCTTTTCCGTGGCGGGCTGCGCTTGTAGTCCCAGCAGAAATCGTCATCCTCGGGAAAGGCGCTGGGAATTTTCTGGCCGATGTATTCCTCGATATCGGGAAGATGGAACACCAGATCCTCGTCAGCGAAACTGATCGCCTTCCCCCCCGCCCCGGCGCGGGCGGTGCGGCCGATGCGATGGACGTAATCCTCGGCGTCCTGGGGGAGGTCGTAATTGATGACATGGGTGACGCCGTCGATGTGGATCCCCCGGGAGGCGACATCGGTGGCCACCAGGAAGGTCAGGTGCCCTTCCTTGAAGTCGGTGAGGATCCGCATCCGCTTGTTCTGGGGGATGTCGCCGGAGATCACCGCCGCCTTGAAATCGTTGGCATGGAGGCGATCGGCGAGGTGTTCGGCTTCCCGTTTGGTGTTGACGAAGACCAGGACCCGCTCCGCTCCCGGATCCTTCTTGAGGAGCCCGAGCAGCAGCGGAAACTTTTCCCGACGCCCGGCATGGTAGAGGATCTGCTCGACCCGCTCGGCCGTCACCTGCTCGGGTTCGATGCTCACCTTCTCGGCCAGATTCATGAACTCATAGGCGAGTTCCATGACCCGGTGGGAGAGGGTGGCGGAGAAGAGCATGGTCTGGCGCTTCTCTACCGGCGGAAGTTTGCGCAGAATGAAGCGCAGATCCTTGATGAACCCCATGTCGAACATGCGGTCGGCCTCGTCGATGACCAGAGCCTCGACGCTGTCAAAGGAGAAGACCTTCTGCCGGGCGTAATCGATGAGACGGCCGGGGGTGGCGACGATGACGTCAACCCCGGACTTGAGGGCCTGACGCTGCTTGTCGTAATCCATGCCGCCGAAAATGGCCTGAACCTTGAAGGGGCAAAAGGCGCCAAGAGTCTTGGCGTCCTCGACGATCTGCACCACCAGTTCCCGGGTCGGCGCCATCACCAGGGCGCGGGGGTTGTTGCTGGTCGCGCGCGGATTGGCCAGCATCCGGGTGAAGAGTGAAAGGAGGAAGGCGGCCGTCTTGCCCGTTCCCGTCTGGGCCTGGGCGGCGACGTCCTTCCCCAGCAGTGCCAGAGGAATCGATTCCTCCTGGACGGGGGTCAGATCGGCGAACCCGGCCTTTTCGATCCCCTTGAGGACCGATTCGGGGAAGTTCAGTTCGGTGAATTTCATGAGTTTCCTTCGGAAAATGGGTTTCAGGTTGCGGGCTCCGGTCTGCGGAGTCCGCGCCCCGTTCTTTAGAGCTCCACCCCCATGGCCTCGGCGACGGTATGGATGTCCTTGTCGCCGCGCCCTGAAAGACAGACGGCGATCAAGGTTTCCCTGGGGAGTGCGGGGGCAATCTTCATCACATGGGCTATGGCGTGGGAACTCTCCAGCGCCGGGATAATCCCCTCCATTTCAGTCAAAGCCATGAACGCCCGGAGAGCCTCGTCGTCGGTGACGCTGACATACTCGGCCCGGCCGATATCGTGGAGGTGGGCGTGCTCGGGACCGACGCCGGGGTAGTCGAGACCGGCGGAGATGGAATGGGCGTGTTCGATCTGCCCCTGCTCGTCCTGGAGCAGGAACGTCTTGTTGCCGTGCAATACCCCGACCTGCCCGGCACCGATGCTGGCGGCGTGTTTGCCGGTGGCGATTCCGAGACCGGCCGCCTCGACTCCTATGAGGCGCACTTCGGGATCCTGAACGAAGGGGTAAAACAGCCCCATGGCGTTGGATCCGCCGCCGATGCAGGCCACCGCCAGGTCGGGAAGTCGTCCTTCGGCGGCCAGGATCTGCTCGCGCGTTTCCCGGCCGATGATCGCCTGGAAATCCCTGACCAGCATCGGGTAGGGATGGGGACCGGCGACGGTGCCGATCACGTAAAAGGTGTCCCGGACATGGGTGACCCAGTGCCGCAGGGCGTCATTCATGGCGTCCTTGAGCGTTGCCGTCCCGCTCGTCACGCCGTGGACCTTGGCGCCGAGAAGCTTCATGCGGAAGACGTTGATGGACTGACGGCGGATGTCCTCGGTCCCCATGAAAATCTCGCATTCCATCCCGAAGAGCGCGGCCACCGTCGCCGTGGCCACACCGTGCTGGCCGGCCCCGGTTTCAGCGATGACCCGCCGTTTCCCCATCCGCCGGGCAAGGAGAATCTGGCCGACGGTGTTGTTGATCTTGTGGGCGCCGGTGTGGTTGAGATCCTCACGCTTGAGGTAGATTTTCGCCCCGCCAAGGTGCTCGGTCAGGCGGCGGGCAAAATAGAGGGGACTCGGGCGGCCGACATAGTTCTTCAGGTAGTCGTCGAGTTCCGCGAAAAAACCCGGATCGGACCGGGCCGCCCTGTAGGCCTCCTCAAGTTCGATGAGGGCCGGCATCAGCGTCTCGGCCACGTAGCGGCCGCCAAAGAGACCGAAATGACCGCGGGCGTCGGGAAAGTCGTACATCGGTTGGGTTTCCTTCTGCTAAGTCGGAGGAATCAACGCCCGGCGTCTTGTCCGGGAGGAGAGTCAGAGGTTTTTTGGAATGCTCCAATTATCCGCCTTTTTAGCGGCGAGGATGAAGGCTGCAACCTTCTGCGGATCTTTTTTGCCCGGAGCCGCCTCGACGCCGCTGGAGACGTCGACGCCGTAGGGGGAGACCGTGCGCACCGCCTCGACGATGTTTTCCGGGGTCAGCCCACCGGCAAGGATGACCGGCCTCTGCCGGGCGACGACACGGGCAAGCTCCCAATTGAAGGTTTTGCCGCTGCCGCCGTAATTCCCCGCCACCCAGGTGTCGAGGAGAAGGGCCGAAACCCGGAAGGTTTCATGTCCGGCGAGGCTCGCCTCGTCCCTGACGCGCAACGCCTTGATGACCCGCCGCGGCGCGAAGTCGCAGGCCGCCGGGCTCTCGTCGCCATGGAGCTGGACGACATCGAGGGCGCACTCCTCGGCGATCTCCCTGATGCGTTCCGGCGCCTCGTTGACGAACAGACCGACGGTGGTGACAAGGGGAGGGAGCCTGGCAATGATGTCCCGCGCCTTTGCGGCCGTCAGGCAGCGCGGACTTTTGTCGTAAAAGACAAATCCCAACGCATCCGCCCCGCATGCGCAGGCGTGCAGGGCGTCTTCGACGTTGGTCATACCGCAGATCTTGACCCGAATCATCCGGACAAACCCCCTTGGCGCCTACGGCAGGCGCCGGCAATGGGACATCAGCCAACCTTCGGCAGATGGGCCAGCGATTCCTTGATCGCTTCGGCGGGATACTCATAATCGGTCAGATGGCCGGCAAGAAAGTCGTCGTAGGCGGCCATATCGACATGGCCGTGCCCGGAGAGGTTGAAGAGAATGGTCTTCTCCTTCCCCTCCTCCTTGGCCTGCAACGCCTCGTCGATGGCGCCGCGGATGGCATGGCTCGATTCCGGTGCCGGAATGATCCCCTCGGTCCGGGAAAAAAGGACCGCGGCCTCGAAACAGGCCAGTTGCGCCACCGCTTTGGCTTCGACGGCGCCGGCATGCACCAGCTGCGACACCAGCGGCGAAGCGCCATGGTAGCGCAGTCCGCCGGCATGGATTCCCGGCGGCATGAAGTCGTGGCCGAGGGTGTACATCTTGGCCACCGGCGCCATTTTGGCGGTGTCGCCATAATCGAAGGCGTAGACGCCGCGGGTCAGGGTCGGGCAGCTCAGCGGTTCCATGGCCAGAACCCGCACCTCTTTCCCGTTCGCCTTGTCGGCGATGAAGGGGAAGGCAATGCCGGCGAAGTTGGAACCGCCGCCGTGACAACCGATGACGACATCGGGATAATCGCCGACCAGGGCCATCTGTTCTTTGGCCTCGAGACCGATGATCGTCTGGTGCAAACAGACATGGTTGAGGACGCTCCCTAACGCGTAGCGCGTGTCTTCACGACTGACGGCATCCTCCACCGCCTCGCTGATGGCGATGCCCAGAGAGCCGTTGCTGTCGGGGTGCTCGGCGAGGATCGAGCGGCCGGAGTTGGTGCGGTTCGACGGCGACGGAATAACTTCTGCGCCCCACAGCTGCATCATGCTCTTGCGGTACGGCTTCTGGTTGAAGGAGACCTTGACCATGTAGACCGTGCATTCGAGGCCGAACATCTGGCAGGCGAGGGCGATCGACGAGCCCCACTGGCCGGCACCGGTCTCGGTGGCAATGCGTTTGGTGCCGGAAATCTTGTTGTAATAGGCCTGGGGGATGGCGCTGTTCGGCTTGTGGCTGCCGGCCGGCGAGCCCCCCTCATACTTGTAGTAAATCTTCGCCGGCGTACCGAGGGCCTTTTCCAGGCGGTGAGCGCGAAACATCGGCGCCGGTCGCCAGAGCTGGTAAATCTCCCGAACGGCTTCGGGAATATCGATCCACCGCTGCTGGGAAACCTCCTGCTCGATCAACGGCATGGGAAAGAGCGGCAGCAAATCGTCGGGAGTGACCGGCTGCATCGTCCCGGGGTGAATCACCGGAGCAAGAGGACCAGGAAGATCGGGGATGACATTGTACCACTGCTTCGGGATCCGGTCCTCGGGGAGCAATATTTTGGTCTGCATCGGAACCTCCTTCTTGGGAAAATTAAATCCGCCGCCTGGGGTCAATCCTGGCCCGTCAGCTCGCGAAGCTTGGCGCCGATGTCGTCCTCGCGCATCAGCGACTCACCGATGAGAAAGGCATTGGCCCCGGCCTTTTGCAAGCGCTCGATGTCGGCGCGGCCATTGACGCCGCTTTCGGCGACCACGAGCCGATCGGGGGGAATCAGCGGACGCAGCCGCTCTGTCGTGCCGAGATCGGTCACGAAGGTGCGGAGGCTGCGGTTGTTGATGCCGATCAGTTCGATGTCGGTTTTCAGCGCCATCTCCAGCTCTTCCCGGTCGTGGACCTCCAGGAGGACATCGAGGTGGAGCTCGCCGGCAAGGGCTGAAAAATCGCGCAGCCCGTTCAAATCGAGCATCGCGGCGATGAGGAGAACCGCGTCGGCGCCGAAGGCGCGCGCCTCGACGATCTGGTAGGGATCGCAGATAAAATCCTTGCGCAGCAGGGGGAGCCCGACGCCCTCGCGAATCAGGCCGAGTGAGTTGAGATGACCGTAAAAGAACGCTTCGTCGGTGAGCACCGAGAGGCAGGTGGCGCCGTTGGCCTGATAGATCGTGGCGATTTCCAGCGGGTCGAAATCGGCGCGGATGATCCCCTTCGAAGGGGAGCCCTTCTTCACCTCGGCAATGACGGCCGTCCCCCCCGATTCCTCCATGGTCCGCAATGCCCGGACAAAACCGCGGGTCTGGTCCTCGACCAGAGAGAGTCGCTCACGGAGGCGTGCCAGGGGGAACCTGGCCTTGGCGGCGGCGACCTCGTCGCGCTTGTGGGCGACGATCTTCTTTAAGATGTCGGGAGTGCCTGTCATGACCCTCTTTTCCCCGGAGTCCCCCTGGAGGAAACCGGCATCAGGCGGTGGTGAGCTGCGCCAGTTTTTCGACCTGCATCAGGGCGCGGCCGGAGTCGATCGCTTCGGCGGCGAGGTTGAGCCCGGCTGTTACGTCGGCGACTTTGCCGGCGGCGATCAGGGCGAAGGCGGCGTTGAGCAATACGACGTCGCGCCGGGGGCCTTTTTCGCCGCCGAGGATATTGCGGACGATTTCGGCGTTCCCCCGGGCGTCGCCGCCGCGAAGATCGGCCATGGTGCAACGGCAGAGACCGAACTGCTCGGGGGCGATGCGACTCATGACAATCCCCCCCTCGGTGACGGTGGCGACGGCGGTCTCGGCCGTGAGAGTGATCTCGTCCATGCCGTCGAGGCCGTGAACGACGAAACCCCGCCGGCATCCGAGGTTATGAAGCACCTGCGCCAGAGGTTCGACGAGATCCTCGCGATAGACCCCCATCACCTGACAGTCGGCCTTGGCCGGGTTGGTCAGCGGACCGAGGATATTAAAGATGGTGCGGATACCGATCTCTTTGCGCGGACCGATGGCGTGTTTCATCGCCCCGTGCAGGGCGGGGGCGAAGAGGAAGCCGATACCGATTTCATTAATGCAGCGCTCTACCGTTTCCGGAGTGACATCGAGTTCGACGCCGAGGGCCTCAAGGACGTCGGCGCTGCCGCAACTCGATGAAACCGAGCGGTTGCCGTGCTTGGCGACCTTGACGCCGCAGGCCGAGACGACGAAGGCGACGGTGGTCGAGATGTTGAAGGTGTTGGTTCCGTCGCCCCCCGTTCCGACCACGTCGAGGATCGTCTCCAGATCGACGTTGATGTCGTCGCGGTCCATGTCGAGAACGTTGCGACCGACGCGGATCGGCGTCGCTCGCTCGCGCATCACCCGCGCCGCACCCGTGATCTCGGGAACAGTCTCCCCCTTCATCCGCAGAGCGGTAATAAAAGCGCCGACTTGCGCCGGGGTGGCCTCCCCGGACATGATCTGGTCCATGATCCCGATCATTTCTCCTTCGGAGAGGTCGATGCGGTCCACAACTTTGGCGATAGCGGCTTTGATCATGAGGGTCTCCTGTGCAGCGCGAGGCCTGTCCCCCGGGCGGAGGTGCTCCGCCCTCCCCTTGGGCTCAATCAGGTCAGTTCGAGAAAGTTCTTCAGCAAACGCTTTCCTTCGACAGTCAGAATCGACTCGGGGTGAAACTGCACTCCCCAGAGCGGGCGCTCTCGATGTTCGAGTCCCATGATCGTTCCGTCCTCGATCCAGGCCGATATGCGCAGACACGGCGGGAGACTGTCCTTCTCGACAATCAAAGAGTGATAGCGGGTGGCGACAAAGGGGTTGGAGAGGCCGCTGAAAACGCCGCTGTCGTCATGATGGATGAGACTGGTCTTGCCGTGCATCAACTCGGTGGCGCGGATGACCTTGCCGCCGAAGGCGTGGCCGATGGCCTGGTGACCGAGGCAGACACCGAGCATGGGAATTGTCGCCGAGAGACGCTGGATCAGTTCCACCGAAATGCCGGCTTCGGCCGGTGAACAGGGCCCGGGGGAGACGACGATGCGGCGCGGCGAAAGGGCGGCGACCTCTTCGACCGTGATCTGGTCGTTGCGATGCACCACCACCTCCTCGCCGAGTTCCTGCAGATACTGGACGAGGTTGTAGGTGAAGGAGTCGTAGTTGTCGAGCATCAGCAACATGTCAATCGAGCCCCCTCTGCGCCATTTCGACCGCCCTCTGGACTCCCATCGCCTTGCTGATCGTTTCCTGGTACTCGGCGGCAGGGTCCGAGTCGGCGACGATGCCGGCGCCGGCCTGGAGAAAGATCCGGTCGCCGTCGATGATCAGGGTGCGGATGGCGATCGCCATGTCCATGTTCCCGGAAAAGGAGAAGTAGCCGACGGCCCCCCCGTAGATCTCCCGACGGCACGGCTCGAGTTCGTCGATGATCTCCATCGCCCGGATCTTTGGAGATCCGGAGAGGGTCCCGGCGGGAAAGGTGGCACGGAAAACGTCGAAGGCGTCGCGCTCCGGAGGGAGCTCTCCGCGGACGTTGGAGACGATATGCATGACGTGGGAGTAGCGCTCGACGACCATCAGCTCGCTGACCTCGACACTCCCCGGGAGAGCGACCCGGCCGATATCGTTACGGCCAAGATCGACCAGCATGATATGCTCGGCCCGTTCCTTGGGATCGGCGAGGAGTTCCTCTTCGAGACGTCCGTCCTCTTCGGGGGTGGCGCCGCGGGGGCGGGTCCCGGCGATGGGACGCACCTCGACCCGCGTCCCCTCCTTGCGGACCAGGACCTCGGGGGAGGCCCCGACCACCAGGGTTTCTCCGAAGCGGAGGAAAAACATGTACGGCGAGGGATTGATGGTCCGCAGCGCCCGGTAGATGTCGAAGGGGTCGGCACATAACTGCCCCGAGAAGCGCTGCGAAAGGACCACCTGAAAGATGTCCCCGGCGCGGATATACTCCTTGCCCCGCTCCACCGCCGCCTTGAAATCGGCGGGAGAAAAGTTCGACTCGAAGACCACCGGAGCCACTGCACCCGGGCCGGAACGTTGCGGAAGCGGCGAACGAAGGCGGGCGATGAGGGCGTCGATCGCCCTGATCCCGCGACCATAGGCAGCGACAGGATCCTCTTCCGGCAGCAGGTGGACGTTGCAGACCACCTTGATCTTCTGCCGCATGTTGTCGAAGATCAGCAATTCTTCGGTGAGGAGAAAGGTGGCATCGTAGGCGCCGATCTCCCTTGGATTATCGTCGGGCAGCCGTTCAATGAAGCGGACCATGTCGTAGCCGAGATAGCCGACGGCGCCGCCGGAAAACCGGGGGAGTCCGGGAACGGAAACGGGCCGGTAGGGGGCCATGAACTCCTTGAGCCTGGCCAGGGGATCGGAACTTTCCCCGGAATGAATGACCCGGTCGCCGTTGAGGACCTCGTAGCGCAAACCCTGACAACGAAAGACCTTGGCTGGACCACTTCCGAGGAAAGAGTAGCGCGCCCACTTTTCACCCCCCTCGATACTCTCGAGGAGAAAGGAGGTGTGACCGTCGTCGATCTTTTTGAAAGCCGAGACAGGCGTTTCCATGTCGGCGAGGATCTCCCGATAGACCGGGATAAGATTGCCGTGGGTCGTGGCGGAAGTGAATTCACTCAGGGATGGAAAATACATGCAAACTCCAGCGACAAAAGATGGTTACATTAGCACGGAAGCCTAAACCGGTCAACAATCAAGCCCCGTTGTCCCCTTTTGCCGGCACAACAAAAAAGGGCAGGGAGTTTCCTCCCTGCCCTTCCCAATCCGGCGTACCGGAGTATCATTCCTTGCCTTCACCCTCTTCGGAAGCGGGCTCGGCCACTGGGGCCTCCACGACTTCGGTGGCGACAACAGGTGCAACTGCAGCCTTCGGAGCTGCCTTGACCGTTTTGACAGGTCGGGGAGTAAACTCTTCCTCGACCAATTCAATGATCGAGAGAGAAGCATTGTCTCCTGCACGGTTCCCCATCTTGATGATGCGGGTATAGCCGCCGGGACGATCCGTGTAGCGGGGGCCGATCATTTCGAAGAGTTTTCCGACAACCGTACGGTCGCGGATCACCTGAAGGGCCTGGCGCCGGGCATGGAGGTCGCCGCGCTTTCCGAGGGAAATCATTCTCTCGGCGAGTTTGCGAACTTCTTTGGCCCGTGCGTCGGTGGTGGTGATCTTCTCGTGATCGAGGAGTGAGGTCACCATATTCCGCAACATGGCCGAGCGGTGGCTCGAATTACGACCGAGCCGTCTGCCGGAGTTGTTATGACGCATCGTTCTGTGGTCCTTTCTTTATTAATCCGTCGGGCCTCGGAATCAGACTTCCTCGCTCCCCTTCTGAATCATTTTGAGGTACTCGGCATCGGGAAAACCGTCCAGCTTCATCCCGAGCGTCAGTCCCATGTCGGACAAAATGTCCTTGATCTCATTGAGGGACTTGCGCCCGAAGTTCTGGGTCTTGAGCATTTCAGCTTCCGAACGCTGGACCAGGTCACCGATCAGCCTGATGTTGGCGTTTTTCAGACAGTTGGCGCTGCGCACCGAAAGCTCGAGCTCATCCACCGTACGGTAGAGGTTTTCGTTGATCTTGCGGCCCTCTTCACCCACAGCCTCCTCGACCGGTTCGATCTCCTCGTCAAAATTGATGAAGATCTGCAGTTGATCCTTGAGGATTTTCGAGGCATAGGCAACGGCGTCGTCCGGGCGGACGCTGCCATCGGTCGTGACTTCCAGGGTCAACTTGTCATAGTTGGTGATCTGACCGACGCGAGCGTTGGTCACCGTGAAGTTCACCTTTTTGACCGGGCTGAAAATAGCATCGATGGGGATGGTACCGACCGGTGCGTTCTCGTCCCGATTGCGTTCGGCGGGTTCGTAGCCTTTTCCCATGGCGACAACCATGTCCATTTCCACATCGGCCTCTTTGGAGCAGGTGGCGATATGGTGACTGCGGTTGATGATCTCAACGTGAGAGTCGGTAATAATGTCGCCGGCGGTGATGACGCCGCCGCCTTTTTTGACGATACGGACGTTGCGGCTCTCGTTGCCGTGGACTTTGAGCAGCACGCCTTTGAGATTGAGGATGATATCGGTAACGTCCTCGGTCACACCGGGAACAGTGGAGAACTCGTGAAGCACCCCTTTTATCCGCACCGAGGTAAGCGCCGCACCTTGCAGGGAAGAAAGGAGCGCCCGACGGAGTGAGTTGCCCAGCGTCGTTGCAAAACCCCTTTCAAAGGGTTCGGCAAAAAAACGGCAGTAACTGTCCGTCATCGTTTCCGTTTCAACCTGGAGGCGCTTGGGCTTGATGAGATCTCTCCAGTTTTTATACATTCGTATCCTCCGTATTGAGGTTACAGCCTTGGATTGCCAGGATTACTTGGAATACAGCTCGACGATGAGGTGTTCCTGGAATACAGGCGTGGTCATCTCTTCACGGATCGGAAGTGTTTTGACCGTTCCCTTGAACGCAGTGCGATCGAGTTCAATCCACGAAGGAACGCCGCGGCGCATGACACCGTCCAGAGCCTCGTTCAGCCGGGTAATTTTACGACTCTTTTCGCGGACTTCGGTAACATCTCCAACCCTCACGGAGAAAGAGGGGATGTTGACCTTGCGGCCGTTCACCAGAAAGTGCCCCTGACGGACGAGCATGCGTGCCTCGTTGCGGGAGGTGGCAAATCCGCTGCGATAGATGATGCTATCGAGGCGCCGTTCGAGAAGAACCAGAAGGTTTTCTCCGGTGACCCCCTTCATACGGTCGGCTTCTGCAAAATAGGACCGGAATTGCGCTTCAAGGAGACCGTAGGAACGCTTGACACGCTGCTTTTCACGCAGCTGCGTTCCGTAGTTCGTTACCTTGACGCGCCCCTGACCGTGCTGGCCGGGTGCGTAATTGCGGCGTTCGACTGCGCATTTATCGGTATGGCACCTGTCCCCTTTCAGGAACAGTTTCATATTTTCTCTCCGGCAAAGCCGGCAGACGGGACCAGTATATCTAGCCAACGTTCGTCCTCCTTATATCGTTAAACTCTTCTGCGTTTCGGGGGACGGCAGCCGTTGTGGGGAATCGGCGTAACGTCCTTGATCAGGGAGATGTTGAGTCCGGCGGCCTGCAGGGCGCGAAGAGCGGACTCCCGACCCGAGCCGGGTCCCTTGACATGAACTTCAACGGTGCGCATCCCATGCTCCTGGGCCTTTTTTGCGGCATCCTCTGCGGCCACCTGGGCCGCAAAGGGGGTACTCTTGCGGGACCCCTTGAAAGCCTTGGCACCACATGTCGACCAGGAGATCACGTTCCCGGCGACATCGGTTATGGTGATGATCGTATTATTGAAAGTCGCCTGGATGTGAGCCACTCCAGTCGGGACGTTCTTCTTTTCCTTAGTCTTCCTGACTACTTTCTTACCGGGCTTAGCCATCGTTCCTCCAATTATTTCTTCTTACCGGCCACGGTCTTGCGAGGACCCTTCCGGGTACGGGCATTGGTTTTGGTTTTCTGGCCACGGACGGGAAGTCCTCGGCGATGACGCAATCCGCGATAACAACCGAGATCCATCAACCGCTTGATATTCATGGAAATTTCACGTCGCAGATCCCCTTCGACCTTGTGTTCACGGTCGATGACTTCGCGGATCTTGCCAAGCTCCACTTCATTCAAGTCGTCGGAACGGGTATTGAAATCTACCCCGGCCTTGGACAGAATCTCCCTGGACGCGGAGTTACCAATGCCGTAAATGTAGGTGAGTGCTATCTCGCACCGCTTGTTTCTCGGTAAGTCGATACCAGCAATACGTGCCAATGTCTGTTCCTCCTAATCCCTTTATCCCTGTTTCTGCTTGTGCTTGGGGTTCTCACAGATAATCCGGACAATACCCTTGCGCTTGACGACCTTGCACTTGTCGCAGATTGCCTTAACCGAAGCTCGGACCTTCATCACTCTATTCCTTTTGGTAAGCCATTCTGTTATTGAAACACCGAAACCGCATTGCCAGCCCCGGGATTACCGGCCAATCTGAATTCTCTACCGTCTTAGCGAATCCGGGTCAGTATATCAGGGCCGTCTTCGGTGACTGCTACCGTGTGTTCAAAATGTGCGGATGGCGTTCCATCGACAGTGACGGCCGTCCACCCATCTTCAAGAATCTTCACCTCGGGGCGTCCCATATTGATCATCGGCTCGATAGCCAGAACCATACCGGCTTTAAGCCGCGGACCCTGTCCCGGAGGACCGAAATTAGGGATCTGCGGGGCTTCATGGAGTTCGCGGCCGATACCGTGGCCGACAAACTCCCGAACGACCGAATACCCTTCTTTCTCGACGCAGGTCTGAACAGCGCTGGAGATGTCGGACAACCGGCCGCCAATGACCGCAGCTTCGATGCCTAACTCCAGGGACCGCTTGGTGATCCGCAACAGTTTCGCCTTGTCGTCATCGATGGACCCGACGGGAATTGTCATGGCGGCGTCGCCATAAAACCCCCGATAGACGACTCCGAAATCGATGCTCAGGATCTCACCCTCGGTCAGCGGAATCTCATTGGGAAACCCGTGAACAACCTGATCGTTGGGAGAGGCGCAGACCGTGAAAGGAAAACCGCCATACCCCTTGAAGGCCGGACGGGCCTTCCTCTTCCGACACTCAGCTTCAGCCAGGCTATCAAGCTCCCTGGTCGTTACACCGGGACGGATTCGCTCCCGCAGCAACTCGAGAATTTCGGCCACCATTTCTCCGGCGACACGCATATGGTCGAGTTCAGCGCTGGATTTCAAAACAATCACGTCAACGGGTCCGACAGGCGGCCAGCAGTTGTTCCTGGACAGCATTCATTTCCTGCATTCCATCGATGACCGAGAGGAGACCGGCGCGACGGTAATAATCAATGAGAGGAGCTGTTTGCTGCTGATAGACGTCCAGCCGATGACGGATGGTCGACTCCTGGTCATCCTCGCGCTGAAAAAGCTCCCCGCCGCAGGCATCGCACCTGTCGAAAACAGAAGGAGGATCGAACTTGACGTGATATCCCCGTCCGCAATCGCGACAGGTCCGGCGCCCGGTCAACCTTTCAACCAGGGCCTCCGTATCCACGTCGAGGGAGACGACGACATCCAGTTCCTTGCCGAGAGCGGCGAGGGTTTCCTTGAGAGCATCGGCCTGAGCGACATTGCGCGGAAAACCGTCGAGAATAAAACCGGGGAGGCAATCGTCCTTCTGCAGCCGTTCCCTGACGATTCCCACCACAATCTCGTCGCCGACCAGCGCACCGGCATCCATGCAGTCCTTGGCCTTGACCCCCATGGGGGTCCCTTCGCGCACTGCAGCCCGCAGTATGTCGCCGGTGGAAATCTGCGGAATCCCGAACCGAACCGTCAACATCTTGGCCTGAGTGCCCTTTCCGGCACCAGGAGGTCCTAGAAGTATAAGCTTCATCGTTTCTATCGCCCTACCCGTGACGCCCCTTGAGGGTCACGCCCTTCATGAATCCCTCATAGGATCGGGAGATGAGATGCGCCTCGATCTGCGAGGCCGTATCCATTCCGACTCCAACGACAATCAGCAAGGAGGTTCCGCCGAAATAAAAGGGGATATTAAACTGTCCGATCAATATGGTCGGCAGGACGCAAACGGCCGAGACATACAGGGCGCCAGCAAAGGTGAGCCGGCTCAGTACCGTATCAATGTATTCGGCAGTCGCCTTTCCGGGACGAATCCCCGGGACATACCCACCCTGTTTCTTGACATTATCGGCCACATCCACGGGGTTGAAAGTCACAGCCGTGTAGAAGTAACAGAAGAAGATGATAAATGCAACGAAAAAAACGTTATACAGCCAGTGGCTCGGAGTCATCATGGAAGCGACGGTCTGCACCCAGGGGACATCGACGAGGTTTGCCACGGTCGCCGGGAACATGATGATCGAACTGGCAAAGATGGGCGGGATAACGCCACTCATATTGACCTTGAGCGGAAGGTGGCTGGTCTGCCCCCCGTAATTGCGCATGCCGACGACGCGCTTGGCATAATGGATCGGCACTCGGCGCTGGCCTCTTTCCATGAAGACGATGGCCCAGATTACGGCGACCATCAGCGCCACGATGATCAGCAACACCACCGGGGAGATGGCTCCGGTGGTCGAAAGACGCAGAGTGTTGACGATGGCCGACGGCATGTTGGCCACGATCCCGGCAAAGATGATCAGCGAGATGCCGTTGCCGATACCGCGTTCGGTGATCTGCTCGCCGAGCCACATGATAAAGGCTGTTCCGGCAGTCAGGGTGATGATTGTCAGCAGGATGAAGCCGATGCCCTGGTCAGGGACGACCAGTTCGCCTGCCGGGCCACGCATGGTCTGCAGACCGACAGCGATCCCCGCGCCCTGGATGACGGACAGCACGATGGTTCCGTAGCGGGTCCACTTGGTGATCGTCTTGCGCCCCTGCTCCCCTTCCTTCGACAACCGCTCCACGGGTTCAAAAACCACCGTGAGCAACTGCAAAATAATGGAGGCGCTGATGTAGGGCATGATCCCGAGTGCAAATACCGTCATGCGCTCAAGCGCACCGCCGGTAAAAGCGCTGACGAGACCCAGAAGTGTCCCCTGGGTTCCCTCAAAGAACTTGGCGAGGACCTGGGCGTCAATCCCCGGCGTCGGAACATGACATCCCACCCGGTAAACCGCAAGCATACCGAGAGTGAAGAGAATCCGTCGGCGCAGTTCGGGGATACGAAAGATATTTTGTATGCTCGCGATCAATTTAGATAACCTCGGCTTTGCCGCCCGCCGCCTCGATCTTAGCAATGGCCGACTTGCTGAACTTATGAGCCTTCACGGTCAGGGCCTTGGAGAAATCGCCGTCAGCAAGAATCTTGACGCCATCCCCCACCTGATTGATCAGACCGGCCTTGCCGAGGGATTCCAGATCAACGACGCTCCCGGCCTCAAAAAGCTCGAGGTCGCGCAGGTTGACCAGAACGTAATCCTTTTTGTTCAGGGAGGTGAACCCTCGTTTCGGAAGGCGGCGCTGCAGAGGCATCTGCCCACCTTCGAAACCTGCCTTGACGCCGCCGCCGGAGCGAGCATTCTGCCCCTTATGTCCCTTGCCGGCCGTTTTGCCGTTGCCGGAACCCGGACCACGTCCGAGGCGCTTTCTATTTTTTGTCGAACCGAGTGCCGGTTTCAGATTACTCAGATCCATAGCTCTATTCCTTGCGAAGTCAGTCTTCAATTGAAACCATATGGGAGACTTTGGCAATCATCCCACGGATTTCCGGAGTGTCCTGTTTGACCACGGTCTGATGAAGACGGGTCAGCCCCAGTCCCTTCAGCACCTTGGTAAAATACTCTTTGCGGCCGATGCCGCTTTTTTTAAGGGTAATTTTAACTTGCCCGTCCATAATATGCTCCTTATTCGCCGGACCCAAGCCCGCGGCGAGCCATGATTTCTTCAGCACTTTTGAGCTGAGAAAGAGCATTGAGGGTCGCCTTCACCACATTGTGCGGGTTGTTGGAACCGAGACACTTGGACAGAATGTCGCCGACACCCGCCACTTCGAGAACGGCGCGCGTGGCACCACCGGCGATGACGCCGGTACCCTGGGAAGCCGGTTTAAGCAGGACCTTGCCTGCACCGAACTTGCCAAGAACATCAAAAGGGATGGTACGGTCCTTGAGAGGGACACGGATCAGGTTTTTCTTCGCCTGCTCCACCCCCTTGCGAATAGCCTCGGGGACCTCTTTGGCTTTCCCGAGACCGAAACCGACAATACCCTCGCCGTCGCCCACCACCACCAGGGCGGAGAAACTGAAACGACGACCACCTTTGACGACCTTTGAACAACGATTGATATGAATGACCCGGTCAGTCAAGTTCAGCTCTTTGGAATCGATGCGAAGCAAAGACATCCTCCTTTACCTAGAAAGACAGGCCGGCTTCACGAGCCGCGTCGGCAAGGGCCTGGATACGCCCATGATACAGAAAACCGTTGCGGTCAAAGACCACCTGTTTGATGTTTTTTTCAAGGGCTTTTTTGGCAATTGCCTCGCCCACCGCCTTGGCCGCTTCGATATTACCGGTGTATTTCTGACCATCGGCAACGTCCTTGCACACAGTCGAAGCCGCTACCAGAGTTGTCCCAGTGATGTCTTCGATAATCTGTGCGTAAATATGTTTAGCGCTCCGGTAAATGCAGAGTCGAGGGCGCCCGGTCGTACCCCGAACCTTACGACGAACCCGGACCTGACGCTTCAACCGTGCCTGAGCCCTTTTATTTGCAACGCTCACGATAGTTCTCCTTGCCTGCACGTCACTTATTTTTTGCCGGTCTTGCCAGCCTTACGGATAATCCGTTCATCAGAATACTTGATGCCCTTGCCCTTGTAGGGTTCAGGTTCGCGGAATGACCGGATCTTCGCCGCCGTCGCCCCGACCAGTTCCTTATCGATACCCTTGACCGTGATCTTCGTCTGCTTTTCGACTTCCGCCGAAATGCCGGCCGGCAAGGGATATTCGATGGGGTGGGAGTAGCCGAGGGCCAGATTCAGCACCGGACCCTTGAGCTCGGCGCGATAACCGACGCCGTTGATCTCGAGGATCTTCTGGTACCCCTTGGTGACACCCTCGACCATATTGGCGATCAGCGTCCGCGTCAATCCCTGCATGGCCCCGCCATTCCGGCCCTCGGGAGCGGTCACCAGGATTTGGTCGACATCCACCTGGACGTTGACTTCCTCACGGAGCGTCCTGGTGAGTTCACCGTTGGGTCCCTTGACATTCAGGGTCGTTCCGCTCTGAACCACCTTGACTCCGGAAGGAATCGCAATGGGTTTTTTCCCAATTCTTGACATCGTCTTCATACTCCTAGAGCCGAATCACTTACCAGACGGTGCAGAGAACCTCTCCGCCAACCTCAGCCTCACGGGCCGCCGCGTCGTGCAGCACCCCCTTGGAAGTCGAGAGGATTGCGTTCCCCAGGCCACTCTTGATCATGGGGATTTCCTCCTTGCCGACATAAACACGACGACCCGGAGTAGAGATCCGCTTGATTTCGTGAATCACATGTTTGTTATCATTGTCGAATTTAAGATAAATCCGCAGCACGCCCTGTTTGTCGTCGGCGACGGTCTTAAAATTCTTGATATACCCGAGATCTTTGAGCACCGTGGCAATGGCCACTTTTACGTTGGACGACGGCATGTCCAGTTTGGGGTGCTTCGCCATCCCCGCATTCCGAATACGGGTCAGCAGATCCGCAATAGGATCGGTCATTGCCATGAATACAGCTCCTCTATGCTTTCTTTACCAGCTCGACTTAGTCACACCGGGAAGTTTACCTTCCGAGGCCAGCTTGCGCAGGCAAATCCTGCACATATCAAATTTCCGGTAATAGGCCCTGGGACGACCGCAAAGGGGACAGCGATTGTATTTCTGCACGCTGAACTTTGGTGTCGCCGCAGCCTTGATCATCATCGATTTCTTAGCCACTGTAAACCTCCGCTATCCTTCCGACTTCTTCCTAAAGGGCATTCCCATTCCAGCAAGAAGGGCACGCCCCTCTTCGTCAGTCCTGGCTGAGGTGACGATGGTCACATTCATTCCCTTGACCTTGTCGATTTTCTCAAAATCAATCTCAGGGAAAATCAACTGCTCTTTGATCCCCAAAGTGTAGTTACCGCGGCCGTCGAAAGCTTTGGGCGAAACACCCTTGAAATCGCGGACACGGGGGAGGGCAACATTGATCAGACGATCAAGAAACTCGTAGGCTCGGTTCCGGCGCAAAGTCACCATGCAACCGATCGGCATCCCCTCACGAAGCTTGAAGGTCGCGATGGAGTTCTTCGCCTTGGTCACAACCGCCTTCTGGCCAGTGATCCGGCCCAGTTCCACAACGGCCGACTCGAGAATTTTGATATTCTGAATGGCCTCCCCGAGGCCCATATTGATCACGACCTTCTCGATCCGGGGGACTTCCATAACATTTTTAAGCTGCAGGTCCTTCATGAGCTGAGGTGCCAGCTCGGCCTGGTATTTCTCTTTCAGTCTGGCCATGGAAATCCTCCGTTACTTATCCACGATCTCGTTACACTTCTTGCAAAAGCGGGTCTTGGTGCCATCGTCGAGGATACGCACGCCGGTACGGGCCGCCTTATTGCACGCCCCGCAGAGAAGAAGGACGTTCGACGCATCGATTGCCGCTTCCTTTTCGACGATTCCACCCTCGGCATTGGCCCGATTCGGACGGGTGTGCCGTTTGATCATATTCAGGCTCTCGACGACAATCCGTCCTTTTTCCGGGAAAACCCTGACAACCTTGCCGGATTTGCCCTTCTCCTTCCCCGCTATGACCATCACCATGTCATCTTTTTTGACATGAAATTTCTTTGCCGCCATTGCTTCTTATCTCCCAGTTACTAATTTAGAGTACTTCGGGGGCCAACGACACGATTTTCATGAAGCGGCGGGCCCGAAGTTCACGGGCGACGGGTCCGAAAATACGGGTCCCGACAGGCTCTCCGGCGGCATTGACCACCACGGCGGAGTTCTTGTCGAAGCGGATATATGAACCATCCGGGCGGGTGATTTCCTTGGCCGTCCTGACGATGACGGCGCGAACCACGTCACCTTTTCTGACCTTGGAATTGGGCAGGGCCTCCTTAACGGAGCAGATGATGATATCGCCAAGACCGGCGTACTTCCTCTTGGAGCCGCCAAGCACCTTGACGCAGCAGAGCTTCCGTGCACCGGAATTGTCTGCGACATCAAGCATCGTCTGCATCTGAATCATGGCTTGTATCTCCTAAACGGTTACGTTCTTTTCTAGGATTTCGCGGACTCTCCACCGCTTATCACGGGACAGCGGTCTGGTCTCCACGAGGAGAACCTTGTCGCCGACGCTACAGCTGTTCTGCTCGTCATGCGCCTTGTAAGTCACCCCACGCTTGAGGTACTTTTTGTAGACGGGATGTTTGATCAGCTGATCGACCTTGACAACCACGGTCTTGTCCATTTTGTCGCTGACCACAATACCCATCAGGGTTTTACGATTTCCACGCTCTTTATTAATATCTGTCATCGCCATTCCTCGCTATCCCAGCTTTTCCCGCAGAACGGTCTTTACCCGGGCGATATCTTTTCTGACCTGGTTGACCCGGCCGCTGTTCTCCAAGTGTCCCGTGTGGAGCTGGAACCGAAGATTGAACAACTCCTGATTCAATTCCTGATCTTTCTTCGCCAGATCCTCGACACTGAGGTCTCTGATCTCACTAGCCTTCATTGCCGATTTCCTCCCTGATCACAAACTTGGTTTTCAAGGGGAGCTTATGAGCTGCGAGACGGAAGGCCTCGCGGGCATCTTCCAAATCAACCCCCTGCATCTCATAAAGCACAACACCGGGCCTGATGACCGCAACCCAACTGTCCGGAGAACCCTTGCCCTTACCCATACGGGTTTCGGCAGGTTTCCGTGTCAGCGGCTTGTCAGGAAAGATCCTGATCCAAATCTTGCCGCCGCGCTTGACATAGCGGGTCATGGCACGACGGGCGGCCTCGATCTGTCGAGAAGAAAGCCAGCCGCAGGCCAACGCCTGAAGACCATAGTCGCCGAAGGTGATTTCGGTACCACCCTTGGCGGCGCCCTTCATGCGCCCCTTAAATGTTTTTCTATGCTTAACCTTCTTGGGCATTAACATAACAGATTACTCCTATCCCGATCACTCTTTACTGTGCCTTTGCGAGAACTTCGCCCTTGAAGATAAGAACCTTGACCCCAATAATGCCGTACGTGGTTTTCGCTTCTGCGAACCCGTAGTCAATATCGGCGCGCAGGGTGTGCAGCGGCACTCGCCCTTCACGGTACCATTCGGTACGGCTCATTTCAGCGCCGCCGAGACGGCCGCTGCAGTGAATCTTGATCCCCTGGGCGCCGAACTTCAGTGCCGAGCTGACGCTCTTCTTCATGGCCCTGCGGAAGGCGACACGGCGCTCGAGTTGAAGAGCGACGTTTTCAGCTACGAGCTGGGCATCGATTTCAGGTTTGCGAACTTCCTGAATGTTGATGAAGACTTCCTTGTCGGTGAGTTTGGCCAGCTCCTTTTTGAGAGCCTCAACCTCGGAACCCTTCTTGCCGATTATGATCCCGGGACGGGCAGCAAAGATATTGATCTTCGCCTTGTTGGCAGCCCGCTCCATTTCGATCTTGGAAATACCGGCGTGGAAAAGCCTTTTCTTGAGGTAGTTGCGGAGCTTGATGTCCTCGTGCAACAACTTGGCATAATCAGCTTCGGCATACCACTTCGAGTCCCAGGTCTTGATGACCCCCAAACGAAATCCTATTGGATGTACTTTCTGGCCCAAACTATCACCTCCTCAACAGATTATTTTTCGTCAAGCACAACCAGAATGTGGCTGGTCGGCTTACGGATTTTGGTCGCACGTCCCTGCGCCCGCGGAATGAACCGCTTAAGTGCGGGCCCCTGATCGACGGTGATGGTCTTCACATACAACCGGTCAACGTCAGAGACACCCTTCTGCTCTGCATTGGCGACAGCCGAACTGACCAGCTTGGCGACGATGTCGGCAGCCTTCTGCGGAGAGAATTTGAGGACATTGAGAGCATCCTGCACCTTCTTGCCACGCACCAGATCGACAACCAGGCGAGTTTTCTGCGGTGACAGACGGATATAACTGAGTTTAGCTCTGGCTTCCATGAATCTATAGCTCCTTACGCGGAATCACTATTTTTTCTTCAGCTTGCTCTTCTTATCCGCGCCGTGCCCATAATAGGTCCGGGTGGGAGCGAACTCACCAAGCTTGTGACCGACCATGTTCTCAGAAACGAAGACCGGGACAAACTTCTTGCCGTTGTGAACAGCAAAGGTAAGACCAACGAATTCAGGGAATATGGTCGACCGGCGGGACCAGGTCTTGATGACCTTTTTGGCCAACCCTTCAGCCGCCAACTTGCGTGTAATACATTCTTGGACGTAAGGCCCTTTTTTTATCGATCTAGCCACTGCCGTCTCCTCTATCTGAAAATGGTGTTATTTCGTCTTACGCCGAACGATAAAACGATCGGTCCGCTTATTAGTACGGGTCTTGTAGCCCTTGGTCGGAACACCCCAGGGGGTTACGGGGTGGCGGCCACCGGAACTTTTACCTTCGCCACCACCGTGGGGATGGTCGACGGGGTTCATCGCCACACCACGGGTCTGGGGACGCTTGCCGAGCCAGCGATTACGGCCGGCCTTGCCGATCTTGATGTTTTCATGATCGGCATTCCCGACCTGACCGATGGTGGCACAGCAGTCCTGTAGGACCAACCGAACCTCGCCGGAGGGGAGACGCAGTTGGGCATATTTCCCTTCCTTGGCGGCAATCATCGCATAGGTTCCGGCACTGCGGGCCAATTGTCCGCCCTTGCCGACCCTGAGTTCCACATTATGGACCCAGGTGCCGAGAGGCATGGAGCGAATCGCCATGGCGTTGCCAGGTTGAATATCCGCCTGCTCGCTGGCAATAACAGTGTCGCCGACCTGAATACCGACGGGCGCCAGGATGTAGCGCTTTTCTCCGTCAAGGTAGTTGAGGAGGGCAATACGCGCCGAACGGTTGGGGTCATACTCAACAGATACGATCCGAGCCGGAATTTCCTTTTTATCCCGCTTGAAATCGATAATCCTGTATTTGCGTTTGTGTCCGCCCCCGGTGTGACGCTTGGTAATCCGGCCATAGTTGTTACGGCCACCGGTCTTCTTCAGGGGGACAACAAGAGACTTTTCCGGGGTCGAGGTCGTAACCTCCTCAAATGTCGAGGCAGTCATGTGACGACGACCGGGAGAGGTCGGCTTGAATTTTTTGATCGCCATTATCGTACTCCGTATCGCTTGATTACAATTCCTCAGACACCGAAGAGGTCGATGCTGTTTCCTTCAGCCAGGGTCACATACGCCTTTTTCCAGTTGGACCGCTTGCCGAAATTTTTCCCGACGCGCTTCTTCTTTCCGGCAACCAAAACGGTATTGACATTGTGAACCTTGACCTCGAAGGCCTGTTCGACAGCCTGCTTGATCTCGATCTTGTTGGCGTCAACAGAAACTTCAAAAGCCACGACCTGCCCAGCCTCTTTCTGCAGGCTGGTTTTTTCGGTAATCAACGGCTTCTTAATGATCTGATGCAGTGGTTTCATCAGGCTAACGCTCCTTCCAGATGGGCCACGGCCCCCTCGGTGAGTACCAGGTGCCGGTACTTCATCACATCATAAACGTTGACACCTTCGGCGCGCAGAACCTTGACATTGGGCAGGTTGCGGGCGGAGAGCTCTACCTTTGGGTCGGCTCCATCGATGACCACCAGGACGTTCGAGATATCAAAACGGCTGATAACCTCGATAAACCCCTTGGTGCTGATCTTCTCGAGATCGAAGGCATTGAGCACGGTGAACTTTTCCGCCTTGAATCGGGCCGACAGGGCGCTCTTGAGAGCGGCCTTCTTGACCTTGCGGTTAAGTTTAAAGTTGTAATCACGGGGATTCGGACCGAAAGCGGCACCGCCGCCGACGTAATGGGGGGCCCGGATGCAGCCTTGACGGGCATTGCCCGTTCCCTTTTGCTTGTAAGGTTTCTTGCCGCCGCCCGATACTTCGCTCCGGGTTTTGGAGGAGGCTGTTCCCTGTCGGCGTGCGGCCTGCTGATAGCGGACCATATCGTGGATCAGGTAACCCTTGACATCGGCATTGAATACCGCATCAGAGATTTCCCGTTCGGAAACCTGATTCTTATTGATGTCGTAAACTGCAATCCTAGCCATGATCTATCTCCCAAGTCCTCTTATCGAAGGGCTATTTCTTGGCCTTGATGCCCTTGCGGAGCATCACCAGGCTGTTCGTGGCGCCGGGGATCGCTCCCCTGACCAGAATCAGGTTCTGTTCCGGGCGAAGCTCGACAATCTGCAGGTTCTGGGTCGTCACCTGCTCATTCCCCATCTGACCTGCCATCTTCTTGCCCTTGAAGACCCGTGAAGGCCAGGCGCTGCAGCCGATGGAGCCGCCGTGGCGGTGGAACATCGAACCGTGGCTCGCCCGTCCTCCGGAAAAATTCCAGCGTTTGATGACGCCCTGAAATCCCTTGCCCTTGCTCGTCCCGGTGACATCAATGATGTCGCCGACGCCGAAGATGGTGCCGCAGGTGATTTCATCGCCGACGTTGTACTCGTCCACATTGTCAACACGGAATTCACGGAGGTGACGAAAGGCACCGGCGCCGGCTTTTTTGAAATGGCCCATCTCCGGCTGATTGACACGGTGGCTCTTCTTGGCGGCAAAACCGACCTGAAGGGCATTGTATCCGTCCGTAGCGACAGTTTTCTTCTGCAAAACAACACAGGGGCCGGCCTCGACTACCGTAACCGGGATGCGTCTGCCATCCGCGGCGAAGACCTGGGACATGCCGAGCTTCTTACCCAAGATTCCCTTGATCATTACACAAACCCTTACCTTGATATAGATAGTTTCTAAAGTTTGATCTCAACATCGACCCCAGCGGAGAGATCGAGTTTCATCAGCGCATCCACCGTCTGCTGGGTGGGCTCCAGAATATCGAGGAGCCGCTTGTGCGTACGCATTTCGAATTGCTCGCGACTCTTTTTGTCAACGTGCGGTCCGCGAAGAACGCAATATTTGTTGACAATGGTAGGCAGCGGAATCGGACCGGCGATCCTGGCACCGGTGCGCTTGGCCGTATCAACGATCTCGTTCACTGACAGATCAAGAAGCTTATGATCATAAGCTTTCAGACGGATTCTAATCTTCTGGCTCGGCATAGTAAGTTCCTCTTTTACTCGATAATCTCGCTGACGACGCCGGCACCGACGGTCCGGCCGCCTTCGCGGATGGCGAAGCGCAGTTCCTTGTCCATGGCGATCGGGGTGATCAAATTTACGACCATGGCGATGTTGTCAC
>Ga0209231_1000421_pt1 | contig 24352 bp, 18 predicted proteins | sample Deesub45470m_DNA_FD_188086 | JGI IMG/M metagenome (GOLD analysis project Ga0209231, IMG submission 188086) | Deep subsurface microbial communities from North Pacific Ocean - 450_OLKR46/470m Metagenome (SPAdes) (version 2) | ecosystem: Environmental > Terrestrial > Deep subsurface > Unclassified ... | reverse complement strand
CAACACCATGTCGGTGATGGCGGCGGGCGTGACTCTGGCCGGACAGGGGGATAGCGCCGGTGCCATCGCTCTGGTCAAGGAGTTCCACCACAAACTCTGTTCGCTGCGGATTCTCGACCCCGCCTGCGGCAGCGGCAACTTCCTCTACGTGACCTTCGAACATCTCAAGCGTCTGGAGGGGGAAGTTCTCAATGCCCTCGAAGGTTTCGGCGAAGACCAGACGACGCTGGAGCTCGCCGGCCTCACCGTCGATCCGCACCAGCTCCTCGGCATCGAGGTCAATCCCCGCGCCGCCGCCATCACCGACATGGTGTTGTGGATCGGCAATCTGCAGTGGCATTTCCGCACCCGTGGCCATGTGCTGCCGCCGGAGCCGGTGATCAAGAAATTCCACAACGTCGAGTGCCGCGACGCGGTGCTGGCTTATGACGGAGTGGAGCCGGTGGTCGATGGCGACGGAAAGGCGGTCAGCCGTTGGGATGGGCGGACGACGAAGACGCATCCGGTGACGGGGGAGCAAGTGCCGGATGAAACGGCGCAGGAGCCGGTGCTGCGTTATCTGAATCCGCGTCAGGCCGAGTGGCCGGCGGCGGATTTCATTGTCGGCAACCCGCCCTTTATCGGCGCTTCGACCATGCGGCAAGCGCTCGGCGACGGCTATGTCGAGGCGCTGAGAAGCGTCTGGAAGGAAGTGCCGGACAGTGCCGATTTCGTCATGTACTGGTGGCATAACGCCGCCGCGTTGACGCGCAGCGGCAAGGTGCGGCGCTTCGGTTTCATCACTACCAATTCGATTACGCAGACATTCAACCGCAAAGTGGTCGAACGGCACCTTGTAGGGGCACCCCTTGCGGGTGCCCATGGGCAAGGCGGGCAACCGCAAGGGGTGCCCCTGCAAATCGCTTTTGCCATTCCCGATCATCCCTGGGTCGACGCAGCGGATGGCGCGGCGGTGCGGATTGCCATGACGGTCGGGCGAGTGGCGCGGGATGGGGAGGTGGGGACACTGGTTACCGTGACCAATGAGCGGGGAGGAGACGGGGAAGGAGTGGCCGTGGAACTAGCCTCCCGACTTGGCGTTCTGCACGCTGACCTGTCGGCCGGAGCCAATGTGGTTTCGACGATCCCGCTTCAAGCAAATATGGGTCTCAGTTGCCCAGGCGTTAAACTCCACGGTTCAGGCTTCATTGTCACGTCAGAAGAAGCAAAGAAGTTGGGACTTGGACGAGTTCCCGGCTTGGAAGAACACATCCGACCTTATCGGAATGGTCGCGACCTGACAGCAACCCCTCGTGGCGTGTTGGTTATCGATCTCTTCGGCCTTGATGCAGAGGAGGTTCGAAGTCGCTTTCCCGAGGTCTACCAGTGGGTCATAGAACGGGTCAAGCCAGAACGAGATGCCAAAGGTCACAGCAAGGATGGGGCAGGCTATGCGAAATTTTGGTGGTTGTTCGGAAAACCCAGGCAGGAGCTGCGTAAGTCGCTAGTGGGCCTCGGTCGCTATATTGCTACCGTCGAAACCTCCAAGCACCGCACGTTTGTCTTTCTCGGCCAGAACATCCTCCCCGACAACAAATTGGCCGTCATCGCCAGTAAAGACGCCTTTGTCTTGGGAGTTCTCTCCAGTCGGTTACATGTCGTTTGGGCAATGGCAGCAGGGAGTTGGCTCGGGGTCGGCAACGACTCCGTGTATGTCAAAACCCGATGCTTCGAAACATACCCTTTTCCCGCCGCCAGCGACGAGCAAAAGCAGACCATCCGCGCCCTCGCCGAGCAGCTCGACGCCCACCGCAAACGCCAGCAGGCGCTCCATCCCGACCTGACCCTGACCGGCATGTACAACGTGCTGGAGAAGTTGCGGGAGATCGAAAAATGTAGGGGCGGCATTTATGACGCCCTTGGCACGACAACGCCAGAAACGACACCGGGCGCGATGAATCGCGCCCCTACAATAATCTTGACCGCCAAAGAGAAAACGATCCACGAACAAGGGCTGGTCGCCATCCTCAAACAGCTGCACGACGAGCTCGACGCCGCCGTCTTTACCGCCTACAGCTGGCACGCCACCCTCAGCGACGCCGAAATCCTCGAAAAGGTCGTCGCCCTCAACCGCGAACGGGCCCGGGAAGAAGAACAAGGCCTGATCCGCTGGCTGCGCCCCGAATACCAGCAGCCGCACGGCTCGCAAATCACCATTCAGGACGACCTCAACATCGGCGAAGAAGTGGCCGTCAAAATCGCCCCCAAAGCCAAACTCCCCTGGCCGAAAACCCTCCCCGAACAAGTACAAGCCGTCCGCGCCGCCCTCGCCAGCGCCGCCGCCCCGATCACCGCCGAAACCCTCGCCCGCACCTTCCAGCGCGCCCGCGCCGACAAGGTTGGCGAGTTGCTCGAAACTCTGGCGGCGCTGGGGCAGGTGCGCGAGGTGGAGCCGGGGTGTTTTGTAGTATAGGGGCAGTTTAATCGCCGCTGGCTGCCGTCGTATGCAATTTGAAGTTACGGGACTAATAGATGCTTGGTGTTAGTATGCAGGAAGATAGGATTCAGCCCCAACGGCTAGCCTATCTAGACCACAACGTCTTGGATCTTATGACGAAAGGCGACCCCCATTGCGTAGCTCATCTGTTGAAGCATGCATCGTTAACACCGGTATATTCCAACGAAAATCTGGCGGAGATCCGTCGCTCAGTGGGGTATGAGAAAACCTTTTTGAACATTTTGCATCAGATCGGCGCCCAGTATCTGGTCCCCATTCTGGACAAGAATTTCAAACAAACAGGCACTGCCGAGGTCAGGGTGGTCAACCCTTTCGATGCCTTTAGTAGCTACATCGACAATGTGAACTCGCTTCCTGAGATTGGCTTTGGCCTTAGCGGCATGCTTCAGAAATTTTACGGGGGGCGTGAAGATCAGTCCTACGAGGAAATTTTCTCGGGTGGAGTGAAAGAATTGGGTGACTTGCTTGCGTCGTCTTTGGCAGAGTTAGAATCTTCACCTGAGGTGACTGAGGAAGTTCACGCTGCACTTGAAGAGGCTGTCGTTATGCTTCCCGAAATTTTGCGAGAGCAATATAAAAACGTCGCGCTGCAACTGAACTCTGAGCTGGCCAACCCTATAAAGAGTTTTGAGCAGGCCACGGGGATTGGCCCGAAAGTCTTGAAGAACATTCGAGGGCCGGACGTTGTGGGCAAAATCTGGTCTCTTGTGCAGGAACGTCTCCCTGGGCCTGAAGTCGACCAGGAAGTTTTCTTTGGTATAAAACCTTTTCCGTTTGAGGCGGATGCTGACCGCGCGAGAACTATGCCTGAGAAGGTGAACGGCATCTACCATCAGCTAAACTTTCTCGGATACTACCGAGACTCCAACATGAACAAGCAGCGTCGGTTCACAGCGTCCTTCAGTGACATGACGCATGCCGGGTTGGCCTCGTTCTGCCATATTCTGATCTGCCGAGATAATGATCTGGTGATGAAAGCAGCTGCTGCCTATGAGTATCTGGGTGTTGGTACGCGAGTCGTGCACTTTGGAGGCAAAAACAATGGCTAAAATTAAATGCGAAATTATTTACGACACCGAAGTGAATGATTACGGCACTGATTCTCCATGCGTACGAGCAATATGCAGTAAATGTCAGCATGAAACAATGAGTTACGGTGAAAGTGATTCAAGCGTAACGCGCTGCCTTGCACTTATGAACGAAGAGTGTCCAAATTGTGAAAACAATTTCTACATTGCAGACGATGAATTTTAATCAACGAACCTGGGGTCCGGCCTAACCGCCCCCTTACGAATTACTGTTCGGGGTCGGACCAAGCTAAGGGTCTGAAATGCTAACTAAAAGTGTCAATTTCACCCCCAGAAAGAAGCTTATGTGTCGATTTTCAGGGGCAAAAATAGGCAATGGACTTGATAACTTGAACGCAGGTGGCGGATTTGGCAAAGTGTCTAGGAAAGCCACTGAATAGGTATACTGTCCCCCTATTTGCCTCGCTACTCCGCCCACCTAGGAGTTAGATCGACGCTTTCGGCGCAAAAACTAAAGGAATATAAAATGAATGTTCAAGTTAGCCAACTAGTGGGAAAGCTCCAGGAAATGTTCTCCCAGCATCTTGACTTAAGCGACTTGCAAAAACACAAGGGGGAGCAGTTTAGCGACAAGATTCAGTCACGTTGCATAGCAGCCTACGGAGTTCATTGGATGTCTGGTTGCTCTTATGATGCGGCAGCCAAATCTGTAACTGATTGTGATAAAGACAATGGTATCGATGCACTCTACTATGACGAGCACCGTAAACGCCTTGTTATTGTTCAGTCAAAGCTGATAAAGAACGGCAGTTCTGAACCATCGGCCTCTGAAGTTCGAGACTTCCGGTCAGGGGTATACGACCTGATCGAGGGGCGGATCGCAAAGTTTGACAAGCGTATTTCCGATAGGAGCCTAGATCTTTCAAAGATCAGGGAATTTGGGACAAAATTTGACATAATTCTAGCCTACACATCAAGAGATGAACTGGCCCATCCAGCAACAGATGCGATCGCAGAAATGATGGCGGACCTAAACGGAGACGATGAAGACGATGACCCATGTTTCACTTTTCATCTTCTTTCGAGAAAAAGAATGACTGAATCTCTGACCCGTTCAATTGGTCAGCGGAACATCGACATCGAGTTTCTGCTTCGCGACTATGGCGTTGTCGATGATCCGTATCGCGCATATTTTGGCAAGATTGAGGGTGCAAAACTCGCAGACTGGTGGGACACCTTCGGTGATGGGTTGTATCGGGACAACATAAGGAACTCACTAGGTCAGACACCAGTTAACACTTTGATTACTAAGACAATAACCGAGAGGCCAGATCTATTTTGGTATTTCAACAACGGGATTACTGTCATCTGTGATGAAATCAAAAAGAACGCAGAAAATGGGAACAAGCGAGACTTTGGCTTCTTTAGGGCGGTAAATGCGAGCATCGTGAACGGTGCTCAAACGTATAGCACCATAGGTAAAGCAGTGAAAAAAGGTGCAAATGTTGAAGCGCTGTCAGTTGCGTTTCGGGTAATTCAAACAGGCAAGAACAGCGACCTCCTCAAGGATGAGATTACTCGGCACAATAACACCCAGAACAGCATCCTTCCGAGAGACTTTGTCGCCCAAGACAAAAACCAGATAAACCTTCAACAGCAAGTCTCACTATCAGGCTACAACTACGTGCTCAAACGTGACGAGGTAGTCGTTGCTGGGCAGAAAAATATCAGCCTTGAGGAGGCAATTGAATCTCTCGTCATGGCCTCGAACCGTCCAAATTTGGCGGCTCTCTACAAAAAGGAAATTGGTCGACTTCAGAACCCTGATGCGCCCCAATACAAGAGCCTCTTCAACGAATCCACCAATGCTATTTTGCTTATTAATTCCTACGAGCTAAATGTCAAACTAAATATAGCTATTAAAAATATTTTAAGTAAATTTAAGGCGACAGGAAGAAATTTTATTAAAATGGACAATATCTGCGAATCAGGAAGTTTAATCATCAAACAGATTTACTATAAAAATATTCCAACATCTGCTCGTGCTTTGATGACTGCTTCTTTGCAGTTGCAATCAGTCGACACGCAGCGCCTAGAAAAGGAAATCGAGGCTGTAATCGCCGTAGTAAATCAAAATTACCCGGGCGGCTATATCGTGACGCTATTTCAAAATGCAGAAAAGTGCACTGCAATCGTTGGAAACCTGTAAGCGGGGTGGGCAATGGGGCCGGTTCTTGACTTTTCGGGGTCGGGCCAAGATAAGAGGGCAATGGGGTCTACCATCGGAATTAGCAGTTGGCTGAGTTTGCAAAGTGCGTAGGAAAGCCACTGAATAGGTATGGTGTCCCCCTATTCCAACGCGAGGCGAGGTGACCCTATTGCGGGAATTCATTTCTTGCCGCCTCTCACCGGAGGGTGTATAAAAAAGCATTTAAACTTTCACTTTGGTGGAGGATAACGCCTTGCCATTCTCCACTGACGAAAAGGCCTCTAATATTGCATAAGATGTAGAAAGAGAGCTAACTTACCTGGGATTTCAAATGCTTCTTCGACACGATCAATGGGTTATTAATGGAATTGATTGAAAAGTTTCATATCTCGCAACAACTCCTCGAAGAGACAACTAAAGCTCTCCGGCATTTCGGACGGCAGGGTTGCGAAGGACTTGTTCTTTGGCTTGGACATATCACCGATGAAAATACCTGCAAAGTTGAAAAAATTCTTATCCCTCCACAGGATTCCATAAAAAGTGAGGATGGTGTAGGGTATTTTGTCACTTCGGAAACCCTCTTTGCTTTAAATAAGCACTTAGCAAGTACGGGGCTAAGACTTTTGGCGCAAGTGCACAGTCATCCCGGGTGGGCTTACCATTCCGCAGCAGACGATCGGTACTGCATTGTCACCATAGAGGGAGGCTTCTCCATCGTTGTACCTAACTTTGGTTCAGGACCTGCCGATTTTGCAAAGTGGGCAACATTTAGGCTGACCGATGGAAGGTGGAAAGAGCTCTCCAAAAGAGAAGTAAAATCAATTTTTGAAGTTGAAGGTGGGCCTATGGGTGGCGAGCCACAACCCGGGTCTATGCTGTTAAAAGTTAAAAAGTTTTTTCGCTAACGAAATTAAATAAGAATATCAACTAGTGTTAGGGAGGCAATTATGACATCGAAAAACAAAATTACCCTGATTTTTATCGTAAATGGCGTAGATGTTTTAGTCGAGGCAAATATCAACGAACCCATTAAGGTCGCCCGAAACCAAGCTCTCAAGGATAGCAATAACACCGGGAGGCCAGTAGACGAATGGGAGGTTCATAACGATGAGGGTGTGGCCCTTGACCCGACGAAGAAAATCGAGGAATTAGTCCTTGTGGACGGAGCGCGACTCTTTTTGAATCTCAAGGTTGGTGCAGGCGGCGCTGAATGAAAATCGACTCCCGTGTTTCAAAACTGAAATTTGAGCAGGAAGTCAAGCGCCTTAGAGGGCAGGCTGATACCCTCAGAAAACGCGGGATTATTATACAAACCGTGCAATACCCATTTGTCGAGGCTGTCTTTATTCCGCGTAAAAATTTAATGATCCATTTGCCGGTTAATCCACCTCCCGGGGCCAAACTGCCCCCCATTCCTCTCGGCGTTAAGATACCGCCTGGTGCTAAACCGCAATATTTGATGACCGCTGAGCTTCACGCGCTGACAGGCAGGGCATTCGGTACTCGGATATCCCTTGACGATTTTGATCAACGTGCCCCTTCCGTGGTGTTTTGTGACCCATTCACCTGGGAGGAATTGTCTTATGACAAGCTGCATCGGGGGAATCACATTGGCGACAACAAAAAAGCATTCAATGTATTACTAGATGGACACCCCTTAACCAAGAAACCTTTCTTATGCATGCGTGGCATCCGTGAATACCACGAACACCCGCAGCACACAGGTGACGACTGGATGCTATATCGAAAGCATGTAGGGCTGTTCTCCACACTCGATACCATCTGGAAAACCTGTGTACTTAATGCCAATCCCAACCTTGTCCTTCAACCCCCCAACCTCCAAGTTAATTGGGCACCAGCTGGAGCGAACTAATGGCCTTGGCACCTTTTTTTTCTCGTGCATATTCGGCAATTGGAGCACATCTCGGCATTACTCGCGAGGAGTTAGAAAGAGTTTTGTCAGGGCACATTGTTGGGATACATCTTGGCCCAAGATGCTCAGTTGAAGGGAATGAAAAGTGGATTGCTGAGCTGCTTGTAAATTTGCTGGCCCGGCTTTACCCGATTCTTTCCATCTCCGGAAACGAGACTGCGAGGGAAACCATCTCAGCAAGCGCTCTTGCCATCAATCCAGAAATAGAGATCAGGTGTTGCCTGGAACAATCGACGGTTGTTGTGCATGTCGGGGACACCACTTTTGGGAATAACGGGTTTTTGGCTCGAGTGAGTGGTTGGGTTGCCCAAGTGGGAAATTTTACTGGTATGCCTGCAGGCGGACCCAACAATCCATATAGCGCTGGGGCTGCCGCCGCCTTGGCTGCGTGGAGGGTTTTTCAGACCATATTCGTTCGGCCAGATTCCGCGCGAGCGGAATTCCCCGACATTTCTCTGTCATTACTGGATTACGGTCCGAGTTCCGGAAAAACTGATCCTCTGCCTAAAATGAATGTCGGAGAGGTCGCTGTTGCCGGGATCGGGGCGGTTGGCAACCCGGCTCTATGGGCTTTGTCAAGACATGCAGGCCTGGCTGGAGAACTTCATCTTATTGATCCAGAAGATATTGAACTTTCCAATCTGCAACGATACAGTCTGACGACCTATGCCGATGTCGGTATGGGGAAAGTTCAACTGGCGCAACGCGAACTACTCAACACTGACTTCACTCTGAAATTATGGCCATCCTCACTCGAGGATTTCGCCAGTAATTACTCCGGGATTGATAAACTCCCAACGATTTGTGTTTCTGTAGACAATGTGGAAGGTCGACGTGCTGCCCAAGCTCTCTTGCCACGCCTTGTGGTCAACGGTTGGACCAGCGATAGCGGCCTTGGCGCATCATGGCACCGTTTTTTGGGGAACAGTGCATGCCTCGGTTGTTTTTACCACCCAAAAGGAACCAGCTTGAGCCAAACGGAGTTGGCGGCGAAAGCTTTGGGAATACCCCATGACAAATTAGTTATGCTTTGGGTGAAAGAAAAGCCGCTTGAAAAAGGGGAAATCCAGACCATCGAAAAATATCTTGAATTGTCAAAGGGAAAACTGAGAGATTGGATCGGTAAGCGTGTTCAGGATGTATATTCAGGGGTCATATGTGGGCAGGTTGGCATTGATCTGAGTGGGATTGGAAGAGTGGCAACCGTGCCACTGGCCCATCAATCCGTTTTGGCCGGGATATTGATGGCAGCAGAGCTGGTTAAACACTCTGCGCCAAGCCTTGAGAAAAAAAGCCAAACTACCCCATTAATTATTTGGGATGATGTGATGCGTGCGCCGCCCAAATATTGGACGACAAACAGGGCAAAAGAAGTCGATTGTTTTTGTAATGATGAGATCTATAAAGGTGTCTTTGCTGACAAATGGCGTTAGATGTGCCTTTTTAAAACATTTCCATTGTTTGAAATTGACCAATACTCCCTGCCAGTGAGTTGAACGTCCCAATGTTGTTCCTCATTGTGCCATAACCAAATTCTTTTTTCTCGATCAACATAACCGCTTCGTCCATTATGTTTTGACCTAGATTCCTTAACAGTATTTTTAGGAAAAATATTTGTTTCACGCCAGTCGTGTCTGTTGAACCTTCTTGGATCCCAGCCCTCTTCAGGGATAAAATATGCCTTCTCTGACTGACCACAGGTCCATTCTATTTTTTCCTGTAACTTATTAAAGATTTGTGTGAACGTAAAAGTTAATGGCAGAATGTCATCCTCAATGGGCCGTGGAAGAACTTTGGTGGAATCGGGGTCATGGCCGAGTCGCCAAGGATCGAGATCGGATTCAAAGAATGCATGCTGTCTGTAATTCTCAATACAAACAAGATTTCGTTCATATTTTTCTTCACCGTCTTTAGCTTTATAACTCAATACCCTATTTTTTTCGGCATGATTCGGCCAGGCACTAGATCTAACCTCAGCCAAAAAAACTACAGGCTTACGCCAACTTGGCGCTTCCTCATCACATCCACACTCACCAAGCGCACATAGCCAATCCTCTGGAAGATCTGGGCAAGGTGTGCCAAGAATTTCAACATGCTGGCCCTGTTTTTCTGCTAAAAAAATACTAGTCATGATTCTAAAAACCTGGTGCCAGTCCCTTCTCTGAGAGTTCGCCTTTTCCGAATAAAATTCTTGAATTCGGTCATAAGGTAAAAAGCAAACGGGTCTCATACCATATTTTCGATGCAGGTCTCCAAGCGCAATTAGAGCTTCATACCGTTTAGCAGCGACTTCTGGTGTATCCAAATGACTGACCTCTACAAGCCAAGGGTCAAATAAATAGATAGGCTCCAATTACTCGATCTCCTTTCGCGCCAAACGAGCAGCAAGGATTTCCATCTCATTTTTAATACCCTCTGGCAAAAAACCTTTTGGCCAATCGAATTCACTTTTTTCCATTAGTGGGACAGGTATTGGCTCACAACAAACCCCATTCTCGGGCGCATGTATAAAATAGACCCCGATCTTTTCAGCCAATTTTTTATCCATTGATGCCCTTAGTCTTAACCTGTGAAAGAGTTCAACAGAATGTGTTTCCACAATGGCATTTCGACCGCACTTAACCATTGAACAGAAAAAATCAGCTAGGCCGGCTTGTGGATTCGGGTGAAGTTGAGCCTCAGGTTGTTCAACAACAAGCCAATCGTTTTTCTTGATCGTAATGCCTTTAACCAGTATTGGGAGAACTTGACTGACACCAAAGCCAATATCTGTCAGAGGCCGAGATGTATCTTGGTTGATTGGTGTTGCCACCGCTTGTGTGAATTCCCCATTTTCCAGAAGTTTTATGTCAAAGAATGAGGCAAGGCCAAGTTTATTGAGCCATTTATTCAGTATTTTTAAAAGTTCTAAGTTTTGAGTCGATTCACTATCGTAATCGGATAGGATCTTTATATTTTCGTCTTTGTCTGGTGATAGGTCAGGGAAAAAGAAACAATCAAATATTTTATCTCTAAATTTGTGAATAAATGATTCTGTTTTATTTCCAAAATCATCAATCATTATTGGTCCGGATAGCGCAAGACGCTTTCGTTCAGGCGCTATTCTGTCAGGGCGCAAATATGATACACCCCTTAGAATGCTAGCAAGCAGTTCGGATTTTTGCTTGATGGTTGGCACGACATCATTAGCAGCAACTCCTGTTTCGGCTAAATTTGAAGCAGTATCAATGACAATTCCTCTATAAGTTAGATTCAAATCGTCACTTTTGTTTTTGGTTGATATTTTCCATTGGCGCTTTGTATTTCGATCAAGTTTCTCTGTATTGATAACTTGAGATATTCCGTCTTTAAGATATTCTGAAGTCGTTTGCGTCGATTCGTGTATTAATTCAAGATCACCAATGCCTGCTTTTTCGTCTCCTGGTCCAAATCCAAGCCGAATTATGGAATTACCCAAACCTACATCAATAAATATTGTTTGTCCTTTGCAGTTATAGTGGACGAGGTCAGAATATCTACCAAATTCTATTGATGAATTTTCATCGAAAACTAGGTTTGAAGCACCTGGCCTTTCATTACTTTTGCTGAGAGCGACCAATGCTTGCCCAAAGCAAGACTTTCCTGCACTGTTTGGCCCAAGTATTACCGTAAGTGGTTTTAGAGGTAGAATCGCACCTTTAAAGCCTTTAAAATTTTGCAATCTTATAGAGTTTATAGACATTAAATACTCCTACGCCAGAAGTCACATTTAGCCTTTTTGAATCTTAATGTTCTTTATACTTCAGTCCTTGATTCAAAGCACGGGGCAAAAGGGGACGGATTTATTTTTCCTGACGCCCGCCTGGAATTCCGCACGAAAAAACCGCCATCCGGCACGACGCCGGTTTGGCGGTTCTCAAAGTCCCAGATTGTCCCTCGCAAATATCACAAACCCACTCTCACAATAAAGGCTCCCCTTAAGCTACGCTCATCACACTATCAAGTCAAGAGTTTCCCTCGCAAACGATGCCCTCCACCTATCGGGCCTTTTCGGGGCCTGACCAAGATAAGAGGTTGGCAATGGGGTCAGGACTTGATAGCCTGAAAACAGGTGGCGAAGCTGGCAAAGTGCGTAGAAAAGCCACTGAATAGCTATGGTGTCCCCTTATTCCTGCCACAAGATACCTGATGGGATCCGCACATTCTTGACGGGCTTAGGCAAGCGGAATGACAGATGATCCAACCAGGCGGCTGCAGACGGTTTCCGCTTCGCTCCGCCGCTGCGCCCACGGCCCGTTGGCCCAAACAGATACAAATTTCAATTGAGGACAGCATGTACCCTGAATCGGATGATTTAAACGAATATCTGGTTTCCGACACAATTGTTGACTGGCAGACTCCGGCTGTCACGCAGAAGGCTCTGGAACTCACACGATCTTTATCAGATGAAGTTGCCAAAGCCCGTTGTTTGTACGAATGGGTGAGAGACTCCATTCCCCACTCCAATGATGCCGGCCTCGACATTGTGACCTGCTCGGCAAGCGAAGTGCTTCATCACGGCACCGGGATCTGTTTTGCAAAAAGCCACCTCCTGGCCGCCTTGCTCCGGGCGGTAATTATCCCGGCAGGTTTCTGCTACCAGGTTTTACGCCTGGATCCCCCTGTCGATAATGAGCCGGTTTTGCACGGCTTTAATGCCATCTACCTCGCAACCCTCGACAAATGGATTCGGGTCGATGCGCGGGGCAACACCAACGGGATCAATGCCCAATTCAACATCAACAAAGAGCAACTCGCCTTTGCCATGGACCCCTTGGCGGATGAATTTATCTACGAAGCAATTTTTGCTGCACCGGTAATCAGTGTGGTCAACAGACTGAAGATGTACAGGACCAGAAGTGAATTGTGGCTCGATTTACCCCAATCCCTGTAATTGTTGGGGGAGGTGCAAGAGGGTCAACTCTCCATTCCCCATTTTTAAACAATCGTAGAAAAATATGTTCCAACCAAGAAGATGCACCTGATCGAAAAGCCGTCAGGGGATCTCCCAGCCGTTATCGCGTCAACAGCGAAACTTACTACTATCCACAGCAGGGAGGATTTGTATGATGTCATTTCCGTATGAAAAGCCGGTTGAACCTTCCTCCGTAAATATGGATACGAGCAAGTTGTCAGACGTTATTGAACGGTTTCAGCATCAACAATCTTCCGGTGCCTTTCCCGGTGGGCAGATGGTTGTGAGGCGTAACGGCAAGGTTGTACTAAATGTTGCCGTAGGGTTCGCTCGAGGATTGAGATCGACAGAGTCTATAAAACCGGTAAACGTACAACCACAGACACCATTTCCTGTTTATTCATCTGGGAAACCATTAGCTGCGATTGCAGTTGCGATGTTGGAAGAGCGCGGTCTTCTTGATGTAGAGGCTCCGATTGCAGAGATAATTCCAGAATTTGCAAAGCATGGCAAAGGCAATATTACAACCTTGGATGTATTGACTCATAGAGCCGGCATTTTGGTGCCAAGCTTGTACACAGATTACAAAAAAATATCTAACCGTGAATCCGTATTGAACCGCCTCGTAGATGCCAAGCCGGTGTACAAGCGTGGTACTTTTGCATACATGCCCACGGAGTTTGGAGCAATATTGTGCGAAATCATGCAACGGGTCGTTGGAAAAACACTGTCTGAATTCATTACAGAGGAAATTTCGCTTCCACTGAACTTGCCTGCACTGAGATATGGCCTGGCCGATCGGGCACATAATTCGCTCGCCTATACCTACTGGCTCGGGAAAGATAAAGTCATGGTGGGCGGCAACAATGTCGCAGAAAACTTTGAAGAGATAAATAACTCGTCAGAATTATTTGATTCAAGAAACCCGGCATTCAGTATGGTCACAGATGCAGCCAGCTTGGCAGCCTTCTACGAATTTCTTCTTAATAAGGGGGTAACAAGTGCCGGCAAACAACTTGTTTCAGAAAAAACTATTCACCGATATACAACTCGATCTGTTTCGGGGTGGAATAAAAGTCTCGGAACGTTTATCGCAGTAGGTAGAGGTTTTACGGTAGGAACACTAACACCCTCAGCCTTTGGGTGGTGGAATACGGAAAAATGCTTTGGCCACGGCGGTGCATTTTCGTCGTTGGCATTTGGGGACTTTAAAACAGGGCTTGCCGTTTCGATTGTCACCAATGGGAATCGAAACATAGGTGACTTTGTCAAGCGCTTCATTCCGCTTACTGACCGGCTTCGTAAAGCATGCTTGTAAGAAATATCGGGGTAGCCTGCACTCAATCTGTTCGGCTGTTCGGGGTCGGACCAAGCTAAGAGTCTAAATTAATAACGAAAAGCGTCAATATTGCCCCAAAAAAGAGGCTTATGGGTCGATTTTCAGGGGCAAAATAGGCAATGGGACTTGGTAGTTTGAAAACAGGTGGCGGAGTTGGCAAAATGCGCAGGAAAGCCCTTGAATCAGGAAAGCCCTTGAATAGGCATGGTGTCCCCCTATTCCGATTGAATTAATTTACGAACGAACAAAGGCCAGCAATGGCCCATAGTCATGTCGATCTGCCGCTTGCAGGGCCGCAATGTATCTGCGGCGGCATTCGCCGGCATCGGTCAGATTCTCCTGCCCCCAACTGAAATGCTCCCGCCCCAGCAGATGAACCAGCAGCACATCGGCCATCAGACGGGCATGGCGGCCGTTGCCATTCGAGAAAGCATGAATGGCGACCAGGCGATGATGGAACCTGGCAGCTATTTCATCCGGCGGATAGGGCGGATAGGAATTGTACTCCAGCCAGCCATTGACTTCTTGAAACAACTGACGCAGCGCGACCGGCACCTGCATCCATTCGATACCGATATTTTTCTGACTGCGGCGAAAGTCTCCCGCCCAGCGCCAGACGGTGCCGAACATTTTCTTGTGCAGATTTCGAGCATATTTCTCGGTCAGAATGTCTTTTTGCTTTCGCCTGAGCACGACATCTTCTGCTTCGGATATATTCTCCTGCTCCCAACGGTCAAGCTCTGCTCGCGTGCGGATGTGCGACAACAAGAGACCCTGGACCTCGTCAAGATCGATCGGTGTGGCCCCTACGGGGTAATCAAAATTCATGTCTTATCGGACCAGAAATCGTTAGGAATGTTGCGAAGCAAGTCCTCCACCTTATCTTTGAACATTTTTTGCTGCTCATCGTTCGACACCATCTGGTCTTCCAGGAGCATGGTGTGTGATGTCCGGGAAAGACGTTTTGCTGCAACGATCCTGGCTTGCTGCCGAAGGGTCTCTTCCAGGCTGATCCGTGGAACCACGGCATAGACAAAGACACAGTCCATCGCTTCAGCGGCTTGACGCATGGTCTTCAGGGTCAGGGCACCAGAAAGCTCGTCCTTCTCCAGTTGCACGATTCGCGGCTGACTGACATCCAGACGTTCACCCAGGATCTTGCCGGACATGCCCAAGGCCTCACGAATGGAGCGCAAATACCCCTTGACGGGCGGTTGCAGGGTTTTGAGGCGACTCAGTTGAGCAAATGTTTTATCAAGCTGCTCCCGCATGATACGGCGATGTTTTGGCTGCATAGATAACCCTTATATTATTATGTTCTGCCTTTTTATAACATATAGATTATATAAATCAACCGAATAAATAAGGCATAGGTTATATGGCGCCTAAACGACTTGCCAACGGGTACACCGCAGAGGGTCAGCCCTTGACACGAGACAAAAGTAAAGCATCAGGATCCAACCAGGCAATTGCCTCCGCCCTTCTATCCCGGCCCGAACCTGCAGAGAGGCGATTTGCCGTTGATGCAGCCTCCCGCCCGTGCTATATCTGACCCCGTCCGGATCCTCGGACAATCCAATTCCAGACAAAGGAGAATCAATCATGAGCGAGCAGCTCACCGTCGTCCGCATGGAAACCTCCATGGGCGAGATCACCATCGAACTCAATGCCGGAAAAGCCCCGATCACCGTTGAAAATTTCCTTTCCTACGTCAAGGACGGGTTCTACGAGGGGACGATCTTCCACCGCGTCATCAAGGGCTTCATGGTTCAGGGGGGCGGCATGACGCCCGACATGGGGCAGAAGAAGACCAAGGGGATGATCAAGAACGAAGCCGACAACGGCCTGACCAACGATCGCGGCACCCTGGCCATGGCCCGCACCAGCGTCGTCGACAGCGCCACCGCCCAGTTCTTCATCAACACCGTCGACAACACCTTCCTCAACCACCAGGGGAAGACCCCCTCGGCCTACGGCTACGCCGTCTTCGGCCGGGTGACTGCGGGGATGGAGATCGTCGACGCCATCGAAAAAGTCGCCACCGGCAACAAGGGAGGGCACCAGGACGTCCCGACCACGCCGGTGACCATCGACAAGGTCACGGTGGTCGAATAAGGCGATCGGCTGCCGAAAAAAAGGGGGGTCGGAACCACCGGGTTCCGGCTCTCCTTCGTTTAGGGCCGCGGCCCTGGCCACCGGCCGAATCTCCAATCATCTGTTATACTTGGCCGCAGTCATTCCTCGCAGGCCCTGGAAATCCGGATGCCCCTACTCGACCGCCTGTTTCGCATCTATTACTTCTGCAAGTTCTATCCGTTTCGCAGCGAACGGCTCAGCCGTCGCGCCGCCGGGCCCAAGCGCGGCTTCGTCGGCATTCAGCTCGACGGCCTCTCCGCCCCCCACCTGCAGCTGGCCCTCAAACGCGGCTATCTCCCCCGCATCGCCCGCCACCTGCGGCGCGGCTTCGAGCTGCGGGAATACCAGGCGGGGCTGCCAAGCACCACCCCCGCCGCCCTCGGGGCGATCTTCTACGGCCAGAGCCGGGGCATCCCGGCCTTTCGCTGGTTCGACAAGGAGAAGGGACGGGTCTTCACCTGCAACGACCTCGACGACGTGCAGACTTTTCGCGAACGCCTCTTTGCCGGGCGCCAGGGGATCCTCAGCGGCGGATCGTCCTACGCCAACATTCTCGACGGCGGCGCCGAGCGCAGCATCTTTACCGTCGCCTCCCCCCATCCGCAGACCCTCTTCGGCCGCTTCGGCGGCTGGCGCCTCCTCCTCCTCCTTCTCCTTCACCCCCTAAGGGTCTGCCGCCTGGCCCTGGAGACGGTCCTCGAATACTTCATCGACCGCAACGACCGGCGCCGCCACCGCAAGACCCGTCCCTGGCAGGTGCGGGAGGGGCTCTTCCCCCTGATCCGCATCTTCTGCAACGTCATCCTCCGCGAATTGCAGACGTTCGGCGTGATTGCCGACATTTACGCCGGGGTCCCCTGTATCTACACCACCTACAGCGGCTACGACGAGCTGGCCCACCACTTCGGACCGGCCTCCCCCCCGGCGCTCAAGAACCTGCGCTACACCGACCAGCGTATCGGCGAGATCATGCGCATGCTCCGCCACGCCCCCGGCGCCGACTATGAGCTGATCCTCCTTTCCGATCACGGCCAGACGCCCGCCTACCCCTTTCACAGCCGCTTCGGCGCCACCCTCGGCGAAACCGTCAGCGCCTTCCTCCGCGACAAGAACCCCGCCGCCGTCATCGCCGGCCCCCTCGATTTCACCCGCGCCCAGCTCGGCTATCTGCAGGACGAAATCGAGGCCCGACCGAGGGGGGTGCGCCAGCGCCTCTTCCGAAGGTGCAAGAACTACCTGCAGCGGCGCATCGGCGAGATGGTTCCGGAAACCCTCAAGGTCGACCCGGAAAACGGCGTGGTCATCACCTATTCGAGCTCCCTGGCGCACCTCTACGTCACCGGGAAACCCCGGCCTTTGACCTGGATGGAGATCGAGGCGGCCCAGCCGCAGCTCCTCGATTTTTTGAGCGGTCACGCGGGGATCGGTTTCATGCTGGCGCGGGGGGAGGAGGGGGATGTCTGCTTCTTTCACCGGGAGGGGCGGCTCTGCCTGGCCGAGGACGGCGTTCCGGCTGGGAGCGCCGTGGATTTTCTGCGCCCCTACGGCGACCCCTGGAAGCTGCTGCCGGAGCTGATCTCCTTTGCCGGGGACAAGCTTGCCGGCGACCTCATCCTCTTCGGGGCCTACGACGGCGAGCGCATCGCCTGCTTCGACGACCAGGTCGGCGGCCACGGCTCGGTGGGAGGGGAGCAGCTGCGCCCCTTCGTCATCCTCCCCAAGGGGCACCCGGTCCTCGATAAACCAGAACTCTCCGGCTACGACTTCCTCTACCGCGAGGTCTTCCTCCCCGCCCGGGAACCGCTCTCGGAATGAGCCCTACCCCTTGACGCTCATCACGTACTTGAGATAGCGCCCCTCGGGGAAGGTGACCGGATAGGGAAAATCCTCCGGCTGGCCGACGCTGGCGACGACCCGCAGCTCGCTTGCGGCCTGCAGAGCGCCGCGGCGCAACTCCTTGAGGTAATCGGCGAGATCGACCTTCTGGTGGTTGGAGGAGGTGATGAGGAGTCCGCCTGCAGCGAGCATCGGCAAAGAGAGGGCGACGAGGTCGGAGGTGCCGCCGCTGGTGGTGAAGCGGCTCCTGGCGGTGGTGGAGAAGGAGGGGGGATCCATGAGGATGACGTCGAAGGCGCGCCCCTGCTTCTGCAACTCCTTGAGGACAGCGAAGCAGTCGCCGGTGAGAAATTCATGGCGCTTGGGGTTGAGGCGGTTGGCACCGAAATTCTCCCTGGCCCAATCGAGATAGGCCCCCGAGGCGTCGACGGAGGTGACCTTTTCGGCGCCGCTGGCGGCCGCAGCCACGGAAAAAGCGCCGGTGTAGGCGAAGAGGTTGAGCACCCGCTTCCCCTCGACGCGCCGCATCAGGTCGCGGCGGTTATTGCGCTGGTCGAGAAAGAGCCCGGTGTTGAGCCCCTCTTCGAGCTCGACGAGGAAGCTCAGTCCGTTTTCCAGCACCTTGATCCGTCCCGGAGCAGGGGTTCCGGCGAGAAGCCGGCTGTACTTCTTCGACTCGTCCTTCCCCAGGTCCCGGGTCTGCTGGGGACGAAACTTTTCATAGATCCCCGCCGGGGAGAGGAGCTGCTGCAGCACGGCGACGAGGTCGGCGAGGTGCGGCTTCCACGAGGCGGCGTAGAGCTGGATCATCAGGTGCTCGCCGTAGCGGTCGACGGTCACCCCCGGCAGGCCGTCCCCCTCGCCGTTGACGAGGCGAAAGGCCGTCGTCCCTTCGAGGTCGGCATGAGCCTTCCGCAGGGCAATAGCCGCCTCGATGCGCCGCTGCAGCCAGGGACGGTCGAGGCGCATGGCGCCGGATTGAAGGACCCGCGCCACCACCCGGTCTCTGGGATCGAGGAGGGCCGTGGCCAGAAGGCGCCCCTTCTCGTCGCAGAGGGGGACGACATCCCCGGCCTTGCCGGCCGGCCAGAGCTTGGTGTAACGGTCGGCGATCACCCAGGGGTGCCCCAGCTCGAGCATGCGCACCGTCTCCGGCCCGACCACGAATCCCTTGTCTTTCATAGGTCTCTCTCCTTGCTGCAATCATTTTCTGCCGGAGGCGATTGTACTTGAGGCGCCCGGCGCCGCCAAGGCAAAAGTCCCTTTGCCCCCCCGCTCCCCTGTGCTAAACTTCCCGGCCAACAACAGGGAAAGGCGACACCATGGACAGTACACCCAAATCCAGGGCCGAAGTGGCCATCGAACGGATCATGCAGGACCTCGACCCCGCCTCCGACCGCTACCGGATTCTTGCCACCGCCAAGGTCTTCAAGTCCTCCTGGGTCGAACTCGGCGAAGAGCTCCTCAAGGTCAGCACGAAAAATCTCTTCCGCCAGTGGGGCTACAGCTCCTTCGAGGACTACTGCACCCAGGAGGTGCGGATCAAGAAGCCGACCGCCCAGAAGCTGACCATGGCCTACCGGTTCATGGAGAAGGAAGAGCCCGAACTCCTCGCCCGCGAGCGGGAGCTCAAGCCCCTCCCCGACTACCGCTCCGTCGACCTTTTGCGCAAGGCCCGGGAGGAGAAGGACTTTACCCAGGAGGAGTACGCCGACCTGCGCAAGGCGGTCATCGAAGAGGACCGCAGCCACCCGACGGTCCTCAAGCGCTTCAAGGAGGTCGCCGCCGCCAAAAGCGACGAGGAGCCGCCGCCGGAGATCCACATCAAAGCCAGCCTCAGCGCCGCCCGCCGCCTGGACACCGCCCTGCGCACCGTCGCCGGCACCCCCGAGGAATTCTCGAGCACCGTCGCCGAACTGGTCGGCTGGCTCGAAAATCAGCTCAAGACGATCGGCGGCAGCGCCGCCAGCGGCAGCAGCAGTGGCGGTGACGCCGGAACGCCGCCCTGGGAGGATGGGGAGGAGACTTGAGACGAAGGCTGACCCGAGAGCAAAAGAGATAAAAGAAAGCCCTCCCGAATCGGGGAGGGCTTTCTTTTATTTGTGGCCGCCTTTGAGACGCCCTCGATGTAGCGTTTATCAGGCGAGGTCGAAACGGTCCAGGTTCATGACCTTGTCCCATACCGCGACAAAATCGTGCAGGAACTTCTCCTGCGAGTCCTTGCATCCGTAGACTTCCGCAATGGCACGGAGTTGGGCGTTCGAGCCGAAGATCAGATCGACGCGGGTGCCGGTCCATTTAAGTTCGCCGCTCTTGCGATCCCGCCCCTCGAAGACGTCGTTGTCTTCCGATGTCGATTTCCAGGTCGTACCCATGTCGAGGAGATTGACGAAGAAATCGTTGGTGAGCGTCTCCGGCCGCCTGGTGAAGACGCCGTGTCGGGACTGTCCAAAATTGGCGTTCAGCACGCGCAGGCCGCCGATGAGAACTGTCATCTCCGGCGCCGTCAGCGTCAGCAGTTGCGCCCGGTCGACCAGCAGTTCCTCCGCAGATACGGCATATTTGCTCTTCTGGTAGTTTCGGAACCCGTCCGCTTTCGGTTCGAGAACGGCGAACGCCTCCGTGTCGGTTTGTTCCTGCGAGGCATCCGTGCGTCCCGGCGCGAAGGGAACGCTCAGCTCCTGACCGGCCTTCTTCGCTCCCTCCTCGACGGCCGCGCAACCGCCGAGAACGATCAGGTCGGCGAGGGAAACCCTCTTGCCGCCGGACTGCGCACCGTTGAACTCCTTCCGGATTTTCTCGAGGGCCTGCAGGACCGTCTGCAGCTGCGCCGGCTGGTTCACCTCCCAATCCTTCTGCGGCGCAAGACGGATGCGCGCGCCGTTGGCCCCGCCACGCTTGTCGGAGCCGCGGAAGGTGGACGCCGACGCCCAGGCCGTCGCCACCAGTTGGGAGACCGACAGCCCGGAAGTGAGGATCTTCCCCTTGAGGGCGGATATGTCCTGGGCGTCGATCAGCTTATGATCGACGGCGGGGACCGGGTCCTGCCAGATCAGCTCCTCGGCCGGGACCTCGGGACCGAGATAGCGCGAGCGCGGACCCATGTCGCGGTGGGTCAGCTTGAACCAGGCGCGGGCAAAGGCATCGGCAAATTTTTCCGGATTCTGCTGGTAGCCCCGCGCGATCGGCTCGTAGATCGGGTCGAAGCGCAGGGAGAGGTCGGCCGTGGTCATCATCGGCCGGCGCTTCCTGGTCGGATCGTGGGCGTCGACCACCAGGTCCTCTTCGGCCACGTCCTTGGCCAGGTACTGGTTGGCACCGGCCGGGCTCTTCACCAGTTCCCACTCGTATTTGAACAGGACCTTCAGGTAGCCCATGTCCCATTGGGTCGGGTTCGGTTTCCAGGCTCCCTCGAGGCCGCTGCTGATCGTATCGCCCCCCTTGCCGCGACCGAAGCTGCTCTTCCAGCCGAGCCCCTGCTCCTCGATGCCGGCCGCTTCGGGCTCGGGACCCACATGGGTGGCAGGAGCCGCGCCATGGCATTTACCAAAGGTGTGCCCGCCGGCAACCAGGGCGACGGTCTCCTCGTCGTTCATCGCCATCCGGGCGAAGGTTTCGCGCACGTCGCGGCCGGAGGCGACCGGATCAGGCTCGCCGTTCGGCCCTTCCGGGTTCACGTAGATCAGGCCCATCTGCACGGCGGCGAGGGGATTCTCGAGGTCACGTTTTCCGCTGTAGCGCTGGTCGCCGAGCCATGTGTCTTCAGCTCCCCAATAAATATCCTCTTCCGGCTCCCACACATCTTCGCGCCCGCCGCCGAAGCCGAAGGTCTTGAAGCCCATCGACTCCAGGGCGCAGTTGCCGGCCAGGATCATCAGGTCGGCCCAGGAGATTTTCCTGCCGTATTTCTGTTTGATCGGCCAGAGGAGGCGGCGCGCCTTGTCGAGGTTGACGTTGTCGGGCCAGCTGTTGAGGGGCGCCAGGCGCTGGGAGCCGGACCCTGCGCCCCCACGGCCATCGCCCATGCGATAGGTGCCGGCGCTGTGCCACGCCATCCGGATCATGAGCCCCCCGTAGTGACCCCAGTCCGCCGGCCACCACTCCTGCGAGTCGGTCATCAGCGCTTTAAGATCCTTCTTTACGGCCGCAAGGTCGAGCTTCTTGAATTCCGCGGCGTAGTTGAAATCCTCACCCAAGGGATTGGACTTTACGGAGTGCTGGTGCAGGATATGCAAATTCAACTGGTTCGGCCACCAGTCCCGGTTCGAGGTGCCGCTGCCGGCGACCTGCCTGCTGGATTTACCCGTGACCGGGCACTTGCTCTCTTCGCTCATCTCTGTTCTCCTTTCGATTCAGGTTTGGACCTGTCCCGCTAACCATGAATTATGCAACTGTATAATTCCCAGGCCGTCCAGGCAACGCCTCAGGGCATTCAAAAAAAACATTCCGTGGGCTGCGCACCGTCGCCTAACGGGTCGACGGGCGGGAAGAGCAACTGAAGACGAACAGCGCCGCGGCTCTTGCGGGATGCTGTAGTGGTGACGCGGGAACGCCGTCCTGGGAGGAGGCGGAGGAAGGCTGAAGCGATAATTGACGCGACAGCAATAGGGCCAAAGGAAAAAACCGCCGGAAACAGATTAAACAGGTTGAATTCCCTCTCCCTTCCGTTAGGGTTAAAAATAAACCATCGTTCTGGAAAGGAGGAGCACGGATGGGAATTTTTGCCAAGATGTTCGGTAGCCAGCCCGGGTACCCGGAATTGGGGACCGATACCGCCGCCGCGGGTCAACTGAACGCGATCCGCAGCCATCTCGAAAAACTTGCCCGAGAGGTCTCCGACCCGCTGGAAGTGGTCCCCGGTGAGAACGGGGGCTACGTCTTCATCGGCAAGCCGCCCAAACGGTTCGGCATTGCCTGGATCGAAGGGGACGAGGTCAAGAGTTTCAAGTCGTTGATGGCCGAACACAACCTTTCCGCCCAGACCATCAATCGGGTTTCCGATGAGCTGCGCGAGGCCTACCAGCACCACCAGGAGGCTGACCGCTACCGGGCAACCATAGCCGAGCGCGACGTCGTCATCACCCCTTCCGAACCGCTGGCGATGGAAGTACGGGAAATTCTCTCACGCCTGAACTGACCGCTGCCATCCTCTCTGCAATCGCAACCGGGCCCAAGGTCCGGTTTTTCTTTGGCAAAAGCCTTTCAATACGCGCCGCCCCCTGCCTCCGGGAGCGGAAAGAGGACGGTTGTCGTCCCTTCTGAAAACCGGCCATTATCCCTGCGGAGATGGCCTGTTTTTTCGGACACTCGCTGCCCAGCGGCCGGTGCCGGCAGGATCTACGGAACCTGCAGGGGCGGTTCGGACAGGACGGCGATCTGCTCCCGCAGGGCGAGGATGTGCTCCCCCCAGTAGCGCGGGGTGTTAAACCACGGGAAATGATGGGGAAAGGTCGGATCGCTCCAGCGCCGCGCCAGCCAGGCGGAAAAGTGAAGGATGCGCAGAGAGCGCAGCGCCTCGATCAGGCGCAGCTCGCCGGGATGAAAGTCGGCGAATTCGCCGTAGCCGTCAAGAAGCTCTGCGAGCTGCAGCATCTGCCGCGGGCGGTCGCCGGAGAGCATCATCCACAGATCCTGGACGGCCGGAGCCATGCGGGCATCGTCGAGATCGACCAGGTGGGGGGCGTTGTCCCGCCAGAGGATATTGCCGGCATGGCAGTCGCCGTGCACCCGGATGTAGCGGAGCTTGCCGTCCATCAGGGCATCGATTCCCTGCAGCAGGTCGGCCGTCAGGGCGTCGTAGCTGGCCTTGTATTCGGGGGGAATGAACTTTTCGCTGATCAGAGCGACACTGTCGCGGCCGAAGCCCTGGCAGTCGAGGCGCGGACGATGGACGAAGGGGCGCACGGCCCCGACGCTGTGCAGGCGGCCGAGGAGGCGCCCCATCACCAGGAGGTTGTCGAGATTGTCGAATTCGGGGGCGTGCCCCCCCTTGCGGGGAAAGAGGGCGAAGCTGAAGGGGCCGTGGGCAAAGAGGCTCTCTCCGGCTGCGTTGGTCAGCGGCGCCACCACCGGCAATTCGTGCTCGACGAGTTCGAAGGAGAAGCGGTGCTCTTCGAGGATCTCGGCGTCGCTCCAGCGCCCGGGACGGTAGAACTTGGCGATCAGCGGCTCGCCGTCCTCGATACCGACCTGATAGACCCGGTTTTCGTAGCTGTTGAGGGCAAAGGTGCGGCAGTCGCAGACAAACCCCTGGCTTTCGACGGCATCCATGACGAAGCTGGGGGTGAGGGTTTCAAAGGGGTGAAGCGTTTCGGGCATATGGGCACCATTGAAGTTGCGGGACAGGGTGAGGAGGCTTTCCATTGACTTCGTCACCATACCACCGATCCCCTCCCCGGGTCCACGTTTGTCCCCCCTCCAGCCCCGCCAAAGGCGTCCCCT
>Ga0209231_1000420_pt1 | contig 24358 bp, 28 predicted proteins | sample Deesub45470m_DNA_FD_188086 | JGI IMG/M metagenome (GOLD analysis project Ga0209231, IMG submission 188086) | Deep subsurface microbial communities from North Pacific Ocean - 450_OLKR46/470m Metagenome (SPAdes) (version 2) | ecosystem: Environmental > Terrestrial > Deep subsurface > Unclassified ... | reverse complement strand
GCACCCGTGCCCTCGATGGCACGTTACGACCTTTGTTTGAGCGATGGTATCCAGGCCTGGCCAACGACAATACCGCCTCCGGCCGGGCCGCCGCAGCGTGAATGCCCCACACTTCCTCATGGTCCCCGGGATGGGCAACCAGCTCACATATTTGGCGAGCAGGGTTCTACCTCGATCGTTGGTCAATCGGATTGCCGCCCTCCCATATCGGCGCCCGTAGAGCGGCACCACATAAAAGGGGCAGGAAAGCCTGCGAATAGCATCTGCTGGCATCGTACCGGATTTGTTCGCCCTTAGCGTGCAGATACGTCACTTTCGTGTAGTCACCCCATCTACAACCTGCTGATCGCCAATGCCTGGGATCGGATCGGCGAGCCGGTCATCCACCGCATCGCCAAATCCGCGCTTAAGGGCACGCACCAGGGCAATGAGCGCATCGAAAGTTCGCTGCTGCGCCTGATGGGCACGATCGCGATCGTCACCATCCGCAAGGGCAACAAGAGCTTCAAGCGCCGTGTCCAGCTTCTCGGCCCGAGCGATGAAAGCCTCGAAAAAGACGGCTTCCTGCACTATCGCATCCCCGAAGAGCTGATCGAGATATTGCGCAATAGCGAGGTCTATGCGCGCCTCAAGACGCAGGTGATGTATTGTTTCGAGTCGAAATACGCGCTCTGCCTCTATGAAATGATCGAGCGGCGTATCGGTCTCGAATACAAGCAATCCGAAGAGTTCACGATCGCCGAGCTGCGCGGCCTGCTCAACGTGCCCGATGGCAAGCTCGAACGCTTCGCCGATTTCAACAAATACTGCCTCAAGGTGGCAGCGGACGAAATTAACAAGCTCTGCCCCTTCTATGTCGAGTTCACGCCGATCAAGAAGGGCCGCAAGGTCGAGCGCGTGTCGATGATGTGGCTGCCCAAAACGTCGAGTGGCCGGCGCGACGCGCAAAACCTGATCGATCAGCACAGCATCGTGCGCCGCGCCAAGCTGCGCGGCGGCATCCCCGAAATGCCGGTGCTGGTGGATTTCAGCCTGCCCGCCGAACGGTGAGCCCTTACCCCAAAACTCACCGTTCGCGCGCTCGACTTCGCTGGCATGTGCTGCCGCTCGGCCTGCCAGAACGATCTGGTGGGGGCAGAGCTTGGATGAAATGACACTTTCCGCAGACGGAGGGCATTCCTTTGGGCAATAGGACGACGGTCGAAATCAAGGCATATGTTCCGGCGAAAGATTTTGATTTATCGAGACAATTCTATCGCGACCTCGGATTTGCTGAGATGTGGCTATCCGACGATATGGCGTATTTCAATGCTGGTAGTTGTAGCTTCCTGCTGCAACGCTTCTATGAAAAGGAACGCGCCGAAAACTTTATGATGCACCTCCTCGTCGAGGATGTTGATGCTTGGTGGCAGCATGTCGAGGCTCAGCAGCTCGTTCAAAAATACGGCGTCAGGGCCGAACCGCCCGAAGACAGGCCGTGGGGTATTCGCGATTTCATCCTTGTCGATCCAACCAGCGTCCTCTGGCGCATCGGCCAAGGCATTGAGAGTGGCCCAGCTTAGCCTTCGCCGGCGTCGAGCGCGCGGCTGACGGTGAACTGAATCCATGCGCTGCGGCTGATCCCGCGCCGCTTGGCCGCAGTATCGACCTTCGCGAGAAGCGCACGATCGAAGCGCAGCATCACCGGCGACTTGCGCGGCTCGGTCCCCTCCCCGGCCTCGGCCGCGATCGGCGCTGCCTCGGGCTTGGCTGCGCCGGCAATGAAGGCGTCGGCCGCCGCGTCGTCCACCGGGGGCTTGGGCTTGCTGTTCGGTTTACGAGCGATAGCCATAGAAGATCACTCCGATATTATTTTGATATACAAATGGCAGCGATGAGCGCGTTAAGCTCGTCGATCGCCTTGGGGTCGCGCGGGCTATGCTCGACAATCGCCCTGCCCTCGGCCGCCGCGTTCGGAAATGCCTTGCGGCGAACGATCGACGTGGACAGCACCTCGATCCCCTCGATATCGCCGATCATCTCCAACGCGGCATCATTGTCGGCCCCTTGCGCGTCCGCGCCGTTCAGCACGGCGACGGCGCGCAGCCCCTCGTTTATCTCGCGCGCCTCGGCGACCAGCGCCGAAACCTGGTCCAAGGCCCATACGTCGAAGCTGCGCGGCTGCACCGGGACTAGGAGCGTATCGGCGACGGTGAGCGCGGCGCGCAGCGAGCCAGTGTCACGTCCGCCCACGTCGATGATGATGTCGTCATATTTGCTGGCGAGCTGGCGAACCTGACTGCGCAGCGCAGCGCCGGTGAGCGCGACGGCGGTATAGCCAGCTTGCCCAAGCCTCTCGGCGCGGAGCTGGGTGAAGGTGAGGGCGGTGCCCTGCTCGTCGCCGTCCACCAGCAACAGGTCGCGCCCCGCGAGCGCCAGCGCGACCGCGAGATTGACGGCGAGGGTAGTCTTACCAACGCCGCCCTTAGTGTTTCCGACTGCCAATATCATAGCGCCCTCACTCTGCGAGCAATCGTTAATCGGTTTGCGATGATCTGTCTATCATAGCGATATACATTTCTCATTCTTCGGGCTCGGGGTCGTCGTCGAGCGGGTCATGTTGCATAACTCCGTGATCCTCGATCGGGCAGAGCGGCGCGCCGGCCTGTTCCAGCCATTTGCGCGCGGTCCTGACGGTATAGCCGCACGTCGCGCACTCGCATTTGAGCAGCCGGGTAGTCTGCTTCTTCGGCGCCGTCGTGTCGCCGGCCGTATCGAGACGGGCATGGGGGAGGGGGCCTGCTGCATCGAGGATCGGGGTCACGACAGCAAGGAACGCCTCGCCGGGGGTGGTAGCACGCATCGGCCCGACCAGGCCCAGCCCTACAGCGACCCGTTTAAACGCTTTCCCATGTCCGGCCGGGATGCCGACGGCGGCATGGACCAGCTCATGCGCGAGAATGGCCGCGATCTGCGCCGGCATGGCATCGGGTGCGTGCGCGAGGTCCGGCCGGATGAAGATTTCAAAATGGCCATCCGCGCTCAGCCGGTTATCCCAGCACTCGCCGATCGCCTTGCCCTTTGCTCCCCTGCTGGTGAAACCGATCGCCACGCGCACGCGATCGGGCAGGGGGGCGTCCAACGCCTCGAACAGCGGAGCCATACCCAGCGCCACCCGATTGAGCCAGCTTTCGCGGTTGTCCTGTGTCATGTGGTTCTACTCCCTTCAAATCGCCTGTGCGGCGATGGCCACAGCCATCGGCCGGACACGGACGCCCAAGAACGCCGGCAGGAGAGGGGGGCAGCGGGAATCGACGGGGTGGAGCGGCCGCAGCGCAGCGAGGCACGGCCCGTCGATTCCCGTTGCTGGGGAGAGGGGGGCGGAACGCCCTCTCCCCACTGACAAGTATAGAGCCGGCGGCGCCGGCCCCGCATCGAGCGAGATCCGCGCAGCGATCTCGCCCCGCCATGTGGATCGTCACCTTGGGCCAAGACCGCCAGCGGGCTTGGGGAGCGGAGCGAGTAGAGCCACGGTGCCGCGCAGCGGCAGGCGCCGGCTTCAAGATGGGAACTTGCGCTTGTGTCTCGGTTTTGATACACCGTTCGCGATGGAGCCTGCGACCCCGAAGCCGATTCATTTCCTGGGTGACAGCCGCGAGGCCCTACGGGATTTCCCGGATGACGCTCGCTATAGTGCTGGCGTCGAACTCCGGGCGGTGCAGACGGGGCTCGATCCATCGGATTGGAAGCCCATGAAGACGGTCGGAGCGGGCGTAAGGGAGATAAGAATCAAGGAAGCATCGGGCGCATTTCGAGTGATCTATTTGGCGACATTGCCGGATCGCGTGCTTGTGCTTCATGCGTTTCAGAAGAAGACGCAGCAGACGCCGAAAAAGGACATCGATCTGGCCGCAAAGCGGCTGAAAATTTGGAAGGCAGAGCAATGAACGCCGAGACTGTGAATATCGAAGTCTTCGATAGCGTCTTTGATGCGCTCGCCGACACGCCGGCGGAAGCGGCGAACCTGACCGCGCGCGCGGACCTGCTGCTGAGCATCCGCGAGCGGGTGAAGTCGTGGAACGTGCCGCAGGAACAGGCCGCAAAGCGCCTCGGCCTGACGCGACCGCGCCTCAACGACCTGCTGCGCGGGAAGCTCGACAAGTTCTCGCTGGATGCGCTGGTGAACGTCGCCACGGCGGCGGGCTTCAGGCTCCATATCCAACTCGAAGAAGCGGCTTGAGCGACAGGCGAATGGCCGGCACTGGCACGCCGCACCGACATGACGGTAAGCCCTGGCTGCAGCACTGGGCGGCGCGCTACACCTGACAGCGCCTTTCCCGTTCGCACCGTCGAGATCGGCAATTTAGAGACGGCGGCCGGCTAGGACGATCGTGCCGGTCAAGAAGGGCAAGGGATTCCAATTCACATTCGATCCGGTATTATTTGTATAGCGATATACAGTCATTTGTATATCAAGTGCGGCGTGATGGAGGCTGCATCGCTTGATAAAGCACAGGGTCAGGCGAGCGCCGCAACAGGTCGCAGGAGAGGCTGACGCCTAGTTCGCCATCAGCCAGGTCAAATCGGTCTTAAGCAGCTCCTCGGTCACGCCACCGAATATCCGCTCCTTCCATCGACCTTGCGACCGTCCGCCCGCCACCAACAGGCCATAGCCTTCGCGCCGGGCAATCTCCGTCATCGTCGCTGCGGCACCTTTCTCATTGTCCGGAATGTGAAGCTGTCGAGCATCGAGCTGATGGGCGCTAAGATAACGCTCCACGGCGCTGAGACATTCCGAGGACGTCTCATCCCCTACGCCCACGATCAGGATGCTCTCACATCGCCGCAAAAGGGGGAGGGCGGCTCGCAAGGCGCATCGCGATTCCCGGCAATCCTTCCATCCGATCAGCCCGCGCCGGAAGCCTTGGGCTAATGGCGCAGCTCCTACGCGCAAAACCGGCGTGCCCGTAGATGCCGCAAGGTCGACCGGATCGGCCTGGACGATATTGGCGTCTCCCGGCAGTCCCGTGACGATTAGATCGGCCAGCAGACCGTGCTCGCGTAGCACGGTGCCCGGATCGCCAACGCCGTCACACCATTCGGCCGATAAGGGCGAGTCCTTCACCACCCGGTCGAACGTCGAACGCGACGTCGCAATGGCCGATCGCATATCCTGCTCTTGGACCATCGAATGAACGGGATTTTGGACAAGGGCGTCAGCGATCGACATGCTGGCGGGCCATGCGGCACACACGATGGACAGTGCCGCCTCCTGCTCACCCGCGATCTGCAAAGCGGCTTCGATGCGCCGCTCCACGCCGGCTCCCGGCGTTGCGTCCACGACCAGGCTACGGAGCTTTTCGGCGGTCATTATCGTTCCCTTCATGAAGAGGGCGAGACTAGGTTCGCTGGTCACGGCGATCAACAGTGTGGCGGGTTACGCCCGACTTGCGACAGAGATTAAAGACGGCAACAGCCCTGTCGAGACAGCAGACATGACGTCGCGATATTTTCATTGTTCCGATATTCACCAGGTCGGGCGCGCAAGTGCCGATCGCCACAATTACCGCCAGTAACTTCGGCTTTAACTTGGAAGCCGTATGATATAACGGCACATCAACGCCGGTGCGCGAAAGGAATCCTTTCCCGATCTGAGCATCATGTTATACGGGCATCCCATGGGACGCTTGCTGACCCTTATCCTGATGTGCGTTGTGTCGCTGTCGTTGATGGCGGGCACAGTCGCGCACGCGGCCGAACCAATCGGCTGCCTCGATTCGGACGTCGCCGCCGGCCTCGGCCATGCGGCGGGCGACCGCGATCAGGTTCCATCTGACGATGGCAAGGCGACGCCGCACCATCACGGCGGTTGTCACGGCCACCAAATCGGCGAGCCGGTGAAGGAAGGGCTCGTCACTCAAGCGACCCTGCGCTCTGCCGTTCCTTTCCTTGCCAATGCCAAGGTCCGCGTTTCCGCACCGACCGATCCGGCCTACCGCCCTCCAAGAGCCTGACGATTCCAGCCTAGCCCTTTGTCGGGGCTTCCTCGGAAATTGTCAGGAGTCTTCTCACCATGCACCGATTGTTCGCGGCCTTGATGGCCGCGACGGCTTGCGCGAGTATCGCGCAGGCCCAAACCACGCCACCGGCCGATGCCGGGCAGGCGCTGTCGCCAGGCACGCCGCCCGCGCTTGCGGGTCCGGTTTTCAGTGTCGATCGCGCGCTCGAATTGGCAGGCGTCGTCTCTCCGGCACTGGAAGCTGCGTCGGCCGACGTTCGGGCGGCGGAAGCCGGACGCCGCGTCGCCGGACTGCGCCCTAATCCGACTGTCACCGTCGAAGCCGAGAATGTCGCGGGCTCAGGCCAGTATCGCGGCGCGCAAAGCCTTGAGGCGACGACTTCGCTTACGTTGCCGCTTGAACTCGGCGGCAAGCGATCGGCCAGGATCGCCGTCGCCGACGCTCGAACCGACCGGGCCGCGATTCAGGCGGCCATCGCCCAAGCCGATCTCCGGCTGAACGTCATCCGTGCCTACGCGGAGGCGGCCTCGGCGGAACGCCGGCTTATCACCGCCCGCGATCAGGCCCGGATCGCAAATGAGGCTCTGCGCGGTGCGCAGGTCCGCGTGCAGGCGGGCCGCGCATCGCCGATCGAAGTGCAGCGCGCCGACGTGGCACGGGTCAACGCTGACGCGGCGCTGACGCGCGAGGAACGGGCTGTCGAAGTCGCGCGGTTCACCCTGGCGCGCATTATCGGCGAACCGATCATGGGGCCGCTCGATACGGATTGGTTCGCTCGCGCTCCCACAACCTATGGCCCCCTCCGGCCGATCGACAGCACGGGCACGCTCATGATGGCGGCGGCCGACGCCGACTTCGCCATCGCCGACGCCGGCGTGCGCCTCGCCCGCTCGCAGCGCGTGCCTGACCTGACGCTCGGGGCTGGGGCGCGCCGGCTCGAACAGACCAATGACACGGCGGCGATTTTCAGTCTGTCGATCCCGATTCCGTTGTTCAACAACGGCCGCGCGGCGCTGGGCCAGGCCACCGCCGAACGGCAGAGCGCGGACGCGCGGCGACGCCTTACGGCGCTTGATGTGGACCAAGCCATCGCGCGTGCGCAAGCTGATGCCGCCAACGCCGCGACGAATGCGGCGGCGGCCAGCGGACCCGCGCTTGCGGCGGCCGAAGAAGCGGCTCGCATCGCGCGCATCGGCTACCGGGAGGGCAAGTTCGGCCAGCTCGATCTACTCGATGCCGAACGCACCCTCGCCCAAACGCGGGCGGCGGCGATCGACGCGCTGCTCTCCTACCACATCGCCCAGGCGCAGCTTGAGCGGCTTACTGCCCGCGCGCCCGTCACACAGGGGGAAAACCCATGAAGTCACTTCATATGGTGGCCTTGCCGCTCACACTGGCCGCATTGCTGATGGCCGGATGCTCCGGCGGCGAAAAGGCCCCCGACGAAGCATCGAACGCCGCCACGGCCGAAAATGGCGCGTCGAGCGAGAAAGCTGGCCATGCCGACGAAGAAGGCGAAATCGACCTTAGCGCCGATCAGATTCGCAAAGCCGGCATCGAGATCGTGCGCGTGATCCGCAGCGGCGGCGGCGCGCTGACGCTGCCGGCGACGATCGAGGGTGATCCGCAGGGGATGCAAGTCGTGTCCGCCGCGATCGGGGGCCGCGTGGTGTCGCTCACCCGCAACCTTGGCCAGTCGGTCGGGCGCGGACAATCGCTCGCCGTTATCGAGAGCCGCGAAGCCGCATCGCTCAACGCCGAGATCGAAGCGGCACGGGCGAGGCTGGGTCTCGCCGAGAGCAACCTTCGCCGCGAGCAGCGCTTGTTCAACGAGCGCGTGTCGCCCGAACAGGATCTGATCGCGGCGCGCACGGCGGCCACCGAAGCGCGCATCGCGCTACGTCTTGCGCAACAGCAAGTGTCCGCCGCAGGCGGCGGTGGTGGTGCGCTCAATCGCATCGCGATCACAGCGCCCCTTTCTGGCCAGGTCGTCGCGCGCAGCGTGACGCTGGGCCAGACCGTCGCGGCCGACGCCGAGTTGTTCCGCGTTGCCGACCTTGGGCGGGTCGCGGTGACGCTGGCGCTGTCACCGGCGGACGCCGGCAAGGTGCGGCCCGGCTCCATGATCGAGATCGTTGCCGGCGATCGGCGATCGGTGGCGCGGGTAGATTTCGTGTCGCCGATCCTTGATGAGACCACGCGGCTCGCCAGCGTGATCGCGGTCATCGACAACCGTTCGGGTCAATGGCGCGTAGGCGAGCCGGTCACGGCCTCGATCCAGCTCGCCGGTGGCGGCGCTGCCGCGCTGCTCGTGCCGCAAAGCGCGGTGCAGACGGTCGAGGGCCGGTCCACCGTGTTCGTGCGAACCGATCACGGCTTCAAGGCCACGCCCGTCACGCTCGGAAGCCCGAACGGCGACAATGTGGTCGTGACCTCGGGGCTCAAGGGCGACGAACAGCTCGCTGGCCCCAATAGCTTCACTCTCAAGGCTGAGCTTGGAAAAGGCGAAGCGGAGCATGGGCACTGACATGATTGACCGCATCGTCACATTTTCCGTCGAGCGCCGCTGGTTCGTCCTGCTCATTACGCTCATCGCCACGGTCATCGGAGGGTGGGCGATCTCGCGCCTGCCGATCGACGCCGTTCCCGACATCACCAACAACCAGGTTCAGGTAAATATCAGCGCGCCGGCCCTCTCGCCCGAGCTGGTCGAGAAGCAGATCGCCTTCCCGATCGAAACCGCCCTCGCGGGCGTTCCCGGCCTTGAATATACTCGCTCCTTGAGCCGCAACGGGTTCGCCCAGGTCACGGCGGTTTTCTCGGATTCTACCGACATCTATTTCGCGCGCCAGCAGGTATCCGAACGGCTGCGCGTCGCGGAAGAAAGCCTGCCTGACGGTGCAGTCCCGACGATGGGGCCGATCGCGACGGGCCTTGGCGAAGTCTATATGTGGACCGTCCACTTCCAGCACCGGAAGGAAGACAAGCATAAGCCGGGCGAGCCTGGGATGCAGCCCGATGGCAGTTACATCACGCCGGAGGGCGACCGGCTCGTCAGCGAGGCCGATCAGGCGACCTATCTGCGCACCACGCAGGACTGGATCGTCGCGCCGCTGCTGAAGAATACGCCGGGTCTTGCCGGCGTCGACTCGATCGGCGGCTATGTGAAGCAGTTTCAGGTGATCCCCGACGTCCAGCGGCTCGCCGCTCTCGGGCTCAACCTGACCGATCTGTCGCGCGCCCTGCAGGAGAACAATGTCGGCGTCGGCGCCGGCGTCGTCGATCGCGGCGGCGAGGGTCTCGCCGTCCGCTCCGACGCGCGCATCCGCAACGTGGGCGAGCTGGCCGGCACGGTCATCGCCACCCGCGAAGGCACGCCGATCCGACTGGATCAGGTGGCGCAGGTGCGTCTCGGTCAGGCGATTCGCTACGGCTCGGCGTCCGAGAACGGCAAGGAGGTCGTGGTGGGCACCGCGATCATGCGGATCGGCGAGAACAGCCGCACCGTCGCCTCGGCGGTCGCGGAACGAATCGACGGGATCAACGCATCGCTGCCGACCGACGTGGTGATTCAGCCGGTGCTTGACCGCACCGCCCTGGTCAACTCGACGATCAAGACCGTGGCTAAGAACCTGAGCGAAGGCGCGCTGCTCGTCATCGTGGTGTTGTTCGTGCTGCTCGGCAATTTCCGGGCGGCCCTGATCGCGGCGCTGGTGATCCCGATCACCATGGCCATGACCAGCTTCGGCATGTTGCAGGGCGGCGTCTCGGCCAACCTGATGAGCCTGGGCGCGCTCGACTTCGGCCTGATCGTCGATGGCGCGGTCATCATCGTCGAAAACGCGCTGCGCCGGATAGGCGAGCGGCAACACCATTACGGCCGCACACTGGAATTGGACGAACGATTGTCGGTCGTGGCGCAGTCCGCGCGCGAGATGATCCGGCCCTCGGTATTCGGGCAGGCAATCATCATCCTCGTCTATGTGCCGCTGCTCACGCTCACCGGCGTGGAGGGCAAGACCTTCACGCCCATGGCGCTCACCGTCATTATCGCGCTCGCCTTCGCCTTCATCCTCTCCCTGACCTTCGTGCCGGCCATGCTCGCGATCTGGCTATCGAAGCCGGTCGAGGAGAAGGAGGGCCGGATCATGACCTGGCTCAAGCGCAAATATGAGCCGGGTCTTGATCGCGCGATGAAACGGCCGACGCTCACCATGGGCGTGGGTCTCGGCGCGTTCCTTGCGGCCATCCTCACCTTCTCGTTTTTAGGCCAGGAGTTCCTGCCCCAGCTCGATGAGGGCGACCTGACCGCACAGGTGCTGCGCGTGCCGGGAACCTCAATCGATCAGAGCCAGGCGATGCAATCGCGGATCGAACGCGAGTTGGGCAAGCTGCCGGAGGTAAAGTTCGTTTTCTCGAAAACAGGGACGGCCGAACTCGCTGCCGATCCTATGCCACCCAACATCTCCGACACCTTCATCATCATGAAACCGCGTGATGAATGGCCAGACTCGGGCCTCAGCAAGGCCGATCTGGTGGCGAAGGTCGAAAAAACGCTCGAAAGCCTGCCGGGCGGAGCGTTTGAGATCACCCAGCCCATCCAGATGCGCTTCAACGAGCTGATCGCCGGCGTGCGCGGCGATGTGGCGGTCAAGGTGTTCGGCGATGACACCGACGCGATGAACACCACCGCAAACCAGATCGCGGCCATCCTGCGCAAGACGCAAGGCGCGACCGATGTTCGGGTCGAGCAGACCGAGGGGCTGCCGATGCTCGATATCCGGCCCCGCCGCGATACCATATCGCGGCTCGGCATCACCGCGCAGACCGTGCAGGACACCATCTCGGCCGCGATCGGCGGGCGGGACGCCGGCATGATCTTCGAGGGCGATCGGCGCTTCGCCGTCACCATCCGACTGTCCGACGTGGCGCGCGCCAACCTGCAAACGCTCGGCCAGGTGCCGGTGCCCTTGCCGGGCGGCGGGTTTGTGCCCTTGCAGAGCGTGGCCGACATCGGCGTGACCGATGGCCCGAACCAGATCAGCCGCGAGAACGGCAAGCGGCGCGTCGTCGTGCAGGCGAACGTGCGCGGCCGCGACGTGGCAGGCGTGGTGGCGGACGCACAGGCCGCGATCGACGCCCAGGTGCGCCTGCCCGCCGGGCAGTATCTCGATTGGGGCGGCCAATTCGAGAACCTGCAATCGGCGAGCGAGCGGCTGATGCTGGTCGTGCCCGCCTGCTTCGCGCTCATCATCCTGCTGCTCTACGGGGCATTGGGCAGCGTGCGCGATGCGGCGATCGTCTTCACCGGTGTCCCGCTGGCGCTGGTGGGGGGCGTGCTCGCGCTGTTCCTGCGCGGTATGCCCTTCTCGATCTCGGCGGCGGTCGGGTTCATCGCCCTGTCGGGCATCGCGGTCCTCAACGGCCTGGTCATGGTGACGTCGATCCAGGGGCTGATGGCGCGCGGCATGGAGCGCGCCAAGGCGGCCCATGAAGGCGCGATGATGCGGCTGCGGCCCGTGGTCATGACGGCACTGGTCGCCAGCCTCGGCTTCGTGCCGATGGCGATTGCCAGCGGCGCCGGCGCGGAAGTGCAGAAGCCGCTCGCAACAGTCGTTATTGGCGGCCTGATCTCGGCGACGCTGCTGACGCTGTTCGTGCTCCCCACGCTCTATGCCCGCTACGGCCGCCGCGAGACGGATATCCCGGCTCCGGCCAAGCGGCCCGATGCACCGCCCGCCGATCCTGTCGAGGCTCCGCTGTGAGCCCCGGCACCGGCCTCATCACTTTGGACACCCAGCGAAGGGCAAACCGGCCATGAAGGAAACAACCTCCTTCGCCCTGTCCATCACGCCCATCCGGGCCTGGACACACATCGTCGATCTGGCGGCGTTCGCACTATGGCACCCCAGCTATCGCTTTCGTGGGACCGCCGCGCCCGATGCGACCGTGGGCCTGACATTCGGCCTGCTCAAAGGCGAGCTGCCGCTGAGGGCCGATGCCAGGATCATAGCCTATGAGCGGGCTCACCGGCTCGCGTGGCGAACGGGCCTCGGCGGGGTGCTCGCCCTGCATGAAGAATATGTGTTCGACGGGGCCGGCGAACAGACGCAGGTTCGCCATATGATCGCGGTGGAAGGGGTGCTGAGTCCGCTCGGCTATGTCGTCCGGCGCGGCTTGCGCAGCGCCATGCGGGCGCAGGATGCGGCGCTGATCCGCTATCTCACCAAGGAAGTGCGGGGAAGCGGCTTCCCGGTCAACCGCCATCGCCGGCGGGTCCGCAAAGCACAGCTCGTTCCGAAAGGCCGGCCATGACTGATCCTGCATCCTCGGGCGCGGATACGGAGCGGCGCACGCTGTGGATTGTCCTGATCCTCAACGCTGTGATCGCGCTGGCCTTCCTTGTGGCCGGCATCAGCGGCGATTCGAGCGCACTGCTCGCCAATGGCCTCGACAACCTCTCGGACGCCGCAGTCTATGCGTTGAGCCTGATCGCGTTGAGTCGAGGCGCAAAATGGAAGACCCGCGCCGCGACCGTATCAGGCGTCATGCTGCTGATTTTCGCCGGCGGCATCCTGCTCGATGTCGGGCGGCGATACCTTCAAGGGAGCGAGCCGATCGGCGTCACGATGATGGCGATGTCGGCGGTCGCGGCCGTGGTCAATTTCATCTGTCTCAGGCTGCTGCAACGGCTGCGGAAGCCCGACGTCAACCTGCGCGCCGCGACCACCTTCAGCTTCAACGACTTCATTTCGAATGGCGGGATTTTGATCGCCGGCTTGCTGGTCTGGTGGCTCGGTTCGAACTGGCCCGATCTGCTGGTCGGGTTTCTCACCGCGATCATTGCCATCAAGGGCGGCGTCGAGATTTTACGCGATGCGTGGAACGAGAGTCGCCAAGTCAAAGAGACGAAAGCGTAACCCTGATCGTTAGTTTTTATGCTGATCCAAGTGAAAGGATACTGCCATGGCAGAAAACCAGAAACACCAAGGGCTGTTGTGCCCGACGTGCCGGGTCGATCTTGTAATGAGCGAGCGCCAAGGCATCGAAATAGACTATTGCCCACAGTGTCGTGGTGTCTGGCTTGATCGCGGCGAACTCGACAAGATCATAGAGCGCAGCGTCACCGACGATGCCGCAAGGCCGACAAGTGGCCGCCTCGGCGTGTTCGGCGAGCGCAGCCATGGCGATCAAGGCGGCAAGCACGGATATGAGCGGGGCCATCATGGTCGTCGCAAGGGCTTTCTGCGCGAACTGTTCGACTGAACTCCTGTGGATCGGCCGCCGCACAACGAGTCCTTCGGGTGTCCGTGTGAGAACGGCCCGCGCCATGGGCGTGTCCCCTTAAACGCCCATGGCGAACGATCGTGGAAAAGGAGGGGAATGGCGGCTCGGCGACCAAAGAGCGGCCCGGTTCGATGGATTATCCTCGCAATCGGGCTTGCCCTGGCGCCGGGCCTGCTCGGCTGCTCGCCGTCGCCGAGCGACAGTAACAGCGACGTGTCTCGCGATCGACAATTGCCCTATTTCATCGGCGAGCATTTCTATGCCTGCCCCGATGGTTCGCGCCTCGATGTCGATTTTCTTGGCGATGGCCTTACCCTCGACATCAAGACAATTCCAAATGCTGTCCCTGTGCGAGTAACCGCGCCGGCAAGCGGGCTGACCTATGTCGGCCACAATCTCAACGTGACGATCTCGGGCGGGGACCGGATCACGCTTATGCGCCCCGGCGCGCGCCCTCTGGCTTGCAAGAGGGTGCCATCCAGGTCCGCGCCCCCCTGATAGCCACTCCCGCCCGCCTGACCACGAAATCGCCCTCGCGAAGGGAAAACGCCATGAACGACAAGCTCAAACTCGACATCCCGGTTATCCTTCCCGATCTGCCCGACGCGGCCGACGCCTGCCTTGATCGCCTCGTCTCCACGCTGGTCTCTCGCGATGGGGTCGAGCGCGCTCACGTCATTACCATTGATGGCGATGATCCGGCGGCGCTTTGTATTCACTTCGATGCGGGGAAGCTGCCCCTGTCGCGGGTGCGCGACATGGTGCGGGCGGCGGGGGCCGAAATCACCGAGCGCTTCGGTCATGCCATCTGGCAGGCCAAGGGGATCAATCACGAGCGCCGCGCCCGCACAGTGAGCGAAGCGCTCAGCGCCATGAAGGGCGTCGTGCAGGCGAGCGCCAGCACGAGCGGATCGATTAGAGTTGAATATGATCGGCGCGAGACGACGGAACAGGATATCCGCGACGCTTTAGGTAAGCTCAACGTCGGTCTCGGGAAGCGGATTGCGGCCGACGAACACGCCGGTCACGATCATGGACCAGCAGGCCATAAGGCCAGCGAAAAGAAGCATCGCCCCGGTGACGGTCACGATCACGCCCATGGCGGATTGCTAGGGCCGAATACCGAATTGATCTTCGCGCTGGCCTGCGGCGCTACGCTCGGCCTCGGCTTCGCAATCGAGAAGCTGGTTGCTGGCGCGCCTTCGTGGTTGCCGCTCGCGCTCTACCTCGCCGCCTATGTGTTCGGCGGCTTCTACACGGTGCGCGAGGCGATCGACAATCTCCGCCTCAAGCGGTTCGAGATCGACACATTGATGCTCGTCGCTGCCGCCGGCGCTGCGGCGCTGGGGGCATGGGCGGAAGGCGCGCTGCTGCTGTTCCTGTTCAGCCTCGGCCATGCCCTCGAACACTATGCCATGGGCCGCGCCAAGCGCGCGATCGAGGCGCTGGCTGAACTGGCGCCGCGCACCGCCATGGTGCGGCGTCCCGATGGTGGCACCAGCGAAGTTCCGGTCGAGGATCTGAAGCTCGGCGATGTCGTCATCGTGAAGCCCGACGAACGGGTCGCGGCCGATGGCTTCATCGTCAAGGGCATCACGGCGATCAACCAGGCCCCGGTCACGGGCGAGAGCATGCCGGTCGATAAGCGGCCCGTGCAGGACGATGCGGCTTCCCGCCAGAACCCCGATCGCGTCGATGCGGCAAGCCGCGTATTCGCCGGCACGATTAATGGCAGTGGCCTGATCGAGATCGAAGTGACCCGCCTGTCCACCGAAAGCACGCTTGCCAAGGTGGTGAAGCTGGTGAGTGAGGCCGAAACGCAGAAGTCGCCGACGCAGCGCTTCACGGACCGATTTGAGAGGTTCTTCGTGCCGGCGGTCCTGGCGCTCGCCTTCTTGCTGCTGTTTGCCTGGGTCGTGGTCGACGAGCCGTTCCGCGACAGCTTCTATCGCGCCATGGCCGTGCTGGTCGCCGCAAGCCCCTGCGCGCTCGCCATCGCCACCCCCAGCGCGGTCCTCTCGGGCGTCGCCCGCGCCGCGCGGGGCGGCGTCCTCGTGAAGGGCGGTGCGCCGCTTGAACTGCTCGGCTCACTCGACGCCATCGCGTTCGACAAGACTGGCACGCTCACCAAGGGCGAGCCACGCATACAGGAGATCATCCCGGCGGCGGGCGTGAGCAAGGAAGACCTCATGACGGTGGCCGTCGCCGTCGAATCCCTGAGCGATCATCCGCTGGCGCAAGCCATCGCCCGCGATGGCCGCGACCATATCGGGGACCAGGCGGTGCCGAAAGCCGACGACCTCAAGAGTTTGACGGGTCGCGGCGTGTCGGCCGTCGTCGGGGAGGATGAAGTTCTGATCGGCAAGGCCGAAATGTTTGGCGCTGACGGCATCGCACCGCTCTCAACCGAAATGACGGCCGCGATCGAAAAGCTGCGCGAGGCCGGGCAAACGAGCATGGTCGTCCGCCGCGACGGCAAAGACCTGGGCGCGATCGGCCTGCTCGATACCCCGCGCGAGGCGGCGCGGGACGCGCTCAACAAGCTACGGGCGATCGGCATCAAGCGCATGATTATGATCTCAGGCGATCATCAGCGCGCCGCCGATGCGATTGCCAGGGAAGTCGGCCTTGATGAGGCATGGGGTGATCTCATGCCGGAAGACAAGGTTGAGGCGATCAAGAAGCTCCGCGCCGAGACCAAGGTCGCCATGGTCGGCGATGGCGTCAACGACGCCCCCGCTATGGCGACGGCGACGGTCGGTATCGCCATGGGGGCCGCTGGGTCCGACGTCGCGCTCGAAACCGCCGACGTCGCCCTGATGGCTGACGATCTCGCGCATCTCCCGTTCGCGGTCGGGCTAAGTCGGAGCACGCGTTGGGTGATCCGCCAGAACGTGTTTGTGAGCCTCGGCGTGGTCGCCTTCCTCGTGCCTGCGACAATCCTGGGCCTCGGTATCGGTCCTGCGGTCGCGATGCACGAAGGATCGACGCTGCTGGTGGTGTTCAACGCCCTTCGGCTGCTTGCCTATCGCGATCGGGCATAGCCCACTTCCATGCCAAGGCGAGGCTGCTACCGCTGGCTGCACTTGAGGTCGATTGACGATATAGCGAGGGAAGAGGGGGAACCGCCTGCGTTCGCGACTTCTTCATCCACGCAACGCTGCCTCGGCGTGCGGGTGTCCTTCGGCTGCTCTTCTACCACGTAAACCGTGCCATGGTCCGGCGTAACGATGGTGCGCACCCGGGGCCTTTTCGTGCGAACGGCCCCCGGCTGCGCCGGCACGACATAAACGGTGCGGCCATCCGTCGTGGTGACGACGCGCACCTGATCTCTCGACTGCGCCGCGATCGGTGCGGCCGCACCGATCGCGAGCAAAGCGGCCCCCAATGCGACGGCCAATGATTCGGGTCGCGCCATAGCGAACTATATCGGCTCGCTCAGTGTTAGCATCAAGTTAATGGCCATGGTTAGATCAACACTCGCTCCACCTCGTCGAGGGTCACATCATCAGGCCGCCGATCGTAGAGCTGGGTAGTGCGCGTCGAGCTGTGGTTCGCCATCGTCGCGGCCGCCTCCAAGGTGCCGCCGTTCTTCAAATAGGTGGTGATCCCGGTCGCGCGGAACGAATGGTTGCCGATCGCCGTCCCGATCTCGGCCGCGCCTGCGCGCCGGCGCACCATCGCAAAGGCATTGGCTTGGGGCAGGGGGGTATCGCTTAGTCGCTTAGTGCCGCGCGCGATCGTGCGGAACAGCGGCCCCTTGCGATCCTCGCGCAAGCCGCAGCCGTCGATATAGGCGGTCAGATAATCCTCTAGATTGTGATGGCAGGGCATTTCGTGGCGCTTGCCGCCTTTCTCATGCAGGCGGACCCATAGCCGCCTGTTCTGCATGAATACGTCCTCGACCCGCATCGCCAGCGCCGCGCCGATCCGCGCGAAGCTATAGACCATCAACCCGATCAGGGCGCGGTCGCGCAGGCCCGCATGGGTGGTCACGTCGATGCTGTCGAGCAACCGCCGCGCCTCGTCGGGGGCCAGCACCGGCGTCTTGCCGCGCCGCTGGCTATGCGCCGGCCCGCGCACCGATCCGGCAGGGTTCACCGGCACGATATGGCCCGTCACCAGCCAGTCGAACAGGTGGCGCACGCCGGCGAGCTGCTGCTTGACGCTGGGCGCGGCCAGCTCGCGCCCCAGCGCCTCGACCCAGGCCGCAACGTGGAGCGGTTGCACGACCTCAAGCGAGGCGACGCCGCGCGCCTCGCACCAGGCCAGGAAGTCGCCGGCCGCGCGCGCATAGGCGCGGCGCGTATGCGGATTGCGGATGGTGACGGCGAAGAACTCAAGGAAGCGCAGCCGCACGTGCTCGTCGGCCGCCGCGATCAAGGCCGGCAACGCCAGCGCCGGCGAGGGCAGGGGCGCGAGCTGGTTCATCGTGCGATCTTCTGCCAGCAGGCCGGCTCGGGGCGGGGCTTCGCCAGCTCCCGGCACAATTCGTCAAACACCTCATCGGCGGGCCGGGTGCGGCCCGCCTTCACGTCCTCAAGCCCGCGCCCGACCGACTCGTCCAAAATCCGGCGTAGCAGCTCGTCGCGCAAATCGCGGTGCGGCTCGATGTCGATGAAGTTCTTGACGATCGCGAACACCGCCTCGGACGGATCGACGAAATGGCCCTGCTCGACCCGCTCTAGCAGCCAGTCGGCCATGCTGCCGGGTAGATACGCCTCGAAGCGCAGGCCGCCCGCGCGCGCCTGCTCGCGCAGCGCCTTGGCCTGGTCGCGCTCGGCGTAGTTGTCGGCAAAAGCCTCGTCCTCATTTTCGATCATGCCGGCATCCTTTTCTGCGGTGGATCTTCGGGGGCGTTTAAACGCTCTCGGCGGGGTCGCCGCGATAGCGCACCCAAAGGTCGCCCATCGCGTCGCGGTAGCCCCAGGCGTCGGCGTAGGTGGTCGCCTCCTGCGCCAGATAGGCCATGATCGTCAGCATATCCTCGGCAATGACGGCATCGACGTTGCACAAGTGGATGATCGGGAAATGGCCGCACTCGTCGCCGTTCCACCAGGCCAGGAGGAAATCCGCGACCTTGCCCGATGCGCCCGTCTCGGCCGCGCGCGTGGACGGCATGGCGATGGCGAGCAAGCGGCCGATCGCCTCGCCGACCTCATCGAAGCTGACGTGCCGGATGACGGGACGGCGCTGCGGGGGTGTCGGGGCCGTCTCGGACATGGCGATCATGGTCCTTTTGAATGTGTGATAAAGGACATTATCACACATAGAACGGCATGTGAATCCGGGGCAGGGCGATCAGCCGCCCGAAGGCAAGGGCAACTAGAGCCAACTGGATGCCCCTATCGATGGGTCCGCGTGGCGTAGTGAACCAAACCACTTTATTATGAAGCGATTGTAATCTCTGCTTCAAAGAGGTGGCAGCTAGCCGTGCCACAGCTTCAACAGCGGGCCAGATCGGTTCGCGTCAGCCTAAAGGAGGTGATCACTTGAACGACTGCCGCTCGGGAGCGGCAACCAACATGCTTCCAAGGCCAGTACGGCACGCTTACCCCTGGGCAGACCGATATTCCTGGCCCTGGAGCAGGCACCTTGCCTAAGGCTGACGCTCCGGCCGCTGGCACCCTCATCCGGCGGTCGGAGCAAATTCAGTGTGGATTGGTGCCGATGAAATTACTTCTCGTTGAAGACGATGAACCGACTGCCGGCTATGTCTGCCAGGGTCTTGCCGAGCTCGGGCACGCTTGCGATCTTGCGAGCAATGGCATCGACGGGCTTACAGCCGGGCTAACCAAGAAATACGATGCGATCATCCTCGATCGCAACCTGCCTCACCTCGATGGGCTTTCCGTCCTGCAGGCACTACGCGCTCAATCGCTGCGAACTCCCGTCCTGATCCTCAGTGCGCTCGGCCAGGTCGAGGATCGCATCAGCGGATTGAACGCTGGCGGAGACGACTATCTGACGAAGCCCTTCTCCTTCAACGAGCTCATCGCAAGGCTGACGGCGATCATTCGGCGCGCAGAGGGAACCACAGTCACGCCGCACGTGCGACGGATTGCGGACCTCGAACTCGATCTGCTCACGCGCGCCGGTCGGCGGGGCGATCGGCGCATCGAGTTTTCCAACAAGGAGTTCCAACTGCTCGACTATTTCCTTCGCCATGTCGGGCAGGTTGTAACGCGTACTATGCTTATCGAAGCCGCCTGGGACTACAGCTTCGATCCCGGCACCAATCTGGTCGATGTCCATATCAGCCGCTTGCGTGCGAAGCTCGAAGCTGAAGGCGAGGCTCCTTTGCTGCATACGGTTCGCGGCGCCGGCTATCGACTTGATACTCGCTAGGCCGCCGCGAACATCAGCGGCAACGATGCGTGGTGCGCTATGGGTCACGCTCGCTGTGCTGCTGGCCACTGCTACCGCGCTCACGCTGCAATATGTCCGAACCTTCAGTGTTCTCGAAGCCGAGTCCAGGCATATGGTCCAGGCCGAGGTTGCCGGCCTGATGGAGCGCTATCGCTCGGGAGGGCTAGAGGAACTCGCGCAGTTCATAGCCCGGCCCCAGCCTCCAGCCGATGCGCGCGATTATATCTATCTAATTGGAACCGCGAGCGGCCGAATCGTTGCGGGCGATCTCGATCGATGGCCAAGCGCAGCGCAGCGCCAAGGATGGCAAATCCTCAATATACCGTTCCGCAGTGGTCCAACGCTGCGCGTGAGGCGGGTCGAGGCGGAGGTCGTGTCGCTGGGTTCGGGCAACCGACTGCTGGTCGGGCACCTTGCCGATGGCCGCGATCAACTTGGCGTACGATATCTTGAAACGCTCGGGTGGTCGATCGCCGCGACCGCACTGATCGGCCTTGCCCTCGGATGGTGGATTAGCCGACGTGCGCTGCGGTTTGTTGAGCATACTGCCGAGGCGGGGGAGCGCTTCCTAGCCGGACGGCTTGACGAACGCCTCCCCGTTACGGGTCGCGGTGATCAATACGATCACCTTGCTCAGGTAGTGAACGCCTGCTTCGAGGAGGTGGAACGCATGATTGACAGTTTGCGCGCAGCTACGGACGGGCTGGCACACGATCTGAAGACGCCACTTACGCGGATGAAGGTTCGGGCCGAGCTTGCGCTGCTGCGGCAAACCCCGGCGGATGAGCAATTCCTTGTCGCCACCACACGCGACGTCGACGCGCTACTCAAACTCATCAACGACCTCCTTGCCTTGGCGCACGTTGACGCACTCACGGCGAACATGCTTGAGCCGCTCGACCTCGCCGATATCGCGCGCGAGGCCCTTGAGCTCTACGAGCCTGTTATCGAAGCGGCTGGTCGCCACCTGATTGCCGACCTCCGGCCGGCGACGACGCGCGGCGCTCGCTCCTTGCTTGTGCAGGCAGTCTGCAACCTGATCGACAACGCGATGAAACATGCCGCGGATAGCTCGATCAAGGTTACGACTGGCCACTCCAGAGCGGAAGCGGAAATAAAGGTTTCTGACGCAGGACCCGGCATTGCGGCGGGCGACCGCAGCCGAGCCATTGAGCGGCTCGTCCGGTTGGATGCAAGTCGATCCACGGAGGGCAGTGGGCTGGGCCTGTCGATCGTCGCCGCCGTCGCGCGGGCCCATGGCGGTGCGCTCGCACTTGAAGACAACCATCCCGGATTGAATGCGTCGATACGCCTGCCTTCGGGAGCAACGCCGAAGCGCTGCTTAGGGCCGGAGATTACACATTTGTCACTATTGCGGCATGGGGATGCATCAATCTCGCGGTAGTGGAGTCGAGCGGTTCAACTGAAGGGCAACGGACACCAACGTCGCTCCTTCTCTATTTCCGCAGCACGACAACAACGCCGCTCCATGGGCGGTGCCATTAATCTCCTCTGGAACAAGGAATTGAAATGGGAACGAGCTCTCATGCAGGCGCTGCCGATCACCACGAGAAGGCGGCGAAGTCGCATCGCGCCGCTGCGGAACACCAAAAGAGAGGCAATCACGCCATGGCTGCGAAGCATGCGGAAGAGGCGCACGGGCACTCGTCCGCAGCACATGCAGAGTCGACCTCCGCGCGTGGGAGCGGCAAAAGGTTGAAGTAAGTCGGCGGTGTCGGCGAGCGGATCAGGGCGGCGCCATCGCTCGCCTGTCGGCACAGGGCCGAACCGTTCATAATATGACTTTAGAAGCCCGCGCGGCAATGCAGGGGCGGTCGGCGGGCACCCGCCCCACCGCAGCAATATTGCACAGTGTCATCTTGGAGATTTGATTGTGAGAAATGGCGTAACCGGCCTGTTAACGGCCGTGTCCTTGGCGTTGGCCGCTCAATCCGCGCAAGCGCAGGTGACAACGAGTTTTCGAGGCTTCCGAGTTGAAGGACAGGTGGGTCTAGATCGCTTTCAGTCTCAGGGCACTCATCGGAACAAGCTCGGCTATGGCGGCGCTGGAGGCTTTGACGGTGTCATCAACGACCGATTCGTCATTGGTGCCGAAGGAAGCTATTGGCGAGGGAACAAGTGGACTGAAAACTGCACATCAGGCGCGATTGGCGGCACCATCTGCACCAAGTCGTTCAACGAACTGGGCGCTTCCGTCCGCGCGGGCGTGTTGGTGAGGCCGAACATACTGGCTTATGTCTCCGGAGGCTACGTCAACAATGAACAGCGCAAGCGGTTCTCGGTACCGCGCGGCCAGACATCCTTCTATGACCACTATCGTACGGACGGCTACCAGATCGGCGGAGGCGTGGAATACTCCCTCACCGACAGGTACTACGTCAACGCGGCGTACAAATACTCTCAATACAATGACCACACCGCTCGTCAGCGGGCGATGCTAGGGTTCGGAGTACGACTTAACCCCTAAGTGAAAGTCGGCGGGCATCGAAGTGGCTCCTTTTCCCTTTATGGGTCGCCTTGCTCCCTGCCGGATATCGAAGAGCCATACCGCCGGCAGATTACGGTGCCAATAATCAGCGCCGATGCACAATGCGTCCAACGAGCTTTGGCAGCAAGCGAGGTACAACGAGGAGACCGAGGGCGCCGATCGCCCAAACGACGATGATAAGCGGCTTCAAGACTGCTTGCAGGAAGACGGTGGCCTGACCAAGAAAGCCGCTGGCGTTTATGCTCTGCGCCACGCTGGCCGCCTCCTTGCCGACTCCTGTCGCGAGCACAAGACCGGCATTCGCGGCCACCCAGCCGAGGACGGGATCGACCAGCGCGTAGCCGGTCCAAGCGAGCAGCGACCAGATCGCCAAGCTGACGAGGACAACGATCCACGAGATCGGCCTCGAAACTCTCTCTTCGGGGTAGTAGGCTGGTGGCCTGCCCGTTGGCCCCCCGTGAAGGGAACTGTGCTCGCCGGGATTACTCCGTGGCGAGCGGCCATAGCGCCTGTGTCCGCCCATGTCTGTCTCCCTTGTTGATGTGCAAGATCGGGATGGATCCTCAATAGCTGTAGGAAATTTGATATGCTCGAAGCGCTGCGGCGAAGCCGCTAGTGGCGTTCATCCTCATCTCATGCGTCGGACCCATGACGAGATTGAAGTCTCGCCCAAGCTCCGAAATGAAGCCCAAGCTCAGTGGTGAACAGCCTACGCAGGATCCACGCGGAGAGCACTAGCATCTGGGTGAGGTCCCACTTTGGACCCATTTGGGGCATTTCAGCAAAGCGGACATCGGCCGCTTGAAGCAGGTCGAGCGTAGCAACTTCGTCGCACGTCAGCTGGTCCGAATAACGAATATTCGATTTGTGGGGGCATTTGCGCCACGCCGTGATCTGCTTGAAGAAATCGTCGAGTGGAACCGCCAGCATGGCACCCCCGAGAGGAGCCAACCGCTGGTGAAGTTCGGGAAGCGTGGCCAGCCTTTCCGCGCGACGCATTTTCCAGAGCCGCAGCGCGACCAGGACGATCTTCTCGGCCACGCTGAGGCCCTCCAACCCTCTGCGACCGCAAACTGATATGTAAATCACCGTTCGCCTTTCTAGGGCTTTACCGACCGCTGGGGATATGACTTGCAAGGCTAAAGCCAGCCTACATCGGCGGTTACATCATTGTCATACACGAGCGGGAACTTGGGAGAGCCTTGAGTGACGCCTGCCGCGAACGCTGGCGCGCGGCCGACGGACGTGCTGACGCTTCGAAGCGTGATTCTCCAGCGCAACGCCGCGCTTCGCGAAACCGCAAGCGTTGCGCCCACCACCAACGGGCTTCGAGGCGTCCAACCGACCGGGACACCGAGGACGCGATCCAGAAGGTGAATAGCCTTCAGGAACAAGGGGAGTCGCCACCGAATCCTACGAGCGGGGTCGATACGACCGACATCGCGACGGTCGCGCTGATCCAGCAGCGCGCTTCCGTCAACATCAAGGCCACGCTACAAATCCACAACAAACTTCTATCCGCCTACAAATACATCATGGATATGGCGATTTGAGCCGGTGGGAAGAACGGCCCCGGCGATCAGTGCCGGAACAGCCCCCCGAGGAACCCGCCACGCCGATATCCTCCATGGTGCCCGCCACCGTGATGGTCCCCGCCATGGCGCCCTTCGCCATAGCCCCAGGGCGCGGGCTGGACATCGGTGGGGCCGGGGGCAACATAATTTGTGCCGCCCTGTGACGGTGCTGCGGATGCCTCATAGGCAGCATTGCGCTCGATAATCTTGTCGAGCTCGCCGCGATCGAGCCAGACGCCCCGGCACTGCGGACAATAATCGATCTCGATTCCCTGCCGGTCGGCAAGCACGAGGTCCACCCGGCACACCGGACAAAGCAGACCCTGCACGCGTTGCGGTGCGGGGGCAGATTCGGACAAGTCTGTCATGATATTTTCCTCGTGCAAAGTTTAGCGGCCGGCGATCAGCATGGAACGCTCGATGGCGGGGCCCATGTAATGGCCGTAGTCGCCACGCCGGGCGAAACGCTCGCGCCGCTCCTCGCGAGCACGGCAGGGGGGCATAAAAAAGCTGGGGGTGACGGTGCTGATCCGGTAGCTTTAGGAGCATGTCGAAACCGGCTCCGCTTGTCGCTTACCGTCTGAAGGTCGGCCTCCGGGATATATCGCCGATGATTTGGC
>Ga0209231_1000419_pt1 | contig 24383 bp, 22 predicted proteins | sample Deesub45470m_DNA_FD_188086 | JGI IMG/M metagenome (GOLD analysis project Ga0209231, IMG submission 188086) | Deep subsurface microbial communities from North Pacific Ocean - 450_OLKR46/470m Metagenome (SPAdes) (version 2) | ecosystem: Environmental > Terrestrial > Deep subsurface > Unclassified ... | reverse complement strand
CCCTCCTTGTGCCGGGCCTCTCCCGCGCCGCCGACATCGATGAACTGGAGAGGCGAATCGACATCGTCACTCAGGAACTGCAGTCCCTGAAAAATGAATCGGCCGTCACCGGCGAGACCGACTACTCGTCAAGCTTCGGCCTCGGCCCGGCCGCCTCCAAGGTCTACAAGCTCAACAAGGGGCTCTCCATCGGCGGCTATGGAGAAGGGCATTTCAGCAATCTCGTCAGCGACAAGGGGACCGGCAGCGACAGCGCCGACATGTTGCGGGCCATCCTCTACGTCGGCTACAAGTTCTCCGACCTGATCGTTCTCAATACCGAAATCGAGATCGAGCATGCCAACGAAATTTTCGCCGAGATGGTCAGCCTCGACTTTCTTCTCCACGAAAAAATCGCCCTGCGCACCGGCCTCCTGCTGACTCCGGTGGGGATCACCAATGAATTGCACGAACCGACCCTCTATCACGGCAATGACCGCCCCTACGTGGAGAGCGAAGTCATTCCCAGCACCTGGCGGGAAATGGGCGCCGGCGCCTTCGGCAAACTAACGAAGAATCTCCAATACAAGCTCTATGTGATGAACGGCCTGCAGGGGAAGGACTTCACCAGCAAGGGACTGCGCGGAGGGCGGCAGAAGGGATCCAAGACCAGGGCGGAGGATTGGGCCCTGGTCGGCAGCCTCGCTTACGAACCGGTGCTCGGCCTCAACCTCGGCGGCAGCTTTTATCTCGGCGACAGCGGCCAGAAGGAGGTCCTCGATGCCAACGGCAAAGCAGCCGATGTCCTTACCCAAATCTATGAAATTCACGGTCAGTACAAGGTCGCCGGACTCGAACTCAAGTCCCTCGGGACGATCGTCCGCATCGACGACAACGAACTGATCGCCGCAAATATTCCCGAGGAGATTGCCGCCTGGTACGGCGAGCTCGCTTACGATGTGATGCCGCTGTTCGCCCGCGGGACCACCCAGTATCTGGCGCCCTTCTATCGCTATGAAAAGATCGACTACAAGGGGAACGACGGAGACCTCGATCTCTACACCGCCGGTCTCAGCTACAAGCCGATCCCCAACGTCGTCCTCAAGGCCGATTACCGGAATTTCGACAAGGCCGTCGGAACCCAGGCCGACGAGGTTAATCTCGGCTTCGGTTACATCTTCTAAACACCGGTCATTTCCCACCCGCCGGGGGACGAACGCCCGTCCCCCGGCTATTTTTTCCACGGAGCCAGAGCCATGCGGAGCAGATCTCTCAGAATCGCCCTCGTCCTTCCTCTCCTTCTGGCCGGATTCCTCAGCCTGGCCGAGGGGAAGGTTTACCTTCCGAAAGACGAGGCCCTGAACCGGGCATTTCCCGGCGCGGACGAAATCGAAACGGTCAACCTCTACCTCACCGAAGAAGAGACGAAAGAAGTGGCCCGGGCCTCCGGAGCGAGCGTCGACTCGGCGCTGTATACGTTCTATGTGGGAAAAAAGGGAGAAGAGATCCTCGGCTACGCCGCGATCGAGGCGGCGACGGTGCGCACCCTGCCGGAGACGGTGATGGTGGCGATGAACCCGGATGGGTCCGTCGGTTTCGTCGAGATCCTGGCTTTTTTCGAGCCGGAGGAGTATAAGCCGTCGAAACGCTGGCTCGACCAGTTCCACGGGGAGAGGCTCAATGCCAATTTACGCGTCGGCGGCGACATCCAGGGACTGACCGGTGCGACCCTGTCCGCCCAGGCGGTCACCCGCCAGGTGCGCAAGAGCAGCGCCATGCTGCGGCTGTTTCTGGAGCGCCGGCCATGAGAGTGCTGATGAGCGGTCCGTCTCCCTCCCCCCTCGGCCGGACCATTCTGCGTTTTTTCTACCTCTATTTCTTTTTGCACTGGGGAACGGGACTCCTGATGTTTTGGGACAAGCTCGGCTTCACTGCGGCCTCGGTGGCGCGCTACTACCGCGGCGATCCCGATCTGTTCATGAACCCCCGCAGTTTTTCCGGGCTCCTCGAGGTGACCCACTTCCACCTCTTTGCCATGGGCCTCTTTTTCGTCGTCTTCTGCCACCTCCTCCTCTTTACCCCGCTGCGCCCGGCACTGAAAACCGCCCTCACCTGGCTGCTCGGCGGGGCCATCCTCGGCGATCTCTCCTCCGGCTACCTGGTGCGCTTCCTCGCCGCCGAATGGGCCTGGCTCAAGCTCGGCGCCTTCTGGCTGCTGCAGGGGGTCTGCCTGACCTTCTTCGCCCTCTTGTTTCTGGCGCTGGCCAGAAAATATTCGGACCCCTGAGGAGGAGTCGAAATGGCGATGGAAAGAGGGCCTCTCGTCCGTCCGGGAAGGAACCAGGGCGTGAAAAACAGAAGAACCCGCGCCTGTCAGGGCTGCGGGTTCTTCTGTTTTTCATGTTTTAGCCGGGCAGATATCTAACGACGATACCTTACTGGGTCGGCTGGGTCATCGCCGTGGCATCCAGGGTCACCGCGGTCTGGGCCAGGGCCCGTCCGGTCATCTTGGCTCCGGTGTTGAAGGAAATCAGCGTTTGACTCAGCAGAATTCCTTTGAAGTCGGCGGCCGTTCCGAGGGTCGCCTGGCCGGAGACCTGCCAGAAGATGTTCTTGGACTGCGCGCCGCCGAGGAGGGTGACGATGGCGCTGTTGTTCACGGTGAGGTCCTGGGCGATCTGGAAGATCCAGACGTCGTCGGCGCCCCCTGCCAGAGTCACGCCGGCACTGGTGATGAGAACTCCGGTTCCCCATTTGTAGAGGCCGGGAACGAGGGTCTGGCCGCTGATGTCCCCGGCATGGAGTTCGGTGAAATCGGTGTTAGACCGGCCGGCGGCGTCGGTGAAGGCGATTTCCATATCGCTGATCGCCGTGGTCATGTTTGCCGGGGTCGGCGTGGCATAATCGGCGGCGTAAATACGGCCGGTCACCAGCGACGAAGTTGAAAAGGCATTGGTGGAATCGGCGATGAGCGAAAACCCCGTAATGTAACTGGCGGCGGCAGGACTCACGCCGATATCGCCCACAACGGCGGTGGTCCCGGTCGTCGAGACGGCCGATTTGGCCAGAATCACGAAATTGCCGGCGGTTCCGAGATTGACCGGATCGGGACCCTTGGCGGAACTCACGATCACCGTCACGGTGTATGTCGCAGTTGTCGAATCGGCAGCGGTGACCCTGTAGTCAACCGGAGCGGTGAAGTCATTGGCAGAAATTGTACTCGTTTGCGGTGTAGCGCCTACCTCGACAGTGGTTCCCGTCGTGGTGAATTTCGCCACAAGGGCCGTTACGACGGTCCCGGAGCGCAGGGTCACTGAAATGGTATGGCCCCCTTCATCGATGGTGCCGGCAACGCCGTTAATCGAAAAGGTGGTGATGGCCTTGCCATCGGCCGGGGCTGCGGTGACGGTCACGGTATAGGTCGCCATTGAATCGTCGGCGGCGGTGACCGTGTAGTCCACATCCGCGGTGAAATCATTGGCCGTGACGGCGCTCGTCTGCGGCACAGCGCCGACATCGACGAAATCACCGGTGGCGGTGTAGGTGGCAATCAGGGTAGTGACGTCTGTCCCGTTCGGCACGGTGACCGATATGGTTTTGGCCGCTTCATCGATGATCCCGGTGGAACCGCCCAGGGAATAAGCGGTAATGGCCCTGGCACTGTCCAGGGCAACGGTGACGGTGACGGCATAGGTCGCCGATGAACTGTCGACGGCAGTGACCGTGTAGTCCACATCCGCGGTGAAATCATTGGCCGTGACGGCACTCGTCTGCGGCGCAGCGCCGACAGCGACGGAAGAACCCGTTGTTGAGTAGGTTGCAACCAGGGCGGTTACGTCCGTTCCTTTCGGCAGGGTGACCGCAATTGTTTTGGCCGATTCGTCGATAATTCCGCTCGCCCCGTTGAGCGAATAAGCAGTCAAGGCCTTTGCCGAGGAATCGGTGGCGATCGGGGCGCTGTTGTCACTGCCGCCGCACCCGGCCAAAAAAGTAACAAGGAGCAATCCCAGGAACCATATCTTTGAATACCCTTTAAATCTCTTCATCTTCGTCTCCTCCTTGGGGACTTGTTAACCCGCTGAAACTGAATTCTTAGTAGTGGCGACCCAGGCGCCTGCCACTACCTATTTAATCTAAAACCCGCATGGCGAATCATCTGGCGAATGTATACAGAGGATTCCTGAACTTGCTCATAAGGCTGAGCAAGTACCATACCGAGAAAATATTCACGGATTCAGTTGAGTTAAGTAACTGTTTGCAATGTATAAATTAAATGGGATATTGCTGACGACAGGGAAAAACCGTCGAAGAAAACTGTCACATTTAGCAAATCCGCCAAATGCCACGGCCTGAAAGGAAGGGATGCTCTGCGTGGAATGTTGATCTTTAATTGGACTGGATTCTTAAAACAAAGGGGAGACAGGCTTAAATGACCGCCCGTCTCCCCTTTTCTATCATCCGTCAAGACTGAAAGCTAATCGTCTTACGGAGCTTTGGTAATGGCAGAATCGCCCAGGGTAACTTGATTCGTCAATGCGAACAGGCTGCCGGTTACGTTGGCTCCGCCAAGAACATTGACCTGGGTGTTGGCGAATACATTCCCAAAGAAGGTGACCCCCGCTTCAATAACGGTGTCGCCGCCAGTCCTCCAGAAAACATTCTTGGCCTGTCCGACACCACCCACGAAGGAGATGGCACCGCTAGGAGCTCCGGTGGTCAGAGTGCCGTCGATGGTGAAGATCCAGACTGCGTTCGGGTCGCCGAGGGCATCAAGCTGGAGAGGAGCGGTTGTGATCAAAACACCGGCCGAGGAGTAATAGACACCGGCGGTCAGGGTCTGTCCGCCCAACTGGGTGCTTGCCAACGTCTGGGTCGGTGCGGTCGGGTTTGTTCCCGCCAGGAAGGTATAGGCAATTCCCAGGTCGGTTCTGGCCTGATCGATCATCGCCAGAGTCGTGGCCCATTCGGAGCCGATAACAACCGTAGCCGTTTTCAACGGAATGGGATAAGGAACCGAATAGGGAGCGGTCGCGATGGTATTGGAGTCGTCGGAGGCATAGGACAGCCCGTTTGTAAGCTGAGTAAATTCTCCGGGGTTTGTGCCCGGGGTGAATCCTCCGGTCGTGAGATACGAACGGGCCTGATCCATGATGGCCATATCCCCATTCGAGATAACGGAAGCTCCGGTCGTGGTGATGGTCTGGCTGGCCAGGATCACAAATCTGCCGGCCTCACCAAGGTTCGGTGCCGTGGGGTTTCCTGCGATCAGTGCCACGGTGACGTCGACGTTATAGTCAGCCGTTGTAACGCCGTCAGCCGCGGTAACCGTATAGATCACCTGATTGGTGAAATTATTAAGCGTCTCGGCACTTACCTGGGGATTCACACCAATGGTGACACTTGCCCCGGGGGACGTCGTGAATGTTGCGGCCAGGTCAGTAGCCAGGTCGGTCCCGAAGGGCATCTCCACGGCGATGGTCTTGGGAAGGGTGTCCTCGCTGATAATTCCGTCAGTTCCCTCAAGAGAATAAGAAGTGATGGCCGCGGCATCGTTTGCGGCCACGGTGACGTTGACTTCATAGGTCGCCGAGGCAATGCCGTCAGCAGCGATGACGGTGTAAGTCACCGGTGCGGTAAAGACATTCTCTGTGACTCCACTCTCCTGAAGAACCGTGTCGATCTCAACGTCCCCTGTGGCCACGAATGTCGCGATCAGCGGGAGCGCGAGGTCGGTGCCGAAGGGCATGATCACGTCAATGGTCTTGGGATTGGCGTTTTCACTGACAATCCCTGCGATTACCCCCAGAGAATAGGAAGTCATGACAGCGGCATTGCTTGCGGCCACGGTGACGTTGACTTCATAGGTTGCCGTTGAGCCGTCCACTGCAGTTACGGTGTAAATCACCGGAGCCTGGGGAACCGAGAGAAAGATGTTCTCCGTGACTCCGCTCTCCTGCACGACCGTGTCGATGGTTACACTGGCCCCGGTGGTTGTGTAGGTCGCAATCAGCGCCAATGAGAGGTCTGTCCCGGAGGGCATCACCACGTCAATGGTCTTGGGCGTTGTCCCTTCGGTGACAACGCCTGCGGTCCCGTCAAGGGAGTAGGCGGTCATTTCATTTGCTGTCCCTGCCGGGGCATTCCACGCACCGTCGTTGTCATCGCCGCATCCGGCGACAAAGGCGACGAGAACCAAGGCGACGAGCCATTTGTTGGTATATCTTTTCAGAATGTTCATTCTTTTCTCCTTCGCTGGTCCTTAAAAAACTTCCTTGCTAAAATGGGTGCCAGGCATCCTGCCTGGCACCCCATATCCAAACCTTAGGGGACGGTAACCGTGGTCGCGTCAAGTACGACAGCAGTCTGAGCCAACAGTCGCCCGTTGATCGATGCGAGATTGCCGAATGTGATCGAGGTCGCACCGAGGATGATTCCCTCAAAGTGGGTATTGGCGCCGACATTCACCGCTCCGCTCACCTGCCAGAAGATGTTCTGGGGAAGGGCACCACCGGTGAGGAGGACGTTTTTGGCCGCGGCCATGTTCAGGGTCCCGGCAATCTTGAAGATCCAGACGTCGGTTGCGCTGCCGGCCAGAGTAAGGTCGGTGGGGATGGTCACTGCACTCCCCCACTCATAGACGCCGGGGGCGAGGGTCAAGGAAGTCAGTGTACCGGCACCGACGTTCGTCGTCTCGGCCGAGGTGGCGGTCCGGCCGGCTGCGTCGGTGTAGGCGGTTTCCATGTTGGCTACGGCGGTGGTCAGATCGACGGAAGTCGTCCCTCCCACATTGTCGGCGGCATAGAGTTTTCCCGGTGCGACCACTTGCGCCGAGGTGAAATAGGTATCCGTCGGTTCAGACACCAAATCCCAGCCGGTCAAGGCAACCCGGGCCGCGGGGCTCACGCCCACATTGCCGGTCACGACCGAAGGGGGAACGGTTGCAACACCCGTTTTTGCCAGGATCACATAGTTGCCGGCCGTTCCAAGATCGACACTGCCCGCCACCACGCTGACTTTACCAATGGGGTCCTGAGATCCACCCCCACCGCCATCGCTACCACAGCCGGCAAGAGAAACGGCCAGAAACAATCCCAAAAATCCCAAATTGCTTTTCAGTTTTTTACACATGTCGCTAACTCCTCATTTGAATGGATGCAAACCGGATGGCTTGTATATCAAGGTGATTTACACCTTTCGTGCCAAGGGGTTATGCTGGCTGCAACTTACTGGTTATGTTATTAAACTTGCCCTTAACCGACGACAAAGGACAAGAGGGAAATTCCACTGCGGCCGTCGTATTTAACGAAACCGTCATATGTGGTGAGTCCCTTGATCAAAACGATCAGACAAAGCACACGGGTTCGGATCTTATCTCCACGTCCCCCCAGGACAGAAAGTATTCAGGTGCAAGACCGACCGGCGGACTCTGTTCAATCGAAGTAAAGAAAAAAGCCCACCGCCAATAACCGGCGGCAGGCTTCCTATTTGTTTCCGGAGAAGTCGTTTATTCACCGGCCAGGGACATCAGGCTGAAATCACAAACGTTCTCCGCCCTGGCCCCATCCCCTTATTGCACGATTATTTCAAAAAGAACGCGCATGTTTTTCTTCGCGGCACGCGATCTGATATCGTCCGGATTTGCTTCATAGGCTTTCGGGTCGTCCTGGCCATAGCCGACGGCTTTAAGGCGGTTCGCCTTGATGCCCCCTTCGTTAATGAGGTAGGACTTGACGGCTGCGGCTCTTTTTTCACTCAAATCCTGATTATACTCTTCCGTCCCCTTCTCGGAGGTATACCCTTCGATCCGGATTTTAGCCTTGGGATTTTCCTTCAGAAGCTTAACATATTCGTCCAGCTTTATCTTCGCAGTGGGCTTGAGGGTCGACTGATCGAAGTCAAAATAGACGTCGTCAAATTCAAGAACCGTGTACGCAGGTTCCACCGGGGCGGCGACAACCTTCTTTTCCGCTTTTTTCACAGGCTGGGGCGCCGGCTCACGCCTCACGACAGGAGCAGGAGCGGCTTCGGCCTCGGACGCGCCGCCGAAGCGGAAGATAACACCCAGAGTTGCTTCGACATTGTGGAACGTGTCATCCACAACCAGATTGTCCCTGAGATCGGCTCTCAGACCGATGTTTTCGGCCAGCCAGTATTTGGCGCCGACCCCGTAACTGATGACCGACAGGTTTTCATTGTTGATCTTGGGGCTGTAGTGCGCGGCGCCGTACCCGGCGGCGATGAAGGGGTTGAATCTGCTCTCCGGCATGAAATGATAGAGAACGTCCAGATGGTACGAAGTCATTTTCACGTCATCAATCGGACTGGCAAACTGTCCTTCCGTGGTAAATGCCTGGTTCTTGTCATCCACGCTGGTGTCGATAAATTCCAGTGCGCCTTCGATAGCGAAACGGTTGGTGATGTTATAACCAACGCGTCCGCCGAAGACAAAGTTGTCTTCCAGGTTCTGGTCTTCTTCAAAAAAATGGTAACCAAGGAAAGGACTCAGCTCGACGCTTCTGGCCTTGATCTCGGCGTGAGCCGCCAGGGGAAAGAGAAAAACAGCAGTCAACAAAACCGGCAATATCTTTTTCTTTAACGGAAACATAGAGTTTTCTTTTTTCATATATACCTCCTAGAAGCATCTGGATGAATCTGATCCGTAATTGCCAACCTTCTTTTCAAATTTACTTTTTCAGGATTCAAGGGGAGACAGACCGCCAGCTGAATTGGCCTGTCTCCCCTTTTTCATCCTGTGTTCACAGTGGACAGCGCAGACCTTACTCGCAGCCGGCAGGAGCATTTACGTTCCCCGGTACGGAAACGATATTATCGCCGAAGGTAAATGCGCCATCCGTAGAGGCCCCGGCAAACAACCTGCCGCAGGAGGATGCGCCGGTTTCCAGGGTGATGCTGCTGTAGGAGAGAATATTGCCCTGGAAGATCGTATAGGTCCCAATCGTAGCGGCACCACCTGAGCCGACCCACCAATAGACATTGGAGGCCTTGGCGCCATTCCTCAGGAGGATACGGGTGTGGGGATCGATGGCGCCGGTGGCTGCTGTCGTAATCGAGCTATCGGACTGGAAGACGAAGGCCGCATTCTGATCGCCCTGTCCGTCGAGGATGATATCACCCGTGATCACCATCCCTCCGGCGGTGGTTTTATAGATACCAGGAAAGAACAGATTATCGTTCAGCACTTCCATGGTCCCTGCCCCGGCACCCATGACCGTGCCATCCGGTATGGTGGTGACCCCGGTAACCATCTGAGCGGGGGAAATGGCGATATACGCCGCCCGCAGATCGTTAATGACAAAACCGGAAGTGATTCCTGCATCCGGGTATAAGGGGCTGATGACATCCCCGTTGATCACAGGAGGAGCACCTGCGCAGGCGCCGATAAGTCCCGCGCTCCCTACGGTCACACCATTACACTCAGCAAGTGGATCCAGGACCACATCACCGTTCACCGTTGTCGCTCCGACGTTGACGACCCCGGCGGTCGATGCGATCCCGAAGGTTGCGGCCCGGCCAAGGTTGACCGGCCCGACACCTATGGCCTCGGGGGTGACGGTGGTGAAGTCCCATTCATAAGGGCAGGCGATGGCGACGGCGCCAGCGCTCTCGGCGGCGACCGTAATAAACGCCCTATAATCCGTACCGGGCGAAAGAGCGTCGACGGTGGTAAAGGTCGCAATCTTGTTTGTGATATCCATGGTGACGCTACCGAGCACGTTGAGGCCACTTAACGTCTCTATCGTGAAGGTGCCCGGCGCAGTGATCGTTGCCGGATCCATCTCCATACTGAAAGTGGCGGTAATCAATTTGCTAGGGAAAACACCCGAGGTGCTGGTCGTCGCAAGGAGGTTGCCACTAGTGGGATCAGACATCGTGACCGTGGGGATGGTGGGGCCACTGTCTGTCAAACAAGACGCGCCGGGGATGATTGTCACGACGAGTGGCGCATCGACGGTCAATGTCGCAGCGATCGAAGTCAATCCACCGAAAGTAGCCGTGATATTCGAGGTGCCGGTGGTCAAGCCGGTCGCAAGACCGCTGGCCGAGATGGTTGCCACGGCGGGGGTCGCCGAAGTCCAGACCGTGGTGGGGGCGGAGGTCACGATGAGAGTTGACGCATCGCTGTAAGTCGCCAGCGCCGCATACTGCCGGGTGCCACCCACCGCGATGGAAGCCAGGGCAGGGGTCACCTGGAGGGACGTCAATGTGGCCGGAGTCACGGTCAACGTCACCGCTGCCGAAGTCAGGCCGCCGAAGGCCGCCGTGATCTGCGAGGTGCCGGCGGTCACCCCGGTCGCAAGACCGCTGGCCGAGATGGTTGCCACGGCGGGGGTCGCCGAAGTCCAGATGGACGACAAGGTCACATTGCCGGTCGACCCATCGTCATAGGTTGCCGTGGCCGCGTACTGTTGAAGGCCATCGATGGCGATAGAGGCTCCGGCAGGCGTCACCGCAAGGGAAACCAGGAGTTTATTCGATTCCGCGGGTGCGTCCCAATTTCCGCCGCCGGCTTCGCCGCCGCAGCCGGAGAGAAGAAAAATACCCAGCAACAAGCCAAAACCCAGACAAGCCTTCATCAATCTCAATCTTTTCATAAATGCCTCCGTTGAAACTCAGTGAAAGTACGTTTATTTTTCCAACCCTTTTCTGCGTTCCCTCTCCTTGGCCACATTGTTTCTATTAAAATCCAATCACGACCTGTGTTTTATGAAAACCGTCCTTCTGACAGTGGTAAACTCGTGGCAGAAGAAGAATCCTGATCAGCAGTATCGCAAGGACCCTGCCAAGACCTTGGCAAAAACTCAGAACAGGAATAAGCCTTTAATAACGGGTGATTACCAGGAGGGACTAAAAAGCGGAGAAGGGATATCCCGACGGGCATGGCCGCAATATTTGGTAGAACTGCAATATATTGAGGGGCGTTTTTATGGAAAACCCCGGTTACCATCGCGAATTTTGGGGCTATTTCAAAACAAGGCTGATATCATGCGCAGAGATGAAAAAACCAAAAAACCGACGGACAGAGGCGATAAACAAGTGACTTCTCGAGCCAAAAAAATTCCATTGCCGAAAAGCACCCCACCTTTTCCCATTGTCGGCGTCGGCGCTTCCGCCGGCGGACTGGAGGCCCTGGAGTCGTTTCTTGGCCTGGTACCGCTCATCGGGTGACCGATTTTTCCGTGACCCGGAGGCATGGGACAAACTGCGGGCCGAGGTCATTCCGGCGCTCTTTGAAAACCACCGGGCCGGAGTGCTGCGGGCCTGGTCAGTCAGGAGAGCCGACGACATCGACGGGAGCAAACCCCCTGCACAATCTCCAGTCGCGGGCGGACCAGATTCTCCTGCATGCCTTTTCCCCGCCGGCCGTACCGGTCAACGACCGGGGAGACTTCCTCTATATCAACGGACGGACGGGCAAATATCTGTAACCGGCGGCGGGAAAGGCCAACCGGAATATCTACGCCCTGGCCCGTCAGGGACTGCGGTTTGCTTTCAAAAAGCCCTGCGGCAAAAAGGCGCAGTCACCGTCAAGGGTCTCAATGTCGGAGAATCCGACGAGTCGCAAAAGAAGTGCTGCGGACGCTGATCTTTTCGGAAAAAGAGATCGAAGCCAGCGATGGACGCTGGTTTTCGGTGCGCATCATGCCCTATCGCACCATGGAAGACGTGATCGGCGGCGTGGTCATCACCTTTTTGAACAACACAGCGGCCAACATGCTGGAGACGAGCCTGCGGGAAAAAATTGCTGAATTCCAGGGTTGACTCGGGGCCGGACATTAGTTGACATACGAGGTCGAAAAGACTTTTTTCCACCATCAAGGCCAGAGGAATTCGTCATGAAAAGCAAAAAAGGCAAGGGGCTGCCGATCGCAGACGGCGAATTGCGCCTTCTTGCCGAAGAGCAATTGGTGGAGAGATCAGCCTCGGTGGAATTTCCCCGCAACGAGGAAGAGACGCAGAGGCTCGTCCATGAACTTGAGGTCCACCAGATCGAGCTGGAGATGCAGAGCAAAGAACTCCGCCACGCCCAGGAAAAGCTCGAATTGTCGCGGGACAAATATTCCGAACTCTATGACTTTGCCCCTGTCGGCTATTTCACCTTTGATGCCCGCGGACGGATTCAGGAAATCAATCTTGCCGGCGCCCAACTGCTGGGGATTGAGCGGGGCCTGCTGAGCAATATCCCCATCAGCCGCTTCATCGCGGACGCAAAGGGGAAAAAGGCTTTCAGCGGTCACCTCAAGAACGTTTTACAAAAAAAGGGCATCCAGGGATGTGAGATCAAACTGACCCAAGAAAAAGGCCAGATGATCTACGCCCAGGTTCAGAGTACCGCCCTGGAAACGAACGAGAGCCAGGGAAGAGACATTCTTTCCTCCATCGTCGATATCACAATGGCCAAGGAGTTGGAATCGGAAATCCAGGATGCCCGGGAATATGCCGAGAACATCGTCGAAACCCTGCGTGCGCCGCTGGTTGTGCTGGACTCCGATCTGCAGATTCTCACGGCCAACCACTGCTTCTACGAGACGTTCAAGGTCACCCCCGAGGAAACCGTCGGAAACTTTATTTACGACGTCGGCAACCGGCAATGGGATATTCCCCAACTGCGCGTTCTCGTCGAGGAAATCCTCCCCCGGAATACCGTGATCAAGGATTATGAAGTCGAGCATGATTTCCCCGGCATCGGCCGCAAGATTATCCTTCTCAGCGCCCGGCAGATCTTCCGCGAGAAAATCGGCTCGGACATTATCCTTCTGGCCATGGAGGACATTACCGAGCGCAAGCAGTTGGAAACGGAAATCCAGGATGCCCGGGAATATGCCGAAAACATTGTCGAAACACTGCGCGAGCCGCTGGTGGTGCTCAATTTCGACCTAAAGATCCTCACCGCCAACCACAGCTTCTACGAAACGTTCAAGGTCACCCCCGAGGAAACGATCGGGAATTTCATCTACGATATCGGCAACCGGCAATGGGACATTCCCCAACTGCGACTCCTCGTCGAGGAAATTCTCCCCCTGGATACGGTGATCAACGGCTATGAGGTCGAACATGATTTCCCCGGCGTCGGCCACAAGTTTATCCTGCTCAACGCCCGGCAGATCTTCCGGGAAAAAATCGGTTCGGACATTATCCTTCTGGCGATGGAGGACATTACCGAACGCAAACAGGCGGAATCTGCACTGATCCAGGCGGGAGCCTTGCAGAACGCGATTTTTCACAGCGCCAACTTCTCCAGCATCGCCACGGACGAAAAGGGGGTCATCCAGATCTTCAATGTCGGAGCCGAGAAGATGCTCGGCTATACCGCCGCAGAAGTCATGAACAAGATCACGCCGGCCGACATTTCCGACCCTCAGGAAATCATCGCTCGCGCCAAGGCGCTGAGCATCGAGCTCAAAACCACCATTACACCGGGCTTTGACGCCCTGGTCTTCAAGGCCCGACGCGGCATCGAGGACATCTACGAGCTGACCTACATTCGTAAGGACGGCAGTCGCTTCCCCGCCGTCGTCTCCGTCACCGCCCTGCGCGATGATCAGGAGACCATCATCGGTTATCTCCTCATCGGCACCGACAACACCGCGCGCAAGAAGATCGAGGAAGAGCAGAAGGAACTCAGTCAGCGCCTGCAGGACCAGCAGTTTTATACCCGCAATCTCATAGAATCAAACATCGACCCGATCACGACCACCGATCCGTCCGGCATCATCACCGATGTCAACAGGCAGATGGAAGCACTCACCGGTCGAACGCGCGATGAACTGATCGGCGCCCCCTTCAAGAACTACTTCACCGATCCGGCGCTGGCCGAGGCCGGAATCAGACAGGTGCTGAAGGAAAAAAACATCTCCAACTACGAGCTCACCGCACGGTCCAGGGACGGCAAGGAGACAGTGGTCTCCTTCAACGCCAACACGTTCTACGACCGTGACAGCAAGCTGCAGGGCATTTTTTTCGGGGCGCGGGATGTGACCGAGCGCAAACGCCTGGATCGGGCGCTGCAGGAAAAGAACGTCGAACTGGAGAGTGCCCGGTCCGTGGCCGAAAAAGCCAACCTCGCCAAATCGGATTTCCTCTCCAGCATGAGCCATGAACTGCGTACGCCGCTCGGCGCCATCCTCGGTTTTGCTCAGCTGATGGAATCGGGGAAGCCGGAGCCGACCGCCGCCCAGAAAAGGAGCATCGATCAGATCCTCAAGGCCGGCTGGTACCTGCTGGAGCTGATCAACGAAATCCTCGATCTCGCCCTGATCGAGTCGGGAAAACTCTCTCTTTCACTGGAGCCGGTCTCCCTCGAAGACGTCCTGCACGAATGCGAAGTCATGGTCGAACCGCAGGCCAAAGAACGCGGTATCCGGGTGATCTTTTCCGGGCTGAAATCTCCCTACTACGTCAACGCCGACCGGACGCGGGTGAAGCAGCTCCTCCTCAATCTTCTTTCCAATGCCATCAAATACAACAAGGAATACGGAACGATTACTGTCAGCTGCACCCTGAGCACTCCGGGCTTCATCCGTATCAGCGTCCGGGACACCGGCGCGGGGCTGACTCCGGAGCAGCTTTCGCAACTCTTTCAGCCGTTCAATCGTCTCGGGCAAAAGGGGGACGTCGAAGAAGGAACCGGCATCGGCCTGGTGGTCTGCAAACGACTGGTCGAATTGATGGGAGGGGTCATCGGCGTGGAAAGCACGGTCGGGGAAGGGAGTGTTTTCTGGTTCGAACTGATTCGGACGACAGAGCATCGGGCGTCCTCCCGCAAAGACCAAGGCACGACCATCTCCGAAACGACCGGTCAGAAGGACGAACAGAAGAGCACCCTCCTCTACGTCGAGGACAACCCGGCAAACCTGATGCTGGTCGAAGATCTTCTGGCACGCCGACCCGACATCCGCTTTCTGAGTGCCCCTGACGCCATTAAAGGGATCGAAATTGCTCGAACCTCCCTGCCGGATGTCATCCTGATGGACATCAATCTCCCCGGCATCAGCGGACTCGATGCCCTGAAAATTCTCGCCGACATCCCGGAAACAGCACACATACCGGTCGTTGCCCTCAGCGCCAATGCCATCCCCCGCGATATCGAAAAGGGCCTGGAGGCCGGATTCTTCCGTTACCTCACCAAACCGATCAAGGTCACCGAGTTCATGGATACGCTGGATATGACACTCAAACAGGCAAAAAAAGATGCGAACACAGCAGCTAAAAAAGGGAAATTCAAATCATGATCGCAACCGAAATCCTTAAGGCCAAAATCCTGATCGTCGACGATCAGGAGGCCAATGTGGCGCTGCTGGACCAGTTGTTGACTGAAGCCGGCTACACCGGCGTGACCTCAACGCAAAACCCGGAAGAAGTTTGCGCGCTGCACCGCAAGAACAGTTACGACCTGATCCTTCTCGACCTGCAGATGCCCGGGATGGATGGATTTCAGGTCATCGAAGGCCTTCAGGCGGATAACCCGAAGGGCTATATTCCCGTCCTCGTGATAACCGCCCAACCCGGCCACAAGGTGCGGGCCCTGGAAGCCGGCGCAAAGGATTTCATCAGCAAGCCCTTCGAGCTTGTCGAAGTCAAGACGCGTATCCGAAATATGTTGGAAGTGCGGATGCTGTACAAAGAACTCCAGAATCACAACAAACTTCTGGAGCAGACGGTGCAAGAGCGGACGATTGACCTGACCAGCGCAAATATTCAACTCACGCAGGAAATAGAGGAACGCAAAAAGGCGGAAAAATCGCTGCACAAAACCTATGCGGAAATAAGGCGCTTGAAAGACCGGCTCCAGGAGGAGAACGTCTACCTGAGAAATGAGGTCGATCAGAAATTCAACTTCGGCGAGATCATCGGTCAAAGCGAGGCCCTTTCGGTCATATTTTCCCAGGTCCAGCAGGTCGCCCCCATGAATGCGACCGTTCTCCTTCTCGGCGAAACCGGCACCGGCAAGGGTGTAGTGGCGCGCGCCATCCACCGCAGCAGCACGCGCAAGGACCGGCCACTCATCACCGTCAACTGCACGACATTGCCGGCCACCCTGGTGGAAAGCGAGCTCTTCGGCCGGGAAAAGGGGGCATTCACCGGTTCTGACGCCCGGCAGATCGGCCGCTTCGAACTGGCCAACGGCGGCACCATCTTCCTCGACGAAATCGGCGAGATGCCGCTGGAACTGCAAAGCAAGCTCCTCCGGGTCATTCAGGACGGGGAGTTCGAGCGGCTGGGGAGCCCCCGCACCATCAAGACTGATGTGCGGATCATCGCGGCCACCAATCGCAATCTCAAAGAAGAGATCCGCAACGGCAAGTTCCGGGAAGACCTCTATTACCGGCTCAATGTCTTCCCCATCACCCTGCCGCCCCTGCGGCAGCGCAAGGAAGACATCCCTCTGCTCGTCAATCATTTCGTGGCCGAATTCAACAATAAAATCGGCAAAAAAATAGAGACAGTATCGACAAACACCCTGAACCTCCTCCGCGACTACCACTGGCCCGGCAACGTAAGAGAGCTGGAAAGTATCATCGAGCGGGCGGTTATCACCAGCCAGGGGAACTCACTCCAGGTTCTGGACCGTTTCGAGGCGATCCAGATGACCGATGAAATGGTCGGTGGGAATGATAGTCAGGAAGTCAAAGCCCTCGCCGAACTGGAACACGATCATATCCGGCAGGTGCTGCAGCAAACCGGCTGGCGCATCGAGGGAAAAAACGGGGCGGCGCTCCTTCTGGGCCTCAATCCCAGCACCCTGCGCGCTCGCATGCGAAAAATCGGCATCGTCAGACAATAAAAAACCCGCAACACCTCCCGCATTTTGGCCGTAAAGCGGATCCGTCATATATTGCAGTTAGATCATAGATGACGGATCCGCTTTACGGTTTTCCCGCGACAACACTCCCACCCCTTCTCATTCCACTGCATTATCGGCAGGTTACCCGCTCATCTCCCGGATGTCCTTTCTGGTACGCTCGTTGCAGATATCCATTGGTCAGTACCGTGCGCGCCACAGACCGGCCCAGGAAAACTATTGCGTCATAGCAGGATAGAAATGCGGGGACATAACGGTTGAGAAATCTCATCCAGACAGAGTACGCTCCCTTGAAGATAAAGGTTGCGCATCAGGAAAACTTCGACGAGATCGTCGGTCAAAGCGATGCTCTTGCGACCGTATTCCGGCGCGTCGAACAGGTCGCGCCCATGAATGCCACCGTTCTTCTTTCGGGTGAGACCGGCACAGGCAAGGGCGTGATCGCTCGCGCCATTTACCGCTGCAGTGCGCGCAAAGACAAGCCGATGATCACGGTCAACTGTGCCGCCCTGCCGGCGAACCGGATCGAACGCGAACTCTTCGGGGAAGAAAAGGCGGGTTTTACCGGGGGCAATCCCCGGCAGATCGGACGCTTCGAACTGGCCGACGGCGGCACTCTATTCGTCGACGAAATCGGCGGTCTGCCCCTTGAGCTGCAAAGCAAACTTCTCAGGGTCATCCAGGAGGGGGAGTTTGAGCGGTTGGGAAGCCCCCGCACAATCAAGGTCGACGTGCGGATCATTGCCGCCAGCAACCGGAATCTGGTGGAGGAAATCCGCCAGGGAAGATTCCGTGAGGACCTCTACTATCGCCTCAATGTTTTCCCCATCACCCTTCCGCCCCTCCGGCAACGCAAGGAAGATATCCCCCTGCTCGTCCATCACTTCCTTGCCAAATTCAACAAAAAAATCGGCAAAGAAATTGAGACCGTGGCCAAAGCCACCCTCAACACCCTTCAAAATTACCCCTGGCCTGGAAACGTTTGGGAATTGGAAAGTGTCATCGAACGGGCGGTCATCATCAGTCAGGGAAAGACTCTCCAGGTTTTGGACCGCTTTGAAACGGAGAGGGAGACAGAAGATGTCGCAGGGCAGAATGTCAAGGCCCTGGTCGACCTGGAACATGATTACGTTCTCCAGGTGCTGCAGAATACCGGTTGGCGCATCGAGGGGAAGACCGGAGCAGCCATGCTCCTGGGCCTCAACCCCAGCACGCTGCGCGCCCGCATGCGGAAATACGGCATCACTCGGCAATGAGCAGAATACAGAAGGTAGAAGACAATAAATGGGATACAGGCGCGTTTTAAATATCAGTCTGTCTCCCCACTTTTTTGTCCGGAAACTTAAGGGAGCAGGGAGCTCTTTAAACAAAAAAACGAAACCACACCCCAATGGAGCTCCTCGATGCAAAAGTTCATCTCATTCTTGATTCTGGCCATGCTTCTCCCCCTGATCACCGGATTCAGCGACACGGAAGCGGAGGAGACGGAACAGGTCGCCGTCCGGTCGGCGACCCTCTTCCCCGTGGACTCTCTCTTCGTCAATTCTCTGTCCAGCGCCAAGGAGCCGCGCACCCACGTCACCTGGCTCCGCCTCAACCTCCCCGTAAGCAGCTTCAACGTCGGCTCGGTCGGCTTCGGCGACAGCTTCGGCCTGGTGCGCGTGCCCGGATGGGGTGAAACCGATGCCTGGCAGCTCGGCATCAGCGGGACGGTTCTGGCCCAGTTCAATATGGACTCCGAGTCCCTGGATCTGATCAATGCGGACTACATTATCGGCTTTCCCCTGGGCTATCGAAACGGCGTCTGGTCAGCGCGAGCGCGCCTCTTCCATCAATCCTCTCACTTAGGAGACGAATTCCTTCTTCTCCCCCAGGACCCGGCGCTGCAGGAACCGCGCATCAACTTGAGCTTCGAGACCATCGAACTCCTCGCCGGCTGGGACTGGAAGGGGATACGGCTCACCGCCGGACCATCCTATATTGTCCATACCTCGACGCCGCTCAAGCGTTACAGCGCTCAAGGGGGGATCGACTACCTCCTCACCAAGCCCGTCTACAAATCGACGGTGTACCCTTTTGCCAGCGTTCTCTGGCATTTCTGGGAAGAAACTGACTGGGATACGGACACGACCGTCAAGGCAGGCCTCAACATTCGCAGTCCCTATGCAGAGAAGCGATCCATTCAGATTTTTGGCGAGTACTATAAGGGCAACTTGCCCTTCGGCCAGTTCTACGCCCTGCGGGCGGAATACTATGGTGCCGGCATCAACATATCCTTTTGAAAATGCACAAAAAAAAGGACGCACCGCAGTGCGTCCTTTTTTTAAAAACCCTTTTACCGGGTGGTTTGGTCGGCTACAAAATTTTTCCTCCCTGAATGACGCGCACCAGGACCATGATAACGGCAATGACCAGAAGAATATGGATCAGCCCGCCCATGGTCGTAGCCGTCACGATACCCAGAAGCCACAACACGATCAATATTACGCAAAGAGTCCAAAGCATAAAAAATTCCTCCCTTTTGTCTGTTGCTGCAGGCCAATGTTCTTAGTACAGCCCTTGCAACAAACTGTTAGATCTTCGTTTTAATATTCCTGTTTTTTACAACCAGGTCGTTTTCAACCGATACGACCCCCTCAATGCTTGAGGCGACAGCCTCTGCCCTGTCAACGCTGTCCAAAGAGTCGACAAAGCCACTCAACTGAACAACCGCCTTGTACGTTTTCACGTTGATCTGCAACTTTTTCAAGGTTTCTACCTTAAAGATGGCGGTTTCAACCTTGGTGGTAATGACCGCGTCATGGTCATGCCGGCCGAAACTATCGCCTTTTTGCGTACTGGCGCACCCGAGGAAAATCGTGATTATGCCCGCACAAAAGACAACATTGAAACGGTGATAAAATTTCATCATGACGTACGTTCCTTTCTCTCTGCCAGCAGGTAGGACCCTTTCCGAAGCCGGAATAGAAGCCTGTGGCCGTCGCGGTCATTTTTTCCTGTTGCCTGAAACGGTAATAGCAAAGGGCCTGCCAATTTTGCAGAGACCGGCGAAAGGAATATTTTTTCCTTTGGAAACGACATGTTGACTCAAGCCTGGGGCTCGCCCCAGGCCTTGTCAGGCCTCAACATTCGGCGGAACTGCAACATACGACGGGACCTGCGGTTTTTTTTAGGCCCTAAAACAAGGGAGTTCCCTTCCTTCGGGAAAGCAGGGGTGAAACTTCGGTCGATTTCCGGGTGGGGGAAGGATCAGGCGGGAGGGGGACGGAGAAGGGAAGGGATTGGGTGTCGACCGCACTTTTCGGCCGTTGCTGCGTGACCAAAAACAGGGAGCGGAATTGCAAAGGGGGCCTGTCGTCAACACGGGCCGACAACAGACCCCCTTTGCCGGAGGAAGACCCGGGGACTTATCTCCCCCCCAGTTTGACCAGCCCGAGAAGGGTGCAGACGGCCCCGGAGGCCAGGACCACGATCGTTTTGGCGTCCGTGGAGCCGTCGATGGCCCGCGTGAAGGTGTTGCCGAAGGCGCCGTAAAGATTGCTCCCCCAGATGAGGAGGGCGATGCCCACCACCAGCAGAATGATTGCAATCAGTTGGGAATTTCCTTTGGCCATGAGTTGTCTCCTGGTTTGATTTTTCAGGGTTTGAAAACGGAATGAGCCGGATTCTGGCAAACGTTTTTGCCCTTGACCGGCCCGGGTGGTAATACCAGCCGATCTTTCGTCTAATGCAAAAGCAATACCACAGATGGATGACGAGGGCCGACCGTACATATTCGATCCTTTGGGCAGCTCCTCTCCAGCGGAGATTCACCGTTGACGAAAAGGCCTCGAACTGCTAGCTTAGCAACCTAGGAATCCCCTGCCGCGCCCCCCGGGGCCGCGGCTTTTTTCATCCCTGAACCTACCCCGAATTACGAGGTAATCCCATGCGCGTTCTTTCCGGCATTCAGCCCTCCGGCTCCCTGCACCTGGGGAACTACTTCGGCATGATGAAGAAGATGATCGAGTACCAGGAGCAGGAAGAACTCTTCTGCTTCATTGCCAACTACCACGCCATGACTTCGGTTGCCGACGGCAAGGTCCTGGCCAAAGGAACCCTCGAGGCCGCCGCCAACTTCCTCGCCCTGGGGATGGATCCGCAAAAGAGCACCTTCTGGGTCCAGTCCGATCTCCGCGAAGTGCAGGAGCTCTCCTGGTTCCTGTCAAATTTCACCCCCATGGGGCTCCTCGAGCGCTGCCACAGCTACAAGGACAAGGTCGCCCGGGGGATTCACGCCAATCACGGCCTCTTCGCCTATCCGGTGCTGATGAGCGCCGACATCCTCCTCTTCCAGAGCGAGAAGGTCCCCGTCGGCAAGGATCAGAAGCAGCACGTCGAGGTCACCCGCGACATCGCCCTCAAGGTCAACAACACCTACGGCGAACTCTTCACCATTCCCGAACCGGAGGTCGACGACAATGTCGCCACCGTCCCCGGGCTCGACGGCCAGAAGATGAGCAAGAGCTACGGCAACACCATCGATCTCTTTCTCGAGGAGAAGGCGCTGCGCAAGCAGGTGATGCGCATCGTCACCGATCCGACGCCGGTGGAAGCGCCCAAGGATCCCGATGCCTGCAACGTCTTCCAGATCTACCGCCTCTTTCTCGACAAGGAGAGCGAGGAGACGCTGCGTCGACGCTACCTCGCCGGCGGGCTCGGCTACGGCGAGGTCAAGGCCGAACTCTTCGAGACGGTCCGCGACTTTTTTGCCCCTTACGCCGAGCGCCGCGGCGAATTGCTCGCCGACCCCGAAGGGCTGCGCGCCGTCCTCGCTTCCGGTGCCGACAAGGCCCGGCAGGTGGCGCTCAAGACGCTGGCCAAGGTACGGAAAAAGGCCGGGCTGATCTACTGACGAAAGGGGGAGGTACCGGCATCGCCTTGAAGTCGTACCGGGGTCTGTCATACTGGCAGGGAGGCGACGGGTGTTGCCCGAAGGGAGGTTCTATGAGCGTTTATCGCAAGTGGTACTGTACCTGCAAAGGCCTGCCGGTCGAACTGGTCTATGAAGAGAATTTCGAGGAGGAGAAAGGGGAGCCGTTCTGCGAGAGCTGCGGGGCGACGCCATCCTCCGACCCGAAACAGACCGTCCTCTACCGTGACATCGAGGACTGGGAGGATTGAGCGAAGGGGGCGTGGATCAATCCTGCCGCGGACCTGCCTCTTCCCGGATAAAGAAGACGAAGGCCATGGCCGGCCGTTTGCTGGCCTCGCGCATGGCGAACTGGATCCGGTCGAACTGCCAGCCTTGCCCGACCCACTCGTTGACCAATGTTTCGAGCACGTCGTCGGAAACCACGCTCGTCTCCACAATCTTATAGCGAATCATCCCGTCCCTTTCCCGATTATCCCTGATCCACCCCGGAGGACTCCATCTTGGCCATCGCCGGAAGCCCGAAAAAGCTCGCCCAGGATATCGCCGAGGGCTATTTGTCCCTGTCGCCGCCCCTGCTGAAGAACTACACCCCCGCCGACTGCAAGATCGTCGTCACGCATCTCTCAATGGTCGGCCGGGAAGTGCGCGGGGAGCAGGTCCCCCTCGATGACGTCATGGCTCTCAAGACCAAGAACATGAAACTCTCCCGCCTTCACCAGGCCGAAGTCGTCCTGCGCGCCTACTGCAAGAAAAAACGCATTCCGCTCTGAATCATTTTCCACCGCCGGCCCGGCAAAGGGGTGCCAGCAGGCACTCCTGACATGCCCCACCCCGCGTCCCGCTGCAGCCGTCGCTGATCCCCAGGTGAGAAAGGGCGAAGTCGAAGCGGATGGGATCGGCGGGGTCGAGGCCGCGCAGCGCCGCGGTGACCTCCAGGGCCATGCGCCACCCGGCCGTAGTGCGTCCTGTCAGCCCGAGAAGCCGGGAAATCCGCGCCGTGTGGGTGTCGAGGGGGATCACCAGCCGCGCCGGATCGACACGACGCCACAACCCGAGGTCGATGCCGTCGTCGGGGCGACAGACCCAGCGCAAAAACATGCAGAGGCGCTTGCAGGCGCTCCCCCCTTCGGGACTGGAAAAAAAATAACGGACCCCCGCCCCTTTCGGCAGCAGGGGGGTGCCGTAAAGGGGAGAGACGTCCAGAGCCAGGGCCCGGGCGCAGAAGGATCCGAGGGCCGCACCGATGTCGGAGGCGGCCGGATCATCGCCGACAAGAAAGAAACCCTCCAGACTCCCCTCAGCAGCCATCATCTTCTGCAGCAGCCAGCACAGGCATTCCAGATCCTCGCCGGAATTGAAGCGATGACGGAAACCGGCAAGCCGTCCCCCGTCCCGCGCCGGATCGAAATCCCGGACGAAGACTGCCGGTCCCTCGGGCATGCGCGAGAAGAGGTCGGCCAGACTGGCACGAATGATCGACACCCGCCCGTAGGCAAGCGCCGCACTGAGAAAGGCCGCAACCTCCCGGTCGTCCCTCCGGGGAAAGCGCCGGGGAAATTCCAGGGGGTCGTTGGCCAAAAAATCGGCGCTGCGCCGGGCGCCGACCTCTTCGAGAATCTGTCGCAGGTCCATGGGGACAAGTTAGCACAAAAAACGGTTGCGCCACCAGCGACTATCCCCGCCTTCCTCGTTCATCATAAAAAAAAACATTTTTCTACTCTACACCTGCGACTAGCCGGCAACCTCGGAATATCAGGCGTATACGGCAGCAACCTGGGAATATTAGCCTGAGGAAACGCAAATTTTAGTAAACTTTATCTATTGACATGATTTTATAACGACGTATTATGTTGCGAATTAAAATACCCCAGATAAGGCATATTTTACCACCTGCGCCCGGCGGGTGGAATTTTCCGCCGCCAGAGACCCTATCTCTTCCGACCCCTTCCCTCGAGGGGCGACAGAGTCTGCCGGCAGGAAGACCGCGGCAATTCCCACGGGCGATGTCAGACCCCGGACGCCGATGGCCGGCCCCGGGTCAATTCAATGCAGTAATCTGTTTACGGAGAGAACACGAAAAAAGGAGTATTACCCATGGCACATGGACCAGCGGCAAAAATGGGCAAGGACAACGCGTCCGCCTACAAAACCAGGCTCGGAATTTGGATGTTTTTGGTCTACACCATCGTCTATGCCGGCTTCATCGTCATCAATTCCACCATGCCCTCATTGATGCAGGAAATCATTTTCGGGCAGACCCTGGCGATCATCTACGGATTCGGCCTTCTTCTTCTGGCGCTGGTACAGGCTGTCATCTACAACTCGCTCTGCAATCGCGCAGAAGCGCGTTTGAACAACTAGGGGGGCGCCGACCATGAACTATACCACTTCACCGATCGCCATTGCCCTCTTCTTCACCTTCGTCGCCGTCGTCCTCGGCCTCTCCTTCTACCTCGGCCGCCGCACCACCTCCTCGGCCGGCTATTATGCCGCCGGCGGCAACATCCACTGGTTCGTCAACGGCATCGCCTTCGCCGGCGACTACCTCTCCGCCGCCTCCTTTCTCGGCATCTGCGGCATGATCGCCACCGCCGGTTACGACGGCTGGATGTACGCGATCGGCTATCTGGCCGGCTGGATGGTCGCTCTCTTCCTGGTCGCCGAGCC
>Ga0209231_1000418_pt1 | contig 24450 bp, 23 predicted proteins | sample Deesub45470m_DNA_FD_188086 | JGI IMG/M metagenome (GOLD analysis project Ga0209231, IMG submission 188086) | Deep subsurface microbial communities from North Pacific Ocean - 450_OLKR46/470m Metagenome (SPAdes) (version 2) | ecosystem: Environmental > Terrestrial > Deep subsurface > Unclassified ... | reverse complement strand
GATACGGGCGGCACTGGCCGCTTTGCTGAGACCGATGCAGGTATTGCCGTTTGACAGTGAATGCGCAGCTCACGCCGCCCGTATCCGTGTGGAACTTGAAGCCGCCGGTACGCCTGTCGGTCCGCACGATACCTTGATCGCCGCCACGGCGATACGGCATCAAGCCACTTTAGTGACGCGCAATGTGCGCGAATTTTCCCGTGTGCCGGGCCTGCTGTGGCTGAACTGGCACGAAGCTACATGAAAAACCTATGCGCACCCGGGCGTTTCCAGCAAGGTCAACGCGCTCGGGATGCGTGTCAGGCAGGAGAAACGCATGGATGCCGTCGCCGTCATCGACTTTGAAACAACCGGCATGTCGCCCGATCAGGGCTGCCGCGCCACCGAAGTGGCCGTGGTGATCGTGGCGGATGGCAGGATAGTCGACCAGTACCAGAGCCTGATGAATACCGGCGCGTACATTCCGCCATTCATCGAGGAACTGACGGGTATCACCAACGCGATGATACGCAAAGCGCCACCGGCAGACGGGGTGATGCGCGAGCTTGCGGCGTTCGTCGGCGACATTCCACTGGTCGCGCACAATGCGTCGTTCGACAGCCGGTTTCTCGACGCAGAATGGTCAAGAATCGGCCATCGTCGCCAACAATTGTTCGCCTGTTCCATGCTGCTGGCCAGAAGGATTTATCCCCAAGCGCCCGATCACAAGCTGGGTACGCTGGTCCGTCATCTGGGGTTGCCTGATACGGCGCGCCATCACCGGGCGCTTGCCGATGCCGGGATGACCGCTCACCTGTGGCTCAGGATGGTGTCGGACCTCAAGGATCGGCACGGTCTCAGGGGCGTTACGCATGAACTGCTGTGCGCGCTGCAAAAAGTGCCGAAAGCGAAAATCGCCAGCCATATTGAGAAAATCTGCAAGGAATAATGGCGCAAATTCCCATGCATAAAGCCGATAACGGGCGGCGATGGGTTTGTTTCGGGTGGTGCCTGAATTGGATTCCGCGGCGCAATAGCGCCGCATCGAGTTTAACGCACGATGTTTGATGCCTCACACGCTTTGTCTCTCATCCCCCTCTAGAGAAGGATGGTATATACACTGGCGGGCAACATATACTTGGCAGACACTTTTTCTAGCGTCCGTTCGCAACCTACCGGAATCAGGATATGGACAAGACTCTTCCGCCAGAATACGCAGATCGCCACACGCTCAATGAGGAGCTGCACAGGCATTCCTACGAACCCCTGCACCCGCCGGAGCGCATCGTGCTCCTGGCCATGCTGGTAACGCCGGAGGAACGCGGCCTCGAAGATGCGCATCTGCAGGCGCTGATAGCGGAATGTCCCGCGCTGTCCATCGATGCCTCTTCCAACAGCGTCCGTTACGATTTCGGCGCTCTCCGCCTGAAAATCGAGCGGCACATCGAATTCACCCGATACAAATTCGTGTGGAAGCCGCAGCGCTCGCTGGATCAAACTCCGTTCCCCGATTTTCTCGGCGAGCTGTTGCCCCAGGGCTGGCTGAGCCAATTGCCGGGCCGCCTGCTCAACGGCCTGAACGTCGCGCTGCTGAATTATCCGACTGATGCGACGGATGCTTCCCTCGTCGAACAGTATGGCGCCAGCTTTGATTTCAGGCGGTTCGCCGCATCCCGTGTTGGCCGGAGCGGCAGCCTGGCCATGACGGATTTTCACATCAAGGCAGATGGGCTGATCCCGTTATTGGTTTTCACCAAGGCCCGGCTACCCGCTCAAAATGGCCGGCTGATGCTGCGCCTGATAGAGATTGATACCTATCGTTCGCTGGCCATGCTCTCCCTGCCCGCCGCACGCAATATCCTGAACGCGCTTCCGGCCCTGGAAAGTGAGCTCGCTACGCTCACCGAAGCAGTTGCAACGGGGGATGGCGATGAAGACAAGGCTCTGCTCGAAGAGTTGACTTCCATCGCCGCTCGCGTGGAACGCATGACGGCAGCGAACGCCCGCCACCTGTCGGCCTCAGCAGCCTATTTCAATCTGGTCTCACTCCGCCTGAAAGAATTGAGGGAAGAACCCATTCCGCAGATCAACTCGATAGGCGGGTTTCTGGAGCGGCGTCTGGAGCCGACCCGCACCACCTGCGAAACCGCAGCCAGTCGGCTGGATCAGCTTTCCCACCGGGTTGCACATGCCAGCCAGTTGCTGCGCACCCGCGTCGAGGTGCGGCACGAAATCCAGAACCAAAGCCTGCTCATCAGCATGAACGAGAGTTTCCAGTCGCAACTGAGCCTGCAGCGGGCGGCAGAACTGCTTTCGTTCGTCGTCGTGCCCTACTACGGCGTCAATTTATTGACCTATTTGCTCGAAGAAATCGGGGAACTCGGCGGCATCCCCATCGACCCGCAAACCGTCAAGGCGCTCGGCGTTCCGGTCATCATCATCCTGATGCTGGTGGTGCTGCGGCGCATGCACCGCGCTCCCAAATCATCAGATCAGTGAGGCCAGCGGCCTAATGAAATTCCGGGCGGACAGTACGGTGCTGATCTGCGAGGTGCAGGTGATCTACATCTGGCGCAAGCGCCCGGTGTGGAAGCAGCTCGGCATCAAGGCCGCCGGACGCATCTCGAAGTGAGAAATCGTCAGCCATATTGAGAAGATCTGCAAGGGAAGCTCTGATTAAACCTTGAAAAAGCTTTTCATCCACGCAATGGTTTTCGCAGGGATGCTGCCAAAGGCAGCAACTCGCAGAAACACGAAATTCACGAAATAAATCAAAATATTAGCCTAGGTTAATTGCCCACCAAATCGGTGATAAGCCAAAATTGTATAAGCAAATGAATATGTTCGTGTTTTTTCGTGACTTTCGTGGACAACTGCGGATTTTAGGTTAAATCGTCTTTGCGACAACCACTTCGGTACAATAAAACTCGATTTATTCCGATTGGTCTTTTGCAAGTTTGAAATTCGCTCAGAAGAAACGATCACCCAATATCTGCCGGATGCGGTATTCATTACGGTACTTTTCCAGAATTACTTCCGCTGTCCCGTTACTCTTAATGAATTGTCCATTCCTGTTTCTGACGGCACGATTCCAGCGAACTTGAACATTTATCAGGCCATCGCGTTCCAGAATACGCCCGGGCATCAGATTTACATCCACGGTTTGAAAATCAACCCAGCGCTCTTCGCGACTGTTGCGAATTGAATACATGTCGCGAGCATCCGGAGAGAAGGCCCAGTCGATACGCGACCAGTTATCAGCGCGTAAATCCTGTTGCAGACGGCTGAATAGACGATCGACCGCAGCGCGTGCGGGGTCGGCAGGAGCCGGCTGTAAACCGGCACAAGCTGCCAGCAACATAACGACAGCGGCAATCAGGAATCGGCGGCAGCTATTCATTTTTCAACCTTTATTCTGGACAAAACTCAATGCAGCATTGCTGTAGTGCTCTGGATACGCGGCCCGTCAGGTGTAATGACTACGGTATCCACGACATTGGACGTTTCCTCATGAGACTTCTGCATGCGCCTGATGCGACCTGTCAGTGCCGCCTGATAACTCACCTGATAGAAATGACCTGACCGCTGAATATTCATCCCGGTGATCCTGAACACGATGCTGTCGAACACACGGAAAGTGTTACCCAGCGTCGTTTCAAGATCGTAGACATTGCTGCCATCCGCGGCCTGCCAGTCGGTGGAGAGGAAATGGATCAGCCCCGGCAAATTCCTGTTCTGATAGGCGCTGGCAAAGTCGGCATACATTGTCCTGATGGCTTGTGTGTCGCGCTGCAATGTATTGGCATCCACATTTGATGCGGCTGCCTTGAGCCGTTCCATCAGGCCATCAAGTTGTGCCAGAAGCGGCGCGATGGCGGGATGGTCGCGGACTGAAGCATCCACGGCGCGCTGGGTGGCGGGGATGCTGTCCATCCAGCTTTGCGCGGCTTGCCAACCGCCCATGGCATCCGGATTGCCGAGGAAAGCGTTGATGCTGGCTATGGCGCTCTGCAGGCTGGACTGAGCCTGGCTCAGGCGCTGACGCTGGTAATAGTCGAAGGCGATCTCCGACAGCTTGCCGATAATGGCACCGTAGGCTACGTTTATCCGGCTCTTGGGTTCTACCTTCCCCTCATTGCCGGCCTGAGTGATGAGGCGATAGGCATCGTTCGAGTAACGGTTGGACTCGCGGGAAAATGCAGCGTTATCCAGGCCGCCAAGACGGCCAGCGTCTGCCTGGAGTTTTTTCAGCATCTCCTCCATCTCGGGGGCATAGCGGTTAGCGCGTGCTACAGGCATCATGGGATCTACCAGCGCATGGTAACGCTCAGCCAGAGCGGCATATCGTTCGATCAACGGGCCACTGCCCAGCCCGCTGTCAGGCATATCTGCCACCGGACCATAACGGTCACGCAACACTAAAGCCAGGTAATCGTCCGAATCGCGGTATTCACGCAATACCTCTTCCTTGAAGAAATAGGGCACCTCTTCCTCAAAGACAGATGCCAACCTGTCCCGAATGGCTTGAAGTTCTGAGTCCAGACTGGACTCAGCCTGCTGTGTGTCGCGATAGGCTCTGGCATAACTGTCTCGCGCACTGTCTATGCTTGCCAGCTGCCTGTTCACAGATGCCTTGACAGCTTCAATGCCCTCCTTGTTCAGGATCCGTTCCTTGTAAGGCGCACCGGGAAATCTCATAGCCTCTGCCAGTGCTTCTTTTTCAAGCACCACGGGGTCCGAAAGTGCGTCGATACGCTCGCTTAGTGCCTTCAGGCCGGATTCGCTGATGTTATAGCTTCTCAACATACCGTATATCTGGCCACCCGAAGCATCCAGATTGCCATCCTGTGCAGTACGCAATTTTTTAGCGGAGGCCACGAGTCTGTCGGCTACACCACTGACTGAAATCGCACTACGCAGAGCCTCGACTACCTTGTTGGTCAATTCGACGTTTTTGCTTGCTCGCTCGATGAGCTGTGCGCCAGCTTCCTCGCCGTTGCTTGATACCCCGTTGAAGGCTGCTTCAAAGTGAGAAAGGCGGTCATACTGGTAGCGAACACGCTCGAAGCTGACCATCGCAGGATCATAGCCATACGAGCCTTCATAGCGGAAGCAGTCCCAGAGTTCGATGTTCGGTTCCAGCGTACCGGCCATCTCCGTGGCAGCTGGTGCCAGACTGGCAACGATCGCTGTCGAACGCTTCGCAACTTCAGCACGCTTCTGGAAATCTTCCTTCAGGTTCCTGGCATCGTCCTGCCATTGCTGGAGTTGTTTTTCCGACTGAACGAGACGTTTAAGCGACATGGGATAGATGCGGGTGAACACGGAAACTGGGTAGTTAGCCAGTGCATATCGCCATATGGACATACCCAGCCAGTCGCCATGCTGTCCTTCCATCTTGACGGTATGTTCTTCTCCCCAGATCACCATGTCGACTTCGTTCTGGTTCCACTTGTTCAATTCCAGTCCAAAGCTGTGGATAGGGCCGTCTGCCAGCGCTTTCGCCTCCTCGCGCTGTTGTTTGGCAGTGCCTAGCACCTGGCTTTCGTAGGCGCGATAGACGCTCGCAGCTGCGGCCGAGGCACGCGCCCAGCAGGCTTCTGTGTAACCGCAACTCCTGAGCGCCGCATAGATTGCATTCACCTGTTTGTTCAGCTGGGTTTGCGCGCCTTTGGTGGCATCCCACATGGCATTATTGTAGCTGCGGCAGGAATATTGGCCGCCCGCAAGTTTTTGCCATGCTTCTTTCATTTTCGAAGACGCCGTACCAAAATCATAATTAGGGTCGACAGGGAAAGTGACCGGATCAGGCTCTCTGGTCCGTTCATATGCCGACTTGAGCACACCCTGCAACTCCAACTGTCTATTCCATGAACGGATCGCTTCGTCCAAAAGCTGGATCTCATGTTCAAGCACTGCGATCGCCTGCAGCAGGTCATGCTGCTTATTGAGCAGTTCCTGCTTGAGCGCTTTCAGTGCTCCTGCTGCCCTGGTGCCATCCTTGACCATGAATTCCGCGCGTTTTAGCGCGATCAGTTCATCGCTGAGCTTGTCGCCGGAAAGTGTCTTTTTCAGCCAGCCGCGATTCTCAATATACTCGGCAAACTTTGGGTCTTCATCGAAGATGCGCTTTTCGACTTCCTTGTCGTTCATCGACATGGTCTTGTTGAACTCGCGCATCTCTGTGACCGAGTTCAGGCCCAGTTTGGGCAATTCCACGGTGACTGAGGTATCGAATAATTTGGGATAATTGTTACGCAAATATTCCGATGAAAGATCGACAGCAAGGCTGGTGCCTATCTCAGCCAACTTTTGTGGAGCGTTGATAGCCGTGATGTTTAGTCCGGTGGTGACCACCAGCATGGCCTTGTTGCGCGCATCGATCATGCGGATACGACGGAGGTTATTGGCAAGTGCCAGATCCGTCTCGTTAATAAACAGGAACTGCTCCTTCATCTTTTGCCGACTTGCCTTCAAAGTCTGCAATGCCTCCTGGGCTTCCTGCCTGTCCTTGACGGCTTTGTCTATCAACCTCTGGATTTCGGCGGCGGGGTCATAGTCAGCCCAACAGGGCGTAGCCACAAGCATACCGGTCAGGCTCATTATCAGCACGAGCAGCGTTCCCAACAGCTGGCGGGGTCTCATGGCGTACCTCCCTTTTTCACCGTAGGTAACAGTAGCATCTGACTACGGAGAAGATTCGCTGAGGCTGCAGCGCGTCGTGCCTCACTTTGCAACTGCCCGTCAAGATGCGAAGCACGCTGCCCGAGGCCTGACAGGAGTGAGGCGGCGGCCATGAGCGCCTGCTGGCGTTCGACCAGACGCTTGCCTGAACCATCCGAAACCGGGATGCTGGACAGGGCACGAGTAGCAGCCTTGATGTCCTGCGCTAGCGCTTTTAGATTGCTCAGCGCGGCAGGTGGCAAATCAAGCCTGAGAAGCAGAACGAGCGCCTCCTGCCATGCGGGCAGACCGGCGGTCGTGGCGTCAGGCTGCTGGCCGGCTGTTTCCGAGAAGGCGTGTTTGTAGAGGCTGTCGACAGCTTCATCGAGCTGTCGCTTCCGGGCAGGTTCCGTTGAGAGATAACGCCAAAGTGAATTGGCATGCTCCTGTTTTTCCCCCTGTTCTGCCTGCATCTGTGCCAGAGCGGAATCTCTGTGGACAGGTTCGGCAGCCCACAGGTTGCTGGTCAGAAAAAGCAGTGCGAGCAAAGACTGTCCGCAGAATTTCATGCACGCCTCCTTAGGGGAGATATTCGTTGGTTGCGATTTAAAAGTTTCGGCCGCCTCCCGGCTGATACTTGTAACGGAAGGTTAAGTTGCCGAGACCCGGATTGTAGGAAACGATCTCGATGATGGCGTATTTGGGACCGGGCAGGATTTCCAGCGCATAGCAGTTTCCTGCCTGCGCATTCATTAGATAAGGCATAGCCATATATCCGCCCGCCGGAGCCGAGGCCGTCGTGCTGATGGGGCAGGCAATGGGTTGAAAACCCACGCCATTACGTAAAAAAATAAATCCCATGGCAGCAGCCTCGGGTTTCAAGTCACCTTGGATGGCCGGGCCAGGACCTTCATTAGCTACGCTGTCCGTATCGAAGTTGTAGCTCTCGCCCGAGATCAAACTCTGCGTGCCACTGGTCGAGGAAGCCGCACCGGCGGTAGTGCCCTGTGACTGAGTCGTAGCCCCTCCAGTGTAGGGATCCACTACCAGCACGTTCTGGCCTATCGCCTGCCCTGTGACCGAGGTGGCGATGTAGCCGGTGTCAGACACGCCGAAGATCAGAGGCGCTGACATGCGAATCAGTTTCATGCCGCCGGAACCACGCCGGAATCCGACGACTGATGCGGCGGAGTCCCTGAGGAACTGTCCGTTGCGGCTGGAGCGCACCTGGCGATTGTAGGTAAAGTAGAGTTCAAACAGGCCGGAATTGCTGACCACACGGGTGATGTTGGCCTGAATGGAGATACTGTCCAGCCAGCGAAAATCGTTCATCAGTGCGTCGTCGAGTGCAGAGAAATCCCCCTCGAAGGAGTCTGATACATGCCGCATGAAGCCAGCGCGATCCTCGTTACGGTATGCTTCGAGAAGCTTGCTGAAAGCCTCTCTGGCTGCGGAGCTGCCATCGTCCGACGTGACCATCAGATGAAACTCGTGTTCCTCCGGTCCGGTGGAGACACCCGTCGTGCTGGTGGCACGCACCCGGAAGGGGTAATTGCGCCCGATCTCGGGTCGAAATTCCCAGGTGAACAGGCCGCGGTCGGACAGGGTGGCGGTATTCCAGGTTTTGCCTTCGTCCAGAGAAATCTCCACCAGTCCAATCTCTCCACGGCCGACCTGAACCCGGCCGCGCACGATGATCGCGCCGCCCTGCAAGTCGTCTGTGCCAAGAATCATGGTGTCATCCAGGCGGGCCGCATCCATGCTGTTGAAGCGGAGATCGGTAATTGAGGGTTCGTTGCTTTCACGGCCAAACTCCCACCAGGCGGCATGTGTGCCTGCAGTGGGCAGCAGGGTGACAAGGAACAGTATCGTGGCAAAAAAACGTTTCATATCAACACCCTCTATTGCGAAGATTTATTTTCCAGGTTCCAGTTCAGGACAACACGCAGTAATTTTTCCTGATAGTTGCGCGTTCCATCAAAGAAGCGGTAGTCATTGACGCTCCCTTCGACCCTGACTGAACCGCCCTGAAGGGCCTGTGGCCGCCTGGACCAGAAAAGCATGGCCCTGTTCTGGCTGGAATTGGAGCCGATGACTGTCGCATTGTTGTTGCCGAGGTTATAGCTTGCTCCCAATTCCGTGCTGTCCGGACGACTCGCTACCAGATCGAGACGGGCCGTATCCATGACATCGAAGCCGCCGTTAGTCGGATTCTGCACTTCCGACTTGCCAAAATCCAGGTTGGTGCGCAAGGCCCATTCTTTGCTGATACTGCCCCGGTAACCGAAGGAAAGATTGTAAAGGTTGTTGGCCAGATGCGTATTGGTGCCTGCACGCTGGTTGTTGTTCAGCATACGTTCATAGTCGGCCCCGAAGTCCATGGCATCGTTGAGAAAACGATCTTTGTATTTTAGCCGAATGCGATCGGAGCGATTAGCGGATGAAGCGTTCTCCGTCCACAGTGTCCGGATGCGACCGGACGCTGTCAGCGATGCGCCGCGGCGATCGAACAAGCCCTGGCGCGTGACGCCCATCTCCATGATCTCGTTGGTCGTCCGGGTCGCCAGCTGGTGATTCAGGCTGTTGTAGAAGCGGTCATAGGTCCCGAAAAGACGCCATTGACGATCCATTCGCCAGTCGGCTCGCGTAAAAATCCTCATTCTGTCCGGTGTGGAACCGCCACCCAGGGTGATGAAATTGGGCGTCACCTGCTCCAGGCTGCCATCCAGACTGACGGTCCGATATGCGCGACGGAAAGAAAACCGATTGGCAGAGCCATAAAGATTCTGTGCCGTGCCGACCAGCGGAGAGAGCGTGGTGTCGCTGTAGGCATGTTCTCCCGACAGAATCATGCCCGAATCGCGATATTCCCAATCCAGCGCAGGCAAAACTTGGCGATAGGCATCCAGTCTTCCGCGATTCGGATCGTCCGACCTGTCATCCGCCATGGCCAGATTGGCGCCCCAGGTCAGGTTGTCGTTGCTCCTTTGCAGACGTACACCGCCGCCGTAACGGTCCATGGGTCTGTCCGGCCGTGCATTGCGCATGACGTAAGCCCACTGACCCGCAAAATTCCCATATGCAGCCTTGATGTAGTTGCGGTCATCCGCCAGATTATGCTGGAAACCGACGCCCTTGATACCTTTCATCATGGAATAGGGGGAAAGATTGGCAAACAGATCGCCCATGTCGACGCGGTTATGCGCATCCTTTAAACTGGACTCAAACTTCTGGACGGATAAAGTGGCGGGATCGTATTGCCTGGAGTTGGTGTAGCGCAAGGTGGTTGACATGGCACCATCCCAGTCACCCATTTTGAAAGTTGATAGCTGGATATCGGATTCGTGGTAGATGTGTGCATTAGGGTCATAGAAGCTCTGTGCCTTTCCGGGGCCGCTAATGTTGTAGTTCAAAAGTTCGGTCCGATTCTGAACATTCAATGCAGCTTCCGCCAACACAATACCCGCAGGCAGCAATAGCATAAGACTCAACCCTACCTTGCGCCCTGAAATGAATCTACTCATGACTTACTCCTTGCTTTGTCAGGCAGTTGCGACCGGAATACCATTCGCCGGTGCGGTGTTGCCTGTACCTTTGATTGTTTCAATATCACCAGCATGCCTCCCGGTGAGTATAATCATTTCGGAATATATATCCAAATGTATATCGATGTGCTCTTGCTGTTGATGATTATTGTGGTGCGGCATATCTGCCCAGGAAAGTTTTCCTGAATAAGGCTGTCGTTCTCAGGCTATGGGATAATTCAGCCATGAATACTTCACTCCTGTCCGGCCTCAATCCCGAGCAACTCAAAGCCGTCACCTTGCCCCAGCAATCCGCGCTGATACTGGCGGGTGCGGGCAGCGGCAAGACGCGCGTGCTGACCACGCGCATCGCCTATCTGATCAGCACGGGTGCGGTCAGCCCGCATGCCATTCTGGCGGTGACCTTCACCAACAAGGCCGCCAAGGAAATGGTCACGCGGCTGTCGGCGATGCTGCCTATCAATACGCGCGGCATGTGGATAGGCACCTTTCACGGCCTTTGTAACCGCTTGTTGCGCGCCCATTTCCGCGAGGCGAATCTGCCACAGACCTTCCAGATTCTCGATTCGGGCGACCAGCTTTCCGCGATCAAGCGGGTGATGAAGGCGCTGAATGTGGACGACGAGAAATTTCCGCCGCGCGAGATGCAGAACTTCATCAGCGGCAGCAAGGAGCAGGGCTTGCGCGCCCACGAGGTGGAAGCTTACGACCCTTATACCCGCCGCAAGGTGGAAGTGTTCGCCGAATACGACGCGCAGTGCCAGCGTGAAGGTGTAGTGGATTTTTCGGAATTGCTGCTGCGTTGTTACGAGCTGCTGTCGCGCAATGCAGGCTTGCGCGAACATTATCAGGAACGTTTCAGACACATACTGGTGGATGAATTTCAGGACACCAATCCGCTGCAGTATCAGTGGTTGAAACTTTTAGCGGGACAGCACAACGCTTTATTTGCGGTGGGCGACGACGACCAGTCCATTTACGCGTTTCGCGGCGCGAATGTCGGCAACATGAAAGACTTGCTGCGCGACTTCCATGTCGAGGCGGTGATCAAGCTGGAGCAGAACTACCGCTCGCACGGCAACATCCTCGATGCGGCCAACGCGCTGATCAGCAATAACAGCAACCGTCTGGGCAAGAATCTCTGGACGGCGGAGCAGGGCGGCGAAAAGCTGCGCGTGTATGAAGCGCCGACTGACGTGGAAGAAGCGAACTATATCGTCAGCGAAATAAAACAGCTGCAATCCGAAGGGTTTAAGCTGACCGAAATGGCGCTGCTTTATCGTTCCAACGCGCAGTCACGCGTGCTGGAACACGCGCTGGTCTCGGCTGGGCTGTCGTATCGCGTCTATGGCGGATTGCGCTTCTTCGAGCGTCAGGAAATCAAGCATGCACTGGCCTATCTGCGTTTGATGGAGAATACCGATGACGACAATGCGCTGTTGCGCATCATCAATTTTCCGACACGCGGCATCGGTGCACGCAGCATCGAACAGTTGCAGGAGGCGGCGCGGATAAACACCACCACGCTGTGGGATGCGGCCGCCCGTGCCGGCGGCAAGGTGTCGAACTTTGTCGGCCTGATCGAATCGCTGCGCAGCGCGACCGATACTCTTCCGCTCCCCGAAATCATCGATCATGTGCTGGCGCACAGCGGGCTGATCGCGCATTACGAGAGCGAAAAAACCAGCCCCTCCAAGCGACGCGAGGCGGAGGAACGCCTGGAAAATTTGAACGAACTGGTCACGGCGGCGACGCTGTTCGTGCACGAGAACGAGGACGACAGCCTGACGTCGTTCCTGACGCATGCGCAGCTGGAAGCAGGCGAACATCAGGCGGGCGATCAGGACGACGCGCTGCATTTGATGACGGTGCATGCCGCCAAGGGGCTGGAATTCAACGCGGTGTTCATCACCGGGCTGGAACAGGGCCTGTTCCCGCACCAGAACAGCCAGAATGTCGACGGCGGGCTGGATGAGGAACGCCGGCTGATGTACGTGGCCATCACACGGGCGCGCCGCCGCCTGTATCTGACCTTCGCGCAGAGCCGCATGCTGCACGGCAAGGTCAACTATGGCATGGCATCGAGTTTTCTGCGCGAGCTGCCGGAGGAACTGGTGCACTGGCTGTCGCCGCGTCAGGTGGCGCGCAACCCGTTCACCGCGTTCGGCTATGTGGCGCCTGCGGCGGCCGCGCCCGTGCAGCGTGCGGTGAGTGGCACGGGCTGGCGCATCGGTCAGCGCGTGATGCACCAGAAGTTCGGCGAGGGCGTGGTCACCGGCGTTGAGGGCAGCGGCCCGGATGCGCGTGTGCAGGTCAATTTCAAACACGCCGGCAGCAAATGGCTGTCTCTGGAATACGCCAAGCTGGAGGCCTTGTGAGCGACATGCCCGACGTAGCGGATGCGCGGCTCGCGCTGATTGCCGGGAGCTACCAGCGGCTGACGGGCAAGCCCCTGCTCGAAGCGTACGATGCAGAGGCACTGTGGAATGCGCCGTTTGCCGTCGTCGCGCACGGCACGGAGGACGATCCGGTGTTTTTCTACGGCAACCGGATGGCTTTGCAGCTGTTCGAGATGAGTTTCGACGATTTTGCGCGGCTGCCTTCGCGCCTTTCAGCCGAGCCTGTGGGGCGCGAGGCGCGCGCCGCCTTGCTGGAAAGAGTTTCGCGGCAGGGGTTTGTGGACGACTATTCCGGCATACGCATCAGCAGCACCGGAAGACGCTTCATGATCGCGAAGGCGGCGGTGTGGAATCTGATCGATGAAGGCGGCGTTTATCGCGGACAGGCCGCCGCGTTCACCGCTCTGGACTGACAGGAGGCGGGAAAAGCGCCGCCAGTTTGTCGGGTACTTCCTGTTTGCTCGCCAGGCTGATTGCGCTGGCCTCCGCGATGGCCGTCACCATCACGCCTGCCAGCGTCGGCAGTACGGCGATACGCGTAAGTGCCGTCCACAGGATGTGTCCCATGTTGGGGTCGTTCGCGGTCAGGCTGACCAGCCAGGCGATAAAAACCAGTACTGCCGTAATGGCATAACCCAGCATCAGCCAGCGACTGTTCCTGAACGCCAGCCGCCAGTGCATATCCACGAACCAGTCCGTGGATTTTTTGCTGCGCAGGTAAATCCAGATGATCATCGCGCCCGAACTGGCCAGAGGGATAAGCAGGCCTGCCATGCCCAGCTTCAGCGCGAGAACCGCCGGAGCCATCAGCAGGTTGAAGGCGAACAGCGCACTAATCAGCAGGTTGTGTGGCAGTTGCGCACGCTTGACTGCGCGCTCGCTCACTTCGAGTTTCATGGCTGGCTCCGGTGTATGATTTGATGAGGCAGCTATATTAGCACGGGCTGATGTGCCTGCCGGGAAAGCGGGTGGTATCAGAAATGCGCAGACTCGTCATGGTCCGTCACGTCGCCGGGTGCGTCGGCAACGGCCTGCTCGGCGGGGAACAGGTCGCAAAAGCTGGCATACAGCGAGGTGAACACGACAGGCATCAGCACCAGCCAGCCCAGCATCATCGGCATGCTGGCGAGTATCGCCAGCAACATAAACGACATGCCGTAGACAAACATCGGGCCGACATTGCGGGTGAAGGCGCGCAGGCTGAGTTTCATTGCGGCCACCGGCGGAACATTGCGGAAAAACACCAGCATGGGGGCGAATTGCATGGACATCAGTAATGCGCCGAACAATATTACGCCCAGCAATACGGCTGTTCCCGTGCCGGTGACGGCCGCGCGGATAATTTCCGGGTCGGCGGGCGCCTCGCTGCTCATCAGTATCTCGACCAGTGCACCGCCGCCCGCCGCCATCATCACGCCGAAGATCAGATATTGAGCGACCAACGCGATGCCGCCCAGGGTGATGAGGTGCGAAGTGTGTTGCAAAAAGCCGCTGAACAGGTGCGCCAGCTCCAGTTCATCTCCCTGTTCCAGTGAGCGGCAGCCGACCATCAGGCCTATGATTACCACCGGCATCAGCAGGCTGACCAGAGGTTCGCCCACCACGGGCACGGCGGAGATGCCCGCCGCCGTCAAAAAGCAGATCGCCAGCAGAACGATCCACAGCAGCGGTGCCTGCATGAACAGGGCATAGCCCCGCTTTATCCATTGCCATCCCTGATTTGCTTCTAAACGTTGCGGTTCCATATCTTCCTTTTTACCCGGCGCCATTTTTAAAGCCAGACGGCGCGTTCGGTCGCGATGTGATTTTTCAGTATGCGTTCAAAGTGCCCGGGGTCATGTGCGTGGATCAATTCGGCATCGCGCGGCAGGTGCAAGTCGAACAGGCGCGACAGCCAGAAACGCAGCGCGGCCAGTCGTAGCATCAAGGGCCAGGCTGCGTGCTCGTCCTCCTGCAGGGGACGGACGGCGTGATAAGCGTGCAGCAGGCGTTGCGCCCGGACAACGTCCAGCGTGCCGTCCGCGTTCATGCACCAGTCGTTGACGGTAATCGCCACGTCGTACAGCAGTGCATCGGTGCAGGCGAAATAAAAATCAATCAGCCCGCCGACGTGGTCGTCTGTCAGCAGCACGTTGTCGCGGAACAGGTCGGCGTGTATCAGCCCCTGCGGCAATGCATTCCAGTTCTGCCGCGCGTGCAGCGCGATTTCGCTATCCAGCAGGCTGGCCTGCTCCGCATTGACAAAGGCTCGAACCTGCGGTGCCGTTGCGGCGCGCCATGCGCTGCCTCTGGCATTGGGCATGATTTGCGTAAAGCTCTGACCGGCAATGTGCATCTGGCCGAGCATCGCGCCCAGCGCCGCGCACTGTGCGAGGTTGGGCGCGGTGGTGGATTTGCCGCTCAGACGGCTGACGATGCAGGCAGGCTTGTCGTTCAGCAGGCTCAGAAACTGATTATGGCGATTGGCCACCGGCGCGGGGCAGGGAATGCCGTGGCGCGCCAGATGCGCCATCAGGTTCAGATAGAACGGCAATTCGTCAGCCGAGAGCTTTTCGAAAAGCGTGAGCACGAAGCGGCCATTGCTGGTGGTGACGAAATAATTGGTGTTTTCGATGCCGGACGCGATGGCCTGCAAATCCAGCAACTGCCCCAGAGAATAATCAGTCAGCCAGGCAGCCAGCTCGGCTTCGGAAACGGAAGTATAAACAGCCATGTGTTAAAAACTGTGAATGATCCACCGTGGCGGACGCAGGCCGGAGTCGAGGCTTTCCTGGCGGGCGAATTTGCCGTCGCCGCGATCATCCACCAGATAGTAGGGTGGGCCGACCTTGGGCGTGACCTTGATCATGTACAAACGCCCGCCCGAGCGATATTCCTCAACGGTCAGTTCGGTCTGTTTGATGATGGTGATTTCCGCCTCGTCATTGCCTGACGGTTCGGGCGCGAATACTGGCGGACTCGGCAGCGGCTCAAGATGGCCGGGGTCGGCCGCGAGTGCTGAAAGGGAAAAGCCGCTCAACAGTAACAGGGATAAGAAGCGCATGATTGCGATGCCTTAAATTGGAATAGCTGCATTTTAGCCGATAAATCGGCGAACTCTATAAGTTCGTTTGCGCACAGAGGATGAGATGACAGCCTGTTCAACTGGGTTACAGGTAAAGCTGGCGTTCGCGTTCCGCCTCGCTGGGCTCAAAACCGGACGATTCGTAGTGTTTGAAGATCGCGCTGACCACGTCCTGGGGTTTGTCTATGAGCTGGATCAGGCCCATGTCTTCCGGGTTGATGACCTGCTCTTCCATCAACGCGGTCCTGAACCAGTCCAGCATGCCGCCCCAGAATTTTTCCCCCACCAGGATGATGGGTATGCGGCGGGTCTTGCCGGTCTGCACCAGCGTCAGGGCTTCCATCAATTCGTCCAGTGTGCCGAAGCCGCCGGGCATGACGACATAGGCGTGGGCGAATTTGACGAACATCACCTTGCGCGCGAAAAAATGCTGGAAAGTCTGGCTGATGTTCTGGTAGGGGTTGTTGGACTGTTCGTGCGGCAACTGGATGTTCAGGCCGACGCTGGGTGATTTGCCGTAGAACGCGCCCTTGTTGGCGGCTTCCATGATGCCGGGGCCGCCGCCGGAGATGACCGAGAAACCCGCATCGGACAGCAGGCGGGCAATCTCTTCGGCCAGTTTGTAATAAGGCTGATCGGGCCGGGTGCGCGCGCTGCCGAAGATGCTGACAGCCGGATGGATCTGCGCAAGACGGTCGGTGGCGGAAACAAATTCTGACATAATGCCGAAAACCCGCCAGGCCTCTTTGGCATCCCACGCTTCGGGGATGTCGGATACAGGCAGTTTCGGCGTATTGCTCATGTCAGCACCTTAATAATGATCAAAAATGAATACAAATAGTACCGGTAAAACATTGCTTCTGGTCGACGGATCGTCTTTCCTGTACCGCGCCTTTCATGCCATGCCCGACATGCGCAACAGCGAGGGTTTTCCGACCGCTGCGATCTACGGCGTGCTCAACATGCTGCGTCGTCTGCGTCAGGATTTCCCGACGGATTATAGCCTGTGCATATTTGACGCAAAAGGAAAAACCTTTCGCGATGAGCTGTATCCGCAATATAAGGCCAATCGTCCTTCCATGCCTGTCGATCTGGCGCAGCAAATCGAGCCGCTGCATCAGGCGATTGCGGCCTCAGGCTGGATGATCTCCATGGTGGACGGGGTGGAGGCGGACGATGTGATCGGCACGCTGGCGCGACAGGCGTCCAGAGACGGGGCGCGCTGCATTATCGCCACCGGCGACAAGGACCTGGCGCAGCTGGTTGACGAACATGTGATGCTGGTCAATACCATGAACAACGAAACGCTGGATGTCGCGGGAGTGACGGCCAAATTCGGCGTGCCGCCGGAACGCATCGTGGATTACCTGACGCTGACGGGCGATCAGGTGGATAACGTGCCGGGCGTCGAGAAGTGCGGCCCCAAGACGGCGGTGAAATGGCTGACCCAGCATGGCACGCTGGACAATCTGATGCGCAACGCCGATACCGTAGGCGGCGTGGTGGGGGTAAACCTGCGCAATGCGCTGGACTGGTTGCCGCAGGCGCGGCGTCTGATCACGGTGAAGTGCGACGTGGAACTGCCGCTGGATTACCACCAGCTGATTGCCCCGCCGCAGGACAGGGAAAAACTGGCTCAGTTGTATCAGCAGCTGGAATTCAAGACCTGGCTGCGTGAATTGAATGCAGCGCCTGCATCATCGCAGGCTGCGGCACGCCAGCCTGAAGTCGAGGCGGTGAACGAGGAAACGACCGGTACGGCTGGCGAGAACTACCAGGCCATCCTGACCGACGCACAGCTGGATGACTGGCTCGCGCAGATCATGGCCGCGGAACGGGTGTGTCTGGATACCGAGACCACCGGGCTGGATGCGCTGGAGGCGCAGCTGGTCGGCATTTCGTTTGCGATCACGCCGCACCGCGCCGCTTATCTGCCGCTGGCGCATGTCTATCCGGGCGCGCCGGATCAGCTGGATCGCGAAAAGACGCTGGAAAAGCTCAGGCCCTGGCTGGAGAGTGCGCAGCATAAAAAAGTCGGACAGAACCTCAAATACGACGGGCATATTTTTGCCAATCACGGCATCGAACTGCGCGGGATACACGACGACACACTTTTGGAGTCATACGTGCTGGAGAGCCATAAACCGCACGACATGGATAACCTCGCGCTGCGCCATCTCAACGTCAAGACCATCAGCTATGCGGAAGTGGCGGGTAAGGGGGCGAAGCAGATTTGTTTCGATCAGGTCGATCTGGACACTGCCACACACTATGCCGCCGAGGATGCGGACATCACGCTGCAGCTGCACCGGAAGCTCGCGCCGCAGATCGAGCAGGAGCAGGGGTTGCAGCATGTGTACCGCGAAATCGAACTGCCGGCCATGCATGTGCTCTATACCATGGAGCGCAACGGCGTGCTGATCGACGGCAATCTGCTGCATGTGCAGAGCCATGAGCTGGGTGTGAAGCTGATAGAGCTGGAAGGCCGCGCCTTCGAGGCCGCAGGGCAGCCTTTCAATCTGAATTCGCCCAAACAGATACAGGAAATCCTGTTCGAAAAACTCAAGCTGCCGGTGAAGAAGAAGACACCGAGCGGCACGCCCTCCACCGACGAGGAGGTGCTGCAGGAGCTGGCGCTGGATTATCCCCTGCCTAAACTGTTGCTGGAATACCGCGGCATGGCGAAGCTCAAGTCCACCTACACCGACAAGTTGCCGAAGATGGTCAACCGCCGCACCGGCCGGGTGCACACCAGCTATTCGCAGGCCGTGGCGGTCACCGGGCGGCTGGCGTCCAGCGACCCCAATCTGCAGAATATTCCGATCCGCAGCAGCGAAGGGCGGCGCATACGCGAAGCCTTCATCGCGCCCCCCGGCAGTTGCATCGTCGCGGCGGATTACTCGCAGATCGAGCTGCGCATCATGGCGCACCTGTCCGGCGATGAGGGGCTGCTGCAGGCCTTCGCCAATAACGAGGACATCCACCGCGCTACCGCCGCCGAGATATTCATGGCGGCTGTGGAGGAGGTGAGCTCCGAGCAGCGCCGCTATGCCAAGGTGATCAACTTCGGCCTGATCTACGGCATGTCGGCGTTCGGTCTGGCCAAGCAACTGGGCGTCGAGCGCGGCGCAGCGCAGGCCTACATCGAACGCTATTTCGCGCGTTATCCCGGCGTGAAGCGCTACATGGACGGCACGCGCATGGAGGCGAAACAGCAAGGCTATGTCGAAACTGTGTTCGGCAGGCGACTATGGCTGCCGGAGATCAACAGCAGCAACGCCATGAAGCGTCAGGGTGCGGAACGCGCCGCGATCAACGCGCCCATGCAGGGCACGGCGGCCGACCTGATCAAACTGGCGATGATTGCGGTCCAGCAGTGGCTGGAGACCGAAAAAATGAAGAGCAAGCTGATCATGCAGGTGCACGATGAGCTGGTGCTGGAAGTGCCGGAAGACGAGCTGGCGCGGGTGAAGGAAAAATTGCCGGGGCTGATGTGTCACGTCGCGAGTCTGAACGTCCCGTTGCTGGTGGAGCTGGGCGCGGGGAAGAACTGGGACGAGGCGCACTAGGGTCTGGGCCCGGCGGGTTCAGGCTACTCCGGTTTTCGTCTTCCGGGACGCGCCGCCAGCTATCACGCAACGCCAGCCACAAATCACCGGACTGAATAGGTTAAACTTGCGCGACTCTTGACCGGGCATCACACAGGCATGAAAGAACTTTTCATCACGGAATCCCGCGCGCGGCTGCGTACGCTGCTGGTTATCGGCTACGCGCTGTTCATCGCCTATGTCAGCCTGTCGCCTTTCTCCGGCTGGCGCGAGCAGGGGCTGGAATTCGCAGACGTGCTGCGTATGCCTTTGAGGCTGACCTTCACGCCGTTTGATGCGATCGTCAACGTGCTGGCTTACATCCCCTTCGGACTGTTGGCCGGCCTGGCATTGCGGGCGCGCTTTGCGGCTGTCGTCAGTGTGCTGGCTGCAGCGGCTTTGGGCGTGGGCCTGTCGGCAGGCATGGAGTATCTGCAAATGTATTTACCCGCGCGCACCAGTTCCAATGTGGATGTGCTGACCAATAGCGCGGGTGCGCTGACCGGGGCATTGCTGGCGGCCAGCATTACGTCATGGACATGGTTTTTTGCGAGGCTGACGCGCTGGCGCAGCGGCCTGTTTCACCACGGCAAGGAGATGGATTTTGGTCTGGCGCTGCTGGTGCTCTGGGTGTTCGGACAAATCAACCCCTCGTTGCCGATGCTGGGCAATGTATTTATCGCCGAGGCGGCGCATCAGCCGTTTGCAGTGCCCTTGCCCGACCCGTTCAGCGTCTGGGAAAGCGCTGCCGTCATGCTGAACCTGTTGATGCTGGGCGCGTTGCTGCTGACCCTGTTGCGTTCGCCGCACCGTGTGGCTACGACCCTGATGGTGGTGCTGGGCGGGGTGGCGCTGATCAAATTCATCGCGGCGGCGGTATTGTTGAAGTCATGGGCATTGCTGCTGTGGATCAACGGCGAGGCGATGCTGGGCATGTTGCTGGGCATGACGTTGCTGCTCGTCGTGCTGTGGCTGCCGCGTTCAGCGGTAATCGGCTTCGGCGCGGTCGCGGCGCTGAGCTATTTTATCGTGGTGAATTTCGTGGTGGACGGCAACACGCCTGCGGCCGCGATGTCCATATATCACTGGCACTACGGGCATTTGCTCAATTACAACGGTCTGGCGCAGACGCTTACGATGATCTTGCCGTTGCTGTTGCTGTTTCATCTGTGGCGGATACGGAAAGTATAATTGCGACTGAGGACTGAGGACTGAGGACTGAGTGAATTGTTAATTTTGGGATAGTGCAATGAGTTATTTTGACAAGCATGTATTTTTCTGTACCAACCAGCGCGAGGATGGCGGCGATTGCTGTGGCAATCACGGCGCGCAAAAAGCGCGTGACTATGTGAAGAACAAGGTGAAGGAGCTGGGTCTATCCAGTCGTCAGAACAGCATACGCATCAATTCCGCCGGATGTCTGGATCGTTGTGACGAGGGGCCGGTGATCGTCGTTTATCCCGAGGGAACCTGGTACACCTATGTGGATGAGTCCGATCTCGATGAGATCATCGAGGAGCATCTGAAAAACGGTCGTATCGTCGAGCGTCTGAAGGTATCCGCAAGGGGTACGCCGGCGGGTACCCCGTCGCCGGGCGACGACCCTTCCGCTGTCTAATGGTCGCGCAAAGCAAGATCACCCTGGCCGGACCGGCGGGCGCGCTCGAAGGCATGTTGCATCTGCCGGATTCGGAGCCTGTCGCCATCGCCGTAGTGGCGCATCCGCTGCCGACCATGGGTGGCACGATGGACAACAAAATCGTCACCACGCTGGCCAAGACCTTCGCAGAACTGGGCTTTGCCACCTTGCGCTTCAACTTTCGGGGCGTCGGTAGCAGCGAGGGAATATTCGACAGCGGCAACGGCGAAGTCGAGGATGCGCTCGCGGTGGTGCAACACGCCCGTGATGCATTCGGCCATCTGCCGCTGATATTGGCCGGCTTTTCCTTCGGCGGCTATGTCGCCGCCCGCGCGGCGCAGCATCTGCATCCCGGGGCGCACAAACTGGTGCTGGTAGGCCCTGCGGTCGGACGTTTTGCGATGCCCGCCGTGCCGCACAACACGCTGGTGATACACGGCGAGCACGACGAGATCATTCCGCTTGCCGAGGCGCTGGACTGGGCGCGCCCGCATCATCTGCCTGTCGTGGTATTGCCGGAGGCAGGGCATTTCTTGCACGGACGTTTGCAACAGCTCAAACAGATCGTGTTGCGCGAATTCAATGGGTGCCGTTTGTGAGCGTCGTCATTCAGGCACAGGGTTTGCTCAAGACCTACGCCGGACAGCGTGTGGTGGATGGCATCGACCTGACTATCGTGCGCGGCGAATGCTTCGGATTGCTGGGGCCGAACGGCGCGGGCAAGACCACCACCTTGCGTCTGCTGCTCGGCCTGATCGCGCCGGATGCGGGTGAAATCAGCTTGCTGGGTCAGGTGATACCGCAACAGGCCAGAGAGGCGCGCCTGCGCATAGGCGTGGTGCCACAAATGGATAATCTCGATCCGGATTTTACCGTGGCAGAGAATCTGCTGGTGTATGGCCGCTACTTCGGCATGAGCGACGCGGCAATCGAGGCGCGGCTGCCGGAACTGCTGGAGTTTGCCAATCTCGCCCATAAACGCGATGTCAAAGTGCCGACGCTGTCCGGCGGCATGAAACGGCGCTTGACGCTGGCGCGCGCGCTGGTGAACGACCCGGACGTGATTTTTCTCGACGAGCCGACCACCGGGCTGGATCCGCAGGCGCGGCATCTGATCTGGCAACGGTTGCGTGAGCTGACCGCGCGCGGCAAGACGCTGGTGCTCACCACCCACTTCATGGACGAGGCGGAACGCCTGTGCCACCGGCTCGCGGTGATGGATAACGGACGCATCATCAGCAGCGGCTCGCCCAGAGAGCTGATTGCCGACAATATCGAGCCGCAGGTCGTCGAGGTGTTCGGCGAACACGCGGCCGCGTGGGCGCAGGAGTATGCCGCGCACCATGCGGAACGCTACGAGCTGAGCGGGGAGTCGGTGTTCTGTTACGTGAAGGACGCGCACCCTCTGCTGCTGACATTGCAGCAGCATCCCGAGCTGCGCTATGTGCACAGACCCGCCAATCTGGAAGACGTGTTTTTGAAACTGACCGGGCGGGAGATGCGCGAATGAATAATCGCGTTACACGCGAGGGAAGGGATAAGGGAGAAGAGGGAAGGGTGCATGCTTCGCGCGCCTTTACCCTTGAGCGGCAACACCGTGTTCCCTTCACCCTTCTCACTTCACACACGCGATACGAGTACACATGAACAAGAATCATTTCGCCTTGCCACAGCTCAGCCTGCGCTTTGTCCCGATCTGGCGGCGCAATTACATGGTCTGGAAAAAGATGGCCGGGCCATCCATACTGGGGCATCTGGCCGACCCGGTGATTTACATGCTGGGCCTGGGTTACGGTCTGGGCGGCATGTTGCCGGAAATCAGCGGCATGTCCTATATCGCCTTTCTATCCGCCGGGACGGTGTGTTACAGCACCATGAACAGCGCCAGTTTTGAGGCGCTGTATTCCGGCTTTGCGCGCATGCACGAGCAGCGCACCTGGGAGGCGATCCTCAATACGCCGATCACGCTGGACGACATCGTGCTGTCGGAAATCGCCTGGGCGGCGAGCAAGAGCGTGCTGTCCGGGATCGCGGTGCTGCTGGTGATCTGGATACTGGGGCTGGCGCACTCGCCGTTATCCCTGTGGATCATTCCGCTGTCGCTGCTGGTGGGGCTGTGCTTCGCCTCTATGGGGCTGATCGTGACGGCGCTGGCACCAGGCTATGAATTTTTCATGTACTACTTCACCCTGGTGATTACGCCGATGACCCTGCTGTGTGGGGTGTTCTTCCCGGTCGACCAGCTGCCCGTCATGCTGCAAGCCGTCTCGGCGATACTGCCGCTGACCCATGCCGTCGATCTGGCGCGCCCCCTGCTGAACAATGCGATCCCGGTCAACTTCATGGCGGATATCGCTGTGCTGACCGGCTACGCGCTGCTGGGTTTTTATGTCTCGCTGGTGTTGTTCAGAAAGCGCCTGGCGCAATAGTCGAAACGATTCCCTGATGCGCGGGAAGGGCGCTGCACGTATAATCCGGCCATTGTCACTACACCGTCGTTCATTATGTATCTCTGGATCAAGGCGTTTCACATCATCATGGTCGTGTCCTGGTTTGCCGGACTGTTCTATCTGCCCCGTCTCTTCGTCAATCACGCGATGGCCACCGAGGCCGCAGAGCTGTCGCGCCTGAAGCTGATGGAGGGCAAGCTGTATCGTTTCGTCACGCCGATCGCGTGGCTGGCGATCGCCTCCGGCTTGTGGCTGTGGCTGGGCGAGGGGGTAGGCGGTGCATGGATGCACGCCAAGATGATGCTCATCGTGTTGCTCTATGCCTACCATCACTACTGCGGCATCCTCGTCAAACGCTTTGCCTCGGATCAGGACCATCGCAGCCATGTGTTCTACCGCTGGTTCAACGAAGTTCCCGTGCTTATCCTGACCGCCGTGGTCATTCTCGTAACCGTCAAGCCTTTCTAATTTATGCCCGATTTTTTTGCACCCTGCCCGCGCGGCCTCGAAACCGTACTGTATAACGACCTCGTCGAGACGGGGGCGCAGCAGGTGCGCGCGACCGAAGGCGGCGTGCATTTTACCGGCGACTGGGCGCTGTGTTATCGCGTCAATCTGGAGAGTCGCGTGGCCAGTCGCGTGCTGTGGCGCGTCAAGGAAACCCGGTATCGGACCGAGCAGGATATCTACAAGGCGGTGTTCGATCTGCAATGGCAGCGCTGGTTTGATGTCACGCGCACCATACGGGTAAATACCACGGCGATACGCTGTGCCCTGAAGAGCCTGGAGTTCATCACGCTGCTGGTCAAGGATGCGGTCTGTGACCGCTTCCGCGCACAGTGCAACGAACGCCCCAGCGTGGATACGCTGGAGCCCGACGTGCGTATTCATGTGTTCATCGAAGACGAAAAGCTGATGCTGTATCTGGATACCTCGGGCGATGCGCTGTTCAAGCGCGGCGTGCGTCAGCATACCAATATCGCGCCGATCAGGGAGAATCTGGCGGCAGGCATCTTGCGTCTGTCCGGCTGGAAGCCCGGCATCCCGCTGCTGGACCCGATGTGCGGCAGCGGCACTTTCCTGATCGAAGCGGTGCAGATGGCATTGAACATACAGCCGGGGGT
>Ga0209231_1000417_pt1 | contig 24472 bp, 21 predicted proteins | sample Deesub45470m_DNA_FD_188086 | JGI IMG/M metagenome (GOLD analysis project Ga0209231, IMG submission 188086) | Deep subsurface microbial communities from North Pacific Ocean - 450_OLKR46/470m Metagenome (SPAdes) (version 2) | ecosystem: Environmental > Terrestrial > Deep subsurface > Unclassified ... | reverse complement strand
CCCCCCGCCAGCAACAAAAAGGCAAAGTGTGGCATACCCGGAATCAGGCCCATCATGCCGATAATCGCGGCAGTCAGCATGATGACCTGCGGCTGCCTGAACAACTGCCCCAGCATCTGCTCGCCGATGTTTTCATCCGTGGCCACACGACTCACCACCACACCGGCCGCAGTCGAAATCACCAGAGCCGGTATCTGCGCCACCAGACCGTCACCAATCGCCAGCAGGGTGTAAACCTTGGCAGCCGCAGAGATATCCATGTCGTGTTGCAGCACACCCACAATCAGACCGCCGATCAGGTTGATGAACAGGATGAGAATGCCGGCAATCGCATCACCGCGCACGAATTTGCTTGCACCATCCATCGCACCGTAAAAATCCGCTTCCTGGGAAATTTCCGCACGGCGCTTGCGCGCCGCATCCTCACCGATCAGCCCCGCGTTCAGGTCTGCGTCTATCGCCATTTGCTTGCCGGGCATCGCATCCAGCGTGAAGCGTGCGCCCACCTCGGCGATACGTCCTGCGCCCTTGGTGATAACCATAAAGTTGATCACCACCAGAATCGCAAACACCACGATACCCACAGCGTAATTGCCACCTACCAGGAAATGGCCGAACGATTCGATCACCTTACCCGCCGCATCCGGCCCGGTATGACCTTCCAGCAGCACCACGCGCGTCGAGGCCACGTTCAGCGACAGGCGCAGCAATGTGGTCATCAGCAGAATAGTCGGAAAGGACAGGAAATCCAGTGCCTTGGTGGTATTCATGCTGATCAGCAATACCATCACGGCAATGGCGATGTTGAATGTAAAGAGCACATCCAGCAGGATGGGCGGCAGGGGCAGCACCATCATCGCCAGTATCATTACGATCAATATCGGACCGACCAGACCGCGCAGATTCGCGCTGCCTTTCAGGAATCCCAGTACGGAGCGGGTGTTCATAATGTGACTCCTGATGCAGGATCAAGCTCTTTCGGCACGGGCAATTCAGCAGGTTGCTGAGGACGTTCCCCGCCTTGAGTCTGATAGCGTTTCAGTTGATAAACGTAAGCCAGCACTTCGGCAACAGCGGTATACAGCGCTTCGGGAATGGACTCGCCGATCTCGGTATGCTTGTGCAATGCACGGGCAAGCGGCGGTGCCTCGAGTATCGGCACATTGTTTTCTGCGGCGATTTCACGTATGCGCTGCGCAATCAGGTGCGAACCCTTGGCCACCACCGTCGGTGCCCGCATGCCGTTGTCGCTGTACTTCAGGGCCACGGAGTAATGAGTAGGGTTGGTCACCACCACATCGGCAGTCGGTATCGCCTCCATCATGCGACGGCGTGCCATTTCGCGCTGCATGCTGCGGATACGGCCCTTGACCATGGGATCGCCTTCGGTCTCCTTGGACTCCTTGCGCACTTCTTCCTTGGTCATCATCAGCTTCTTGTTGTGATCATAAAGCTGGAAAGGCACATCTATCGCCACGATGAGCAGCATCGCGCCGACTATGGCCATGAAACTGCCGCCAACCAGCGAACCCATTTGCGGTATCGCGGTGATGATAGAGAATGTCGCCAGTTCCAGCACGTCGTCCCGGTTGTGCCAGATGACCCAGGTGGCGATCCCCCCCACCACTATCGCCTTGCCGATGGCCTTGGTCAGCTCCACCAGTGATTGCGCCGAAAACATGCGCCCTATCCCGGAAATCGGATTCATACGCGAAAATTTAGGCGTCAGCGAGTCGGCGCTGAACAGCCAGCCGTTCATCAACAGGGGCGAAAAAAAGGCTGCCAGCAGCAGCATCAGCAGCACCGGCGAAAATACAATCAGCATATCCAGCGCAAGGTCATACAGGCGTGGAATGATCAGTTCCGGTTTGAAAACAAGGTCTTGACTGAATGTCAGACCATCGTGCAACAACTGCACCATGTGTTGAGTGAGCGATGCGCCCATGAACCACAGCGTTCCGCCACCCACCAGCAATACTGAAAACGTGGACAGCTCGCGCGAACGGGCGACCTGGCCCTTTTCCTTGGCCTGGTCAAGTTTTCGTTGCGAGGGTTGTTCTGTTTTTTCTAGATCGCTGTCTTCTGCCATGATGAACTCCGCTGGTTAGGCCGATTATCAGCGAAGCAGCAATATTCAATCAGGCGAATAACGAGGGAATTAACTGGCTTTTCAATACGTTCAAAACGGTACGTAAAGTAAATGCGCAACTGCGATTGCGCATATCCAACTCAATACGATACTGTTTTTGATGACTATGTCGCAATTAACTGATGACAGCGGTCCGAGCGCACTGAAAGGCGAGAGTCACGCGGAGATATGCCAAATCCGGGTTTCTAGGGACGCGCTGATTTATTCGTCATCCCCGCAAAATCGGGGATCCAGTGCCCTTGTTTTACAGGGTTCCCGCCTGCGCGGGAACGACAAAATCGAATAAATCAGTATCTACCTAGTTTCAACAGACAACTACGACAGAGCGTTTTTGATGGCTCACAAAGGATTTTTCGTTCCGCCATGCATCGCTCTCGCCAGCACGCGCTGCGCCATTTCCCGTACAGGGACCGATTCGTGCGAGGCTCCCATCTCAACCGCCGCACGCGGCATGCCATACACCACGCAGCTGGCCTCGTCCTGAGTAAAGTTATAGGCACCCGCTTGGCGCATCTCCAGCATAGCCGCCGCGCCGTCCCTGCCCATACCGGTCAGCATAACCCCGACTGCATTCGCACCCACGCACTGCGCTGCCGAATGAAACAGCACTTCCACCGATGGACGATGGTGATTCACGGGTGCGGACTGGTTCAATTCGATGAAATAAGCCGAACCGCTGCGCCTGACCAGCATATGCGAATGCCCGGGCGCGATATACACATGCCCCGGCAATATGCGCTCGTTATGCACTGCCTCGGTGACCGTCATCCTGCTCAGGCTGTTCAGCCGGTCTGCAAAAGACTGGGTGAAGGCTACCGGCATATGCTGAGTCACCAGGATCGCTGGCGCATCGGCCGGCATGGGAATCAGGAATTCCCTGAGCGCCTCAGTACCGCCGGTTGAAGCGCCCACGATGACCAGCTTCCCGGTAGCGCGGTCTGATGCAGCCGATGAAGACGCCGCGCCCCGTGCTGTCGATGCCGCATCGTCTACACCCGTTTTATTGTTTACTGGCATCACCGTCTTGCGCGCATCATCCGGCCTGACTTTGCGAAAATTGCGGCGCAAGCTCGTACACTGTCCTGCCGCGCAACCTGAAATACGCGTCAGCGTGATAAAAATTTTCTGAATGCCCCGCATACAGCAACCCGCCAGCCCGCAATAGCGGTGCCATTTTTTTCAGTATCGCCAGCTGGGTATCTTTATCAAAATAAATCATCACATTACGACAAAAAATCGCATCCACCCTGTCGCCTATCGGCCAGGCCGCATCCAGCAAATTAAGCTTGCGAAAACTGATCATGCTCTGCAACTCCGGGCGCACCTTGACGAACCCCTCCTGCACGCCCGTTCCCTTGAAAAAGAACCGTTTAACCAGCGCTGCATCCAGTTTCTCAACGCGCTCTTGCGCATAGACACCCCGACGCGCCGTGTCGAGCACATCGGTATCCAGATCGGTGGCGATAATTTTAACGGGTGGGGTGTAACTGTTGAATGCATCGATCGCGGTCATGGCCATCGAATAGGCCTCTTCCCCGGTAGAGCTGGCTGAACACCACAACACGATGGGGCGAGTCGATCCTATTTTCCTGAGTTGCTCAGCCAGCAGCGGGAAATGATGCGGCTCGCGAAAAAACGAGGTCAGGTTGGTGGTCAGCGAGTTGGCGAACGCCTCCCACTCCCGCACATCATCTCTCTCCAGCAATTTCAGATATTCCTCAAAAGTCTGAATCCCGGTCGCGCGCAGGCGACGCGACAGACGGCTGTAGACCAGTTCCTGCTTGCTATCGTTGAGCGAAATGCCGGCATGCGCATAAATCAGCTTGCGCACACGCTGAAAATCCTGCGCAGTGAAGTGGAACTCGCGACCGGGTGTGACTTTTATTTCTGCCATTTCATTTTCCGTGTCCGGATCAGCTTCACCCTTCACCCTTCACCCTTCACCCTTCACCCTTCACCCTTCCCCCTTCACCCACAGCTACCCCCCGCGCACCTCGCTGAGCAGTTCCTTGATATCCAGAATCAGCACGATATCGCCTTCACTGGACATCGTCACGCCCGCCACGCCCTTGGGACGGAAGGTATCGAGCGATTTGATCACCACGTCGTCATGGCCGGCAAAGCCATCGGCCGCCAGAATAAAACTGTTGTTGCCGAACTGCATCAGCACGCCCACTTCAGGCTCTCTGTCGCTATCCTCCCAGCCTATCAGCTGCGACAAGGGCAGCACCGGCAACACTTCACCGCGGACCACCATGGTTGCCCTGCCCGAGACCTTATGCAATTGCCCGTGCGATACCGAAAGAATCTCGCGCACCATGGACAAGGGCACGGCAAAAGACTGTTCGCCGAGACGCAAAATCAGCACAGGCAATATCGCCAGCGTAAGCGGCAATGAAATCTCGAACACGCTGCCCTTGCCCACTTCGGAAACGATGCTGATCGTGCCGTTGAGCTTTTGGATATTAGTCTTAACCACGTCCATGCCGACGCCGCGCCCGGACACACTGGAGATTTCATCCTTGGTCGAAAATCCCGGCAGAAAAACCAGTTCCAGACACTGATTCTCATCCAGCGTATTTGCCATCTCACTGGTCAGCAATCCCTTCTCTATGGCCTTGTTGCGTATCACCTCAGGCTTCATGCCACGGCCATCATCGACGATGGTAATCACGATATGATCGCCTTCCTGGCGCGCACTCAACTCCACCAGGCTCTTTTCCGGTTTGCCGACTGCGACGCGTTGCTCTATGGTCTCCACGCCATGATCAACCGCGTTGCGCACCAGGTGCACCAGAGGATCATTCAGATCCTCGATCATGGTCTTGTCCATCTCGGTTTCTTCACCGGACAAAATCAGCTCGACGTCCTTGCCCAGGGAGCGCGCCAGATCGCGTGCCAGGCGGGGGTATTTCTTGAACAGGCGACCGATAGGCTGCATACGCGTCTTCATTACCGCATTCTGCAAATTCACCACCAGCATATCCAGCTGACTGACTGACTGGTCCAGTTCGCGCAAAGTCTCTACATCGTTGCGTCCCTGCATGATGCTGGAACGCAAGTGCGTGAGGCGATTCTTGGTCAGGCCGATTTCGCCGGAAAGGTTGAGCACCTGGTCCAGCCGGGTGGTTTCCACGCGTATGGTGGATTCCTTCGCCTCCTTGGTCGGCACATCTCCGTCTCGACGACCCACCGTCGCCCCGGGCACATCGCTGGTGCGGCGACCGAACGCCTTCTTGGTCGATTCCTCTTCTGAAACGGCCTCTGCGATCAGCGCAGGATCGCGGGTTGCACCCACCTTTTCAACAATATCCGTACCTGTCAGCGCGTTGTAGAGCGCATCCCAATCCACATCAGAGGGCTGAGGACTGGAGACTGGGGACTGGGTGACAGCACCCGCCTCTTTCATCTCAGTTTTCGGCACGGGCTTTCCGGTCAGCGCCGTTTTCAAATTTTCCAGCATCTGCATCGGCGCGGCCTGGGGCTGCTGAGTCTGCTGCAAGGCGTCGAACATTCTGCGCACCTCACTGGTCGCGGCAAAAATAACATCCATCAATTCAGCATTCAGAGTCAGCTCGCGATTGCGCAACTTATCGAACAGATTTTCAGTCAGGTGACACAGGGTGACCAGTTCGGTTGCGTTAAGAAACCCCGCCCCCCCCTTGATCGTATGAAAGCCACGAAAAATATCGTTGAGCAAATGACTGTCATCGGGATGTTTTTCCAGATCCATCAACTTGCTATCCACATCGGACAACATCTCGCCCGCCTCAAGCAAAAAGTCGCTTAATAAATCTTCCATGCCAACAAAATCGTTCATTTTTATCTCCTAGTCAGGATTGGGTGGGGGAAATCGCTGATCCTCATTCCTCATTCCTCATTCCTCAGTCCTCAGTCCTGATTAAAATCCCAAACTTTCCAGTAAGTCATCCACCTGATCCTGATTGGTCACGACGTTGTTCTGCTTGTGCGGATTGATGACCGGACCGTTAAGCAATCCGCTATCGAATTCGGCTCTGATCTCCGGCGGCGCGTTTTCCAGCAGCAATGACAGCAACTGCTGTTCCATCTGTTGGGTGACTTCGATAATCTTTTTGATGACCTGCCCGGTCAGGTCCTGAAAATCCTGCGCCATCATGATTTCCAGCAAATAGGCATTGGTCGCCTTGGTTTGCCTGGGTACGATCTCAAGAAAAGCCTGAGTTTGCATGACCAGTGTCCTGAACTTATCCACGTTCAGCTTTTTCTCGAATAACAACTGCCACTGTCCGGCCAGTCGACCCGCCTCCACTTCCATGTTCTCAACCAGAGGCTGTGCCGCTTCAGTCGCATTCAGCACCCGCTCTGCCGCCTGCTGCGTCAGAGTAGCCACATAATTCAAACGATCACGGGCATCGGGGATGGAGGAAGCCGCTTTCTCGATTTCCTTGTTGAGCCCCAGCTCGCGCAGCGTATCGTGCAGGGTGCGCGCCATCTGTCCGAGTTGGTTGATGACCTTGCCCGAGTTCATCCCGCTCCCGCCAGCAACGGCAGTAAGCGGGTGTAACTCGGGTGGCTGTTCATCAACATTCGCCGCAACGATGCTGTCGAAAAGCGCTTCCAGATCATCGCATTCCTGGATTGCCATATTGGTAGCCATGTCAGTTCTCACTTATTCATGTTTTGGAATATTTTTTTCAGCTTCTCGTCCAGCGTAGCCGCCGTGAAGGGCTTGACCACATAGCCGGATGCCCCCGCCTGCGCGGCTTCGATGATATTTTCACGCTTCGCCTCCGCAGTGACCATCAACACCGGCAAATGTTTGAGACTGGCATCCGCCCTTATCGCCCTGAGCAGTTCTATCCCCGTCATATTCGGCATATTCCAGTCCGAGACGACAAAATCAAACGTATCCGCGCGCAGTTTGCTCAATGCCTGTACGCCGTCTTCGGCCTCCTGCACATTGACAAAACCCAGTTCCTTGAGAAGATTGCGCACGATGCGTCGCATCGTGGAAAAATCATCAACCACCAAAAACCGTGTACTTTCTATTCCCATGACAATCTCCTATAAATACAGGGCTGAGGTACGAGGACTGAGTGCTGAGCAAATGCTAAATTGCACCTCAGTCCTGCCTTTACTCAGTCCTCAGTCCTGTTTTTTACTCATTCCTGCCTTTATGTCAGCAACGGCCTGAGCGTCGTTGACAAAATCGTTGAATCAAATTTGGGTACGTAATAATCCACGCCTGCCCTGCGCCCCATCGCACGATTCGCTTCGGATGAAAGCGACGAATGCATGACCACCGGAATACCGTCAAAGCGGTGATCATTTTTTACGTGATGGGTCAGCACATAACCATCCATCTCGGGCATTTCCGCATCGGTCAGAATAACCTGTATCCTGTCATGCAATTTTTCCCCGCTGCTTTCCGCGGATTCGGCCAGCGCCTTGAGCCTGTCCCATGCTTCACGGCCGTTCGCCGACTGTATGTGTTTGACGCCCATTTTATCCAGCACTTCGCCGATTTTCCTGCGCGCCACCATGGAGTCATCCGCAAAGAAAACGCATAAATCATAGTCGGAATCCAGACGCTCGACGCTGCCGACGACGGCTTCGCCAAAGGCATTAGCCAGTATCTGTTCGACATCCAGTATCGAGACCAGGGTTCCGTCCGGCAATTCGGTAATCGCCGTAATCAGCGCGGCCTTGTCAGAGAGCATCCCTTCGGTGGCGCGCACCTTATCCCAGTCCACCCGGATGATACGGTCCACGCTGTGCACCAGAAAACCCATGATATGGCTATTGAATTCGGCCACCATCATGGTCTGGTGCTTCTCAGCCGGGTGGATGTCCATAAAAGTCGCCATGTCGAGCACCGGCATGACGTTGCCGCGCAAGGACACGATACCTTCCACACCGTTGGGCATATTCGGTGTGCGGGTTATCTTGCCAGCGGGGCAGACTTCCTTCACCTTGAACACATTGATACCGAACCGCTCCTCGCTGCCCAGGCTGAACAGCAGGATTTCCATTTTATTGGAGCCCACCAAACTGGTACGCGCATCAACATGGTCCAGCACGCCATCTTCATTGTCGCTCAGCATTTGATCCGAATAACTCATTTCTTTCTCCTAATCTGGTGAGTAGCGAGTAGGAAGTGGTAAGTGGGAAACCATATCCACTCTCCACTTGCCACTGAGGTACGAAGTACCGTTCCACTCCCCATTTTTAAGCCAACAATCTTGCCAATGTTTGCGACAGTTTTTGCGGCTCGAATTTCGGTACATACTCATCCACCCCTACCGATTTCCCGAGCTGCTGATTCGAAGAACTGCTCAATGACGAATGCATGATCACGGGTATACCCCTGAAGCGTTTGTCATCCTTGATCTTGCGTGTCAGCATGTAACCATCCATCTCGGGCATTTCCACATCCGTCAGAATCACCTGCACCAGATCTTTGAGCGGAATCTTTGCCGATTCGGCATAATCGGCCATTTTGGCCAATTCTATCCATGCCTGACGCCCGTTGATTGCCGAAAGATGTTTGACTTGCATCGCATCCAGCGTCTTGGAAATCTGATTGCGCGCCACAGAAGAATCATCGGCAAAAAACACCGTACGATTAGCCTTGCCCAGCGGTTGCACACTCTTGAAAATCAACTCATCGCTATCAAAATGACCAGTCTCAGCCAGCACCTTTTCCACATCCAGCAACATCACCAGTCGTTTGTCCTTCAATTCGGTGATCGCGGTCACCATACCGCCCATCTCAGCCATCAGCATGGCAGGGGGAACACGCATCGCCGACCAGTCCAGACGCAAAATATTGTCCACCGACTTGACCAGAAAACCCTGCGTATGACCGTTGTATTCGGTGACTATCATTATTTCCGGTTTGCAGTCCATGGTCATGCCGGCGTATTTCGCCAAATCGATCACCGGAACCAGCGTCCCGCGCAGACTGACCATCCCCTCGACCGCAGTCGGCATCTCCGGCGCGCGCGTAATCTCGGGGATGCGCATTACCTCACGCACCTTGAACACGTTGATACCGAAGGTTTCCTCGCGCCCGGTGCGCATATCCTTGCCCAGGGAAAACATCAGGATTTCCAGCTTATTGGTCCCCGCCAACTTGGTGCGGGCATCAATATTTTTTAACAGGTCCGACATTTATTTCTCCTTAAATTCAGGACTAAGTAAAGGCAAAAGCAGGACTGAGGACTGAGTGAAGGGCTAAGGTTTTGTCCTCAGTCCTCAGTCCTTGCACCTCAGTCCTGCATTTGAGCCCTGCCTCACCCCATTGCGCATTTGGTCAACGGGTAGCCCGCCTTTTTCAATTCGGTTGCCGACGTTGCCAGCGCTTCAGCAGCCACCTTCGCCTCATGGACGGATTGAACATTGCTTTCCACCAACGTGGTGATGCGCTCCAGGCTGCTGGTCACGCTCTCACCCGCAGCCGACTGTTCTCTGGATGCAGAGGCTATGTGCTCTATGCGCTCCGCCATACTGACGGTCGCCACCATGATATCCTTCAGTCCGTCGCCATTTTTGCGTATCAGCGAAATTCCGTTATCCACCTCGGATACCGCCCCCTGCATGGACTTGACTGCGGAATCTGCAATCGCATTGATATCGCGTATGGTGGAGGCGATATCCTTGGTGCTGGTCGCCGTGCGCTCGGCAAGCTTGCGCACCTCGTCGGCCACCACGGCAAAACCGCGTCCCTGTTCACCGGCCCGCGCCGCCTCGATCGCCGCATTCAGCGCCAGCAGATTGGTTTGTTCAGCAATCTCCTTAATGGCATTTGAAATCGCACCTATTTTCTGTATGGACGAACCCAGATCCGTGATCGTCTTGCTGGAAGCCTGCACCGTGTCGGCCACCCGACGGGTTGCGGCGATGCTCATATCCATGCTGCGACTATTTTCCTCGACGATATGTTGCGTCGATTTCGCATCCACCAGAGAATCTTCCGCCATTCCCGCCACCCCGACAACCGACTGACTAAATTGCTCCATGGCGGCAGCAATCGCCTGAATATGATCCTGCTCGGTCAGCGCGTTACCCGCCACCCCGCTCACTCTGGCATCCATATCTTTGATACTGCCCTGTATATACGCGATCGGTGTAACGATCTCATCGACCATGGTGCGCAAATAGGCCTGCATGGTCTGAATTTCACACAGCAGATCGCCCATTTCATCCCGTATTGATATATCGAGTTCAGTATCGAGATTGCCCTCCATGATATTGCGAAACTCCCTGTCCATGACAGATATCGGCCTGGAAACAAATTTATGTATGCAATACGAGATCAGAAAGTAGAGGAATACCTGCAACGCCAACTGCCCCATCAGCATCCAAAATTCCATCACATCTATGCGTGCGAATTCCGGCTTGAGATCGATCACCACATCCGATGCGCCCAGTGCCTCACCTTCCTGCACGGTGTGACATCCGGTGCAATCGGTGCCATGGAAATTCTTGCTGGCCAGATAAGGCGTGATGATGCGCATGACGGGGTCGCCCGATGCATCCTGGAGGAATGTGATGCTTTGCTGCCTGGATTCGATCACCTTGCGTTGCGCATCGTCTTTGAGCAAGGCATCCGGCAATCCGGCACCATACTGATCCACCACCTGCTGCACCCGCACCACCTGCGCCGTCTTGACATTGCCTGAAGAAGTCACCTTCTTCAGCAACAGCCTGCGGTTTTCCGCATCGCTGATTTGCCCGGTGACCATCAGCATGTTGCCGCTGTCGATAATTTGACTGGCAATCTGCTCGCCTTTTTCAGAGGCTGTCTTTAGCACGTCTGCTTTGAGCATATCCGTCATGTAAAACTGCACGACTGTCAGCAGGACCAGCAGGGGAATTTGTATCGCCGCCTGCAGCTTGTGGCTTAACGACCAGTTCTTCACCTTGAAACGCTCGAATTTTGAAACGACCTGCGCGCCGGACTGATTCAACTCCCGATAATAAGCCTCGGCTTCCGCAACCTGATTGCGGGTCGGCGCCTTGCGCACTGAGACATAACCTATGATCTTGGCATTCTCAATGACCGGTGCCACGGTGGCACGCACCCAGTAGTGGTCACCGTTCTTACTGCGGTTCTTCACCATGCCGCGCCACGGGCGCTCGGATTTCAGCGTGTCCCACAGCCACTTGAATGCCTGCGGGGGCATGTCGGGATGGCGCACGATGTTGTGGCTCTTGCCGATCAACTCGGCGCGGCTGTAACCCGAGATTTGCACGAAAGCATCGTTGCAATAGGTAATCATACCCTTGGTATCGGTCTTGGTAATCAGCACCGTATTCGCCGGAAAGGGCGCTTCTTTTTGCGACACATAGGCATTCTTGTTTTGCATGACAGCGCTTTCTAAATAAAACAACTCAATTCTGGCTATGACGATAAGACCGCAGGGGTCTTCCCACGCAACTAAGCGATGAAGCCGCTAAGTTGCTGAATGAAATCGCCTGCCATCATTGATAATTATTTCCTACACGCGAAAATGGTTCACTGCAGTTTGCAACTCCTGGGCCAGCTGCTCCAGACGCACGATGTCCTGTGTGTTAGATTCAACCGCCGCATGATTTTCCTCCGACATCTGGGCGATTTTCTCGATATTGCGCGCGATCTCGGTGCTGGCCAGGCTTTGTTCGACCACCGATGCCGCGATGTCGCTTACCCCTTGACTGGATTGCAATACCGACTCTCCCGCCTCGGTCAGCACGCCTGAAACCCGTTCTACCTGCTCCTGCGTGACCTGCAGGGAACGCAAACCTTGCTGCACCGTTGCCTCAACCTCACCGGACTTCTCGTTCAACGAATTAGTCACCTGATCGATTTCATTGGCAGATTTTGCGGATTTTTCTGCCAGTTTGCGCACCTCATCCGCCACCACCGCAAAACCGCGCCCCTGTTCGCCGGCGCGCGCCGCCTCGATGGCCGCATTCAAGGCCAGCAGATTGGTCTGGTCGGCGATGTCCTTGACTTGCTGCGTCATGCCGGCAATCGCGCGCGTGCTTTCAACAAACTCCTTGACCGAATCGGCGATATGATTGACTGCCTGCTGCACGCGCCCAATCTCGCCTATCATCTGCGTCACATCCTGATTCCCCTGCCGGGTCTGCTGCAGACTCTTTTCCGACAGATTACGGACATCTTCGGAATTGGCCGCAACCGAGTTGATGCTCACGGTAATCTCTTCCACCGCCGCCGCCGTAGAGGCCGCCGCCTCGCTTTGCAACTGCGAACCTTGCGCTATTTGCAATGAAGACGCGGATAATTGCGCCGCCGTGCCGGACATGGTGCTCGCGCCGTTGCTGACTTGACGGATGATCGCAGCGAAACCGTCGATCAAACCGTTGAATGCCGTGGCAGCCTGGCCGATTTCATCCTGTCCGTATACTCTGACGCGTGCATTCAGATCCCCGCTCTTCGCCATGGCTGTCATCGCGCCGCCCAATTCATTTATGGAGCGGTTTACGCCGTGGATGATGGAAAAACCCAGCAATACCCCCATGCCACCGCCGATTAAAATAAGCGCGATGGCGATGTTGCGCGTCATTTCATAGTTCGACTCGGCGGCCTCATATTCCTGTTTGGCGACATCGAGTTGCAACTGCATCAGTTGCTTAACACCCTCCCCGACCGGCTCGTAAAGGGGACGTATTTTTTCAACCACTACGCTACGGGCCAATTCGAGGTCATTGGCGCGCAGTGCCGCCATGGCGGGTTTAAGCCCTTCCACCACGAAGCGCTTTCTGTCTTCGGCGAACTTGTCTGCCAGGATTTTTTCTTCCGGCGTCAGATAAGTAGCCATGTAGGCCTCCCATATCCTGCCGATTTCCGCGATATTCTGCTCCACCTCCGTGGTGTTTTTCTGTATCACTTCCGGTGTGGGGGTCACCAGGGAAACGGCTATGCTCAAGCGGTTGATCAGCAGCAGTTTTTGAATTTCGGCTATCTGCCCTGTTGGTATCGTCCTGTCTTCATAGACCGTGCGCAGCCCCTCGTTAGCCTTGTTCATGCCAAACAGCCCCATCCCGCCGAGCACCACGGCCAGCACCAGCAAGGAGACCAGCATAACGATCAGGCGACTGCTTATTTTCATGTTGTTCAACATTTAATTTTCCCTTTTACCCTCTGACAAAACATCTCAACGCTTCACCCCACGACTACACCTTGAAGCGTCCTACCGTTTTCGTAAGATTCTCTGAAATAAGCTCCATCTGCCTGATTTCATCCACCGTGAGTTGCACGACCTGATTGCTCTTGTTTGCCATGCTGGCGATGCGCTCGACATTGCGTGCGATTTCCTGACTGGCGTCGCGCTGCTGATTGATCGAGGCGACGATTTCTTCCAGACCGCGCCTCACCCCCTCCACCGAGGCATTGGACGCATTCAGCACACTGGCCACTTCGGAGACATGGGTCTGACTGCTTTGCAATGCGACTATGCCGCGCTGTATGGTTTTTTCAACCCGCCCTGATTGCGTGCCTATGGTTTGCGTCACCTCATCGATTTGCGAGGCAGAGAGCGCCGATTTTTCAGCCAGCTTGCGCACTTCGTCCGCCACCACCGCAAATCCACGCCCCTGTTCACCGGCACGCGCAGCTTCAATCGCCGCATTCAAGGCCAGCAGATTGGTCTGCTCGGCGATATCGCGCACTTGCTGGGTCATATTGGTGATGCTGCGGGTGCTGCGCACGAAATCGCCCACAGAGCTGGCGATTTCATTGACCGCATTCTCCACACGCTCCAGCTCATGCACCATGTCTTGCAGACGATCCTGCCCCAACTGGGCGCGATCGGCACTTTCGCTCGACAGACTGGCAACCTGTCCGGCGCTTTCTGCTACGCGATTGATGCTGACGCTCACCTGACTCACCGCATTTGAGGTGGTCGATGCCGCATCGTTTTGCTGCTGTGCGCCCTGTGCGATTTCCTGCGCATTTCCAGTCAGACGGTGCGCGGCCTGGTTAACCTGCCCCGCGTGCCCGTCAACCTGGCTGACGATAGCCTGAAAACTCTGGGCAAGATCGTTGAATGCCTGTGCGGTCTGGCCGATTTCATCCCCGCTGCGCACCTTGACGCGTTTGGATAGATCGCCGCTATCCTGCATGGCTTTCATGGCGACCAGCAATTCACGCGCCGGACGGGTCATAAAACTGATCAGCCAGCCTATGACAAAATACAGGAACACCTGCATGACCAACTGTGCGCCCCACATCACATAATTCGCCCGCTCCATCACGGCGAATTCATCTGACAAATCTACGGTGATGCTCGCGGCACCGTTCACCGCACCCTCCGGTACCATATGGCACATCAGGCAGTTGGTGCCGCGAAAATCTTTTTGCGCAATGAAAGGCACGACCACACGCAACGAATGCTTGCCGCTCACCGCGGACAATCGGGTCTGCACCTGCGCGCTTTGCAGCGCGGCCTGATCCATGGCATCGACAGGCTGCTCGGAAGGCAAGCCCGCTCCATACTGATCCTGCACCGGCTTGCCGCGTATTACGCGCAATTCATCGATCTTGTCCGAGTTACCCATCTTGGTGACATACAGGGCGCGCTGTTCGGCATCGCTGATAATGCCGTTTATCATCAGCATGTTAAGGCCGTTCAACACGCCATCGGCGGAGACCAGCGCTTTTTGCTGCGCTTCATCCAGCACAACTTCCTCAAACTTCTCCAGTGCCGTGCGCTGCGCCAATACCAGCACCAGCAGCAGCAGCAGCTGTATGGGAAATTGCAGCTTGTTTTTTAACGTGAGGTTGCTCCACCATTTATTCATTATTCTTTCCCCTGTCAGGCGTATGCGAAAATTGACACAGCCTGGTTAGTGTAACGGCAAAAAAACGAATTTCTTTAGGAGAACAGAACGGAGAAAAGCAGCTAATTCGCGAGATTGACATCCTGTGTGTGCGGTATGAGGCCGCATCGACGTGACTGAGCTGTCGAGTGAGTTCCTCAGTCAATCGTCCTAGAAAAAGCTGTTGTCCACGAACCACACGAAATGGGGTAAGCAGGCAATCCGCACAGCGGATGCTCGCAAAAACACGAACAGATTCAAATGCATGCCGTTGTTGATGCGGTCAGCCGGTAGATGTTACGCTGACTTTATGTAACTTATTGATTTGTTTCTCGACTTTCGTGCTTTTGCGAGTTGCTGCCTTTGGCAGCATCCCTGCGAAAACCATTGCGTGGATGAAAAAAGATTTTCAGGATCATGCAGGCGAACGCTGCTTATGTGTGCTCCGAACTAACGTGCCGGGGGGGCTGCAGGAAGGGCCTGCACCCCCTCGTTGATCGCCTCGCTGATATCCTGCTCGTCGCCTTCGGCCTCCACACCGACGGTACCGCCGTCGTGACTGGCCGCCTCTTCGGCTTTCTTATTCATGACGATCAGGCTGATGCGGCGATTGACCGGGCTCATGGCATCTTCCTTGTTGAACAACACCGCGGAAGACAAACCCACTACACGCACGATTTTCTCGTCTGCCATGCCGCCCGAGATCAATTCACGGCGCGAGGCGTTGGCGCGGTCTGCGGACAATTCCCAGTTGCTGTAACCCCGGTTTCCGCCACCGTATAACGCCGCATCGGTGTGACCGGAGATGCTCACCTTATTGGGGACGTTATTCAGGGTCTGGCCGATTGCGTGCAGGATTTCCCTGGTGTACGGCTCAAGTTGCGCGCTGCCGCTGCGGAACATCGGACGGTTTTTTTCGTCCACAATCTGGATGCGCAAACCCTCACTGGTGATATCTAGCAATATCTGATCCTTGAATTGCTTGAGCTTGACGCTGTTTTCTATGGACTTTTCGATATTGGACTTCAGTTCCTTCAGCTTTTCCAGCTCTTTTGCCCGCTCTATGCGCAAAAACTCCTGCTGCGCCGCCTTCATATTGATGACTTTCTTCTCGGCAGGCAGCTCGCCGGACTTCACCTGTCCAGAGCTGCGCGTCAAATCCTGACCACCACCCTTGATAATACTGGAGCTGTCACCACTGCCCGTGCCGCCTGACAAAGCCACCTTGAGCGGCGTCTTGAAGTATTCGGATATCCCCTTCAAATCTCCCTTGGCAGTCGAACCCAACAGCCACATCAGCAAAAAGAACGCCATCATCGCCGTCACAAAGTCGGCATAGGCAATCTTCCACGCACCGCCGTGATGACCCGCAGCCACCTTCTTGATGCGCTTTATTACGATGGGTCGCTTGTTTTTATCTTCAGCCATTTTTTAGTGGTGAGTGGTGAGTGGTAAGTGGTAAGTGGTAAGTGGTAAGTGGTAAGTGGTAAGTCGCGCTGAAGTTACTAACGACTTCCTACTGACCACTTACTGCTTTTAGCGTTTTTGTTTGACGTGCTCTTCCAGTTCGGCAAAACCAGGACGCTCGGTTGAACCCAGCGCCTTGCGGCCGAACTCGACCGCCATCGCGGGCGCATAGCCATTCAGGTTAGCCAGCAGGGTGATCTTGATGGTCTGAAACATTTTGCCGCCCTCTTCGGCTTTCTGCTCCAGCAAACCGGCCAGGGGACCGACAAATCCATAGGCCAGCAAAATACCGAGGAAAGTACCCACCAGCGCGTGTGCGATCAGCATACCCAGTTCGGCCGGCGGCAGACTGACCGACTCCATGGTATGCACTACCCCCATCACCGCCGCCACAATGCCGAACGCCGGCAGTCCGTCGGCCAGCTTGGCAATGACATGCGAGGAAATCATGGCTTCATGATGATGCGTTTCAAGCTCAACATCCATCAGATTTTCAATTTCCATGGCATTAAGATTGCCGCTGACCATAATGCGCAGGTAATCCGTGATAAATTCAACCACATGATGATCGGCAACGATCTTGGGATACTTGGTAAAAATCGGGCTTTCTTCAGGCTTTTCAACATCGCCCTCGATAGACATCAACCCTTCCTTGCGTACTTTTGTCAGCAATTCATACAACAGGGCCATCAATTCCATGTAAGCGTCTTTGGAATATTTTGGCCCCTTCAGGATGCTAGGCAAGTCTTTAAAGGTTGCCTTCATGACCCCCATGCTGTTGCCAACGAAAAAAGCGCCCAGCGCACCGCCACCGATCATCAGCAATTCCAGCGGCTGCCACAATGCAGCCAGGTGACCGCCCGCCATGGCAAAACCGCCGAACACCGATCCCATTACGACTACGTAGCCTACGATCACTAACATGCAAGCGCTCCTCAATTATTTTTTGCCGACGCATTTTAAAACAAATCAGCGTGACGAATGATGTCGGATTATACCCAGCAAGAATAAATTTGCTTAACGACATATCCAAATAAATGTTGAATGGTTCATCCTAAAAAAGCTGTTATCCACGAACCACACGAAAAACACGAACAGATTCAAATGCATACCGTTGTTGATGCGGTCACACGATGGGTGCTACGCCGACTCTATGTAACTTATTGATTTATTTCGTGACTTTCGTGATTTTGCGAGTTGCTACCTTTGGCAGCATCCCTGCGAAAACCATTGCGTGGATGAAAAAAGGTTTTTAGGTTCATTATTCCGCAGCGAGGCAAGCCTGTAACGCTTGAGATAACGACGCCTGTGATTCAGCCTGCTGTCAGCGTCGCTCCAGACCTACCCGCCATTCGAGAGCTGAGAGAAAGTTAAGGATTGTCAGAGATATCTGCTGCCAGGCTGTTTTATGCGCCAAGCAGCACACTCTGCTGGGCGGATTTGGCTTTGACATTGGTTTTCCCGGCGCGCGCAGGCGGATGACAGATGCCGCACACGTAGTTGGCGTGCAGTTCGTCGGTATGCGCGACGAAATGCCCGCCGCATTCACGGCAGGGTATCAGCTGCATCATTCTCGCATTGAAAAAACGCACCAGAAACCAGGCCCGGGTAATGCTCAGCACCGCCTCGCCCCCCTCCAGGCCTTGCACCTGATCAAGATAGAGCCGATAAGCGGTGACCAGGGCCTGCACCCCTTCGATTCCGGCATTCTTGATCAGAAACTGGTGTATTCCCATGAACAGGGACGAATGAATATTGGGCTGCCAGCTGATAAACCAGTCGGTTGAATAGGGCAACATACCCTTGGAAGGCGACTCGCCCTTGACTTCTTTATATAACTTCAGCAAACGCTCACGACTGAGCGTGGTTTCCTCTTGCAGCACCTGCAGTCGCGCGCCCATTTCAATTAATTCGACGGCTATCTTGACCTGCTGCGCTTCGCCGATGACTGTTTTGATGGTCACGTCAGCCTCCTGACTAAGCCATCTCTGCGACGGGCTGGGACGACATCATGATAGCCGCGTGTGCTTGCGACATCATGCGGCTCTTGCTGTAATCGGTGACCATATTGAGCAATATATTCTCGTCAAAACGGAAGCCGCACAACAGCATATTGGCACTCGCCATCTTGATGATTTGCGCGGGAGTCAGCCCGCCTATCAAATCGACCAGATCCTGACTCAGACCCAGACGAAAAATTGCAGCGGACTTATCCTGCTTGATCATTTGCTGAGCCAGCATCAGATAGGTCAGGTTGATATCGCGAATACCTTCTTGCAATTGTATGGTGTTCATAGCAGCTCCCTTATGTGCGTGTCCAGGGCGTAGTTCATCCGATTTGAAAAACTAACGCCTTGAAACTAACCGTCCAAATTCGACAGTTGCATTTTGAGTGAACAGCCAGGGGAATAAAATCAGAAGCAGGATAATTTTGCTGTAGGCCATCAGGATGACACCCTGTAGGAAAATCGCCTACAAAAGCAAGTTCCCCCGGCCCGCGATGCGGGCTGGGGGTCCAATGCCGAGCGCTGTTTGCGAGGGGTCAAACTAGCACTCTTGTATTTGTTATCGGCCGCATTCTGGAAAACTTTAGGCTTTTTTTGAAATATTTTTTCATTCAAAAACAATAAGTTAAAAAATTTATTATTTTTATTTAAAAAATTTACAATCGAGAGCAAGAATTTTTCCGGGCAAACGTAGCTGCTGCTGCCACCGTAAACACCCCCGAAATGGATGCGCATCACTACGCCTTCGGCTTGCGTTGCTCGGGGCGTACACGGGGTGCGAGCAGTTCGTCGCCGGCATCTGCATCCACCGGATTACCCGCCGCATCTTCCATGGGCTGTTCGTAATCATTCCAGCCGCGCACACCTGTCTTGAGCGACACCACACAGGAAAAACCCATCTGTTGCATCACATCGGCCACCAGGGCGGAGCGATAACCAGAACGGCAGATCACCACGATGTCCTGTTCGCGTCCGGCTGCCAGCAGCGGCACAGTCTCGTCATAATCCCATGCACAAGATTGCTCCAGCACCCCGCGCGGCACATTGATCGAACCGGGTATATGCAACATGTCGAATTCAGCCGGTTCGCGCACATCGAGCAACACCGGCGCATCGCCCACAGTAAGACGACGGCTCAAATCCCATGGCATGATTTCCTGCACGCGAGTCAGCGCGTCGGCGATCAGATCTTCATAGCGTTTCATTTCGGTTCCTCTCGAATACGGCAATAGATTCCACATGTGAAGTCTGCGGGAACATGTTCATCACGCCCGCCGATTTCAGGGTATATCCGCGTTGCACCAATTCATACGCATCGCGCGCCAGCGTGGCAGGATTGCAACTCACATAGACGATAAGTTCGGGCGCGATCCCTGGGGTAATGGCTTTCACCAGTTCCATCGCGCCATCGCGCGGCGGGTCGATCAGCCATTTGTCGAATTTCCCCAGACCGGCAAGCGCGGCCTCAGTCATCTCGAACAGATTGCTCGATTTGAACTCGGTATTGCCGGACAAACCATTGCTCGCGGCGTTCTGCATCGCGCGTTTGACCAGTGCATCGCTGCCCTCAACGCCCAGCACCTGTGCGCCACTGCGTGCGATAGGCAGGGTAAAATTACCCAGACCGCAAAAGAAATCGACGACGCGCTCATCAGCCTGCGGGGCGAGCAGACGAATGGCGCGACTGATCATCACCCGGTTCAGCTCGCTGTTCACCTGGGTGAATTCGCTGGGCGCGAACGGCATGATGATGCCGAATTCGGGCAGGCTGTAAGACAACGCGGGCGCATCCAGCGGATAGAATGGAACGATGGTCTCCGGCCCCTTGGACTGCAACCAGAACTGTACGGTATGTTCATCGGCGAAGGCGCGCAACGCGGCCTCATCTTCAGGCGAGGGCGGTGCCATCACGCGCAGCACCAGCGCATCGACGTTTTCGCCGACGGCTACTTCGATCTGAGGCAGCTTGTCGCGTATCGACAGTCCCGCTATCAGCGCGGCGAGCGGCTGTATCAGCACGGCGATCCTGGGCGCGAGAATTTCGCAGCTCTGCATGTCGGCGACGAAGCTGCTGCGCTTCTCGTGAAAACCCACCAGCATTTTTTCTTTTTTTATCACATACCTGGCCGAAACGCGCGCGCGTTCGCGATAGCCCCAGCTCTGCCCGTAGATGGCCGGCAGGATGTTTTCGGGTTTGACGCGGCCGATGCGCGCCAGACTGTCTTCGAGAATGCGCTGCTTCACCGCGACCTGCACCCGGGTGTCGAGATGCTGCATGGAGCATCCGCCGCACACGCCATAATGCGCGCATTTGGGCTCGACGCGTATCGAGGCGGCGCGATGCAGGGCGGTCATCTGCGCCAGCTCAAACGACGGTTTTTTACGATAGGACGCATAGCTGACGATTTCGCCGGTCAGCGCGCCTTCGATGAAAATCACCTTGCCATCCGCATGTGCGATGCCACGACCTTCCTGGTCCAGCGATTCGATGGTGACTCTTTGCTCGGATGGCTCGACAACCACCTTGTTCTTTTGCTTTCTCAATTCAATCCCATTCTCAATGATAAATGTCAGCGCAATCGGCGCTCGAAATAAATAAACAGGCCTCCCAGCGGGGTCAGCGCCAGCAGCCAGCCGGTCAGCACGCCGACGCTGTTTGCCAGCATATCCAGCACATCGAACATGCGGTATCCCGTCCAGCCCTGCACGTACTCCAGCCCCACACCCAGCGCTACCAGTGCCACGACCACGAGCGAGCGCGACAGTGCCGACGAGTAAAGCTGATTGAGCCACAGCGACAACAGGGCATAGGCGAGCAGGTGTTCGAGCTTGTCCGCGTTATCGAACGACAGCGGCTCGGGCGGATGCGGCGCAAGCGAGAAATACACCACCAGAACGACCAGCAACCACCCTGCTGACAGCCAGATGCGGCGATATTTCAACATCAGGCTTCAGGCCATGCGGCCAGATACTCCTGCCAGTGTGCCTGATTGAGTTTGCCCAGTTCGCTGCGCACCAGTTCGATTTCCTTTTTGAAACCGTCACGACTCAGCACGCCGCGCATCATCTGGAAACGCGCAAACACCAGCCAGGTATTCACCACATCCGTCTCGCAATAGTTGCGAATTTCTTCCAGCTTGCCGTCCTGATACGCCTCCCAGACGCGGCTGCCGTCCATGCCCAGCTTGCCGGGGAATCCTATCAGTTTGGCCAGATCGTCCAGCGGCGCGTTAGCGCGTCCGCCATACATGGCCAGCAGGTCCATCAGATCGAGATGGCGCATGTGATAACGGCTGATGTAGTTATTCCACTTGAATTCGCGGTCATCCTCGCCCATGTCCCAGTAGCGCGCGCACTGCACGCCGTGTATCAGGCCGCGATAATGCAGTACGGGCAGGTCGAATCCGCCGCCGTTCCACGACACCAGTTGCGGCGTGTATTTATCTATGCCGTCGAAGAAGCGCTGAATCAGACTGCCCTCATCTTCATCCAGCCCGCCCAGCGACCAGACCTTGAAATTATCGCCCTCGCGCAACACACAGGAGATCGCCACCACGCGCTGCAAATGATGTTGGATGAAATCGCTGCCGGTTTTCTGGCGGCGCTGCTGGAAGGCCATTTCCGCCACTTCCCGGTCGCTGACGCGCGCATCCAGCCCGTGCAGGATGCGTAATCCGGCGATGTCGGGAACGGTTTCGATGTCGAAGACTAGAGTTGGATGCACACATTATCCTTATAAATAGTAACGCCAAGCCCAGGGAAGGGCCCGGCGCAATTGGGGAATACCGATGATTACTTTTGTGACCAGCCGTTATTGCTCAGCACCCACCAGCCGCGCTGCGCGCGCTGTATCCAGCGTTGTGCAAAGGTGCTGCGGATCTCCGCCTGCCATTCCGGATGTCCATTGGCGTTGGCGATTTCGGCGTACAGCGCGCTGCGATCCTGATTTTCGGCCGCCACCAGCGCATTCACCGTCTGACGAGCGGCCAGCGGCACGGACCCGGCATCGCGCACGGCTATCATGCCATCCATCGTCAGGCCGACCGCGCCGCTGTCGTAGTAGGCGGACAACTGCCCGTGGCGCGCCTGCATGCTGTTCTTGACGGCATTCACACCCGGCGTATTGACTTCGAGATCGGCTGCTGCATACACGTTAAACGCAGCCAGGAGTGAGAGCAGGGCAAACAGATTTTTTAACAGGCTCTTCATTTTGTTTCCTTCACGGTGGCAGGTTTATCGGATTGTTGCATTTGCCAGACTTCCTCTATGATCTTGTCAGCCGCTTTCTCCGCCGCCGCCGCAGGGAAGTAAATATTGATCGTTACGCAGGCACTCAGCGCGAATGCCGCCACAGGTAATAACATCCACATCTTTTTCATCATGACTCCTTCATTTAATGATTGGCTTTACGTTATTTTGCGTCACCCGTTTCAACCTGGTTAGCAATTCGCGCCACGACACGTTGCGATTGTAGCCCATCACACTGATGGCCGGTATGCCTCCGCCCTTGATGATGGCATAGCTACCGCTGTTTGAGCCTTCTATTCCGCCCATCGCACACACGCCATTGCGCAGTACGCAACTCCAGCCTATGCGCTCATAGCCAAAGTTCTCGAAAAAACGCAAATAGCTGCGTTGTATCGCGGCGGCGGCACCCGCCCCGCCCAGTGCCGAAATATTCTGGACGGCTCTTTGACTGATTTTCCGTGGATAGTTTCCGGCGCTGCTGTACAGGGAGGCCTCGAAGCGCGACGGCTGCCAGTCCTGCAATTGCAAATTATTCACATCCCCGTCCAGACGTCCCTGCATATTACCGAACGAGAATGTCCGCGTCAGCAAATCCAGGTCCAGATTGCGCATCGCCAGGTCGCCGGACAATTGCGGTGCGCGTCCGAACGCATTGGCTAGTTTGAGGCGCGTTGCCACGACCGTGCCGTCAAACACATTAAACAGCAGTGCGCCATCCACGTTGATCTCGTTGCCGTCATAACTCACCCTGGGGATGCGCCCTGCCAGCGTGCCCAGCATCCTGGGGTAACCTGCCGCCTCGCTGAATTTCTCCATTGAAATCGGCAACAGTGATCCGGCGAATTCCCAGCGCCAGCCATCGGCCTGCCGATAAATATGCAGATTGCGCAAATCCAGCTTGCCATCCAGTATCGCCAGTTCGGCCTGAGGCACGGCGAAATCCAGCCCCTTCATGTTGACCGTCCACTGTCCCGCTTGCAGCGGCACGCCCAGCAACGCCCCTCCGGAAAAATCTATCCGCGCGCGACCGGGCGCATCCCTGCGCCAGCTAATCTCGCTATTCACGCCGAGCAGGGCAAAGCGTTGCGAGGCATCGGCAACCCCCGCGTCGTGCAGCCCGAGCCGCAACGATTGCACGGCCTCGTTGCGATACTGAAGCTCCACATCGGCACGACCATACAAGGCGGCCTCGGCCAGCGCACCCTTGGCGAGGAAAGGCCTGGCGTAGGTCTCGAATAATTTGGTGAGTGCCAGCCTGTCGCCGCGCAATACGCCTTCCAGCAAGCGGCCCTGCTGCAAGGTTGCGGAAAATTGCATGCGCCCCACTTCAGGCAGATCGACCACCGCCTGTTCAATTTCGAGGGACTTGCCGTCATAGCGACCCGACGCACTCAAGGAATGACTGTCACCGCTCAGATACAGAGGCTGCCAGAATAGCTCGCCTGATTGCCACGCAACACTGCCCTGCCAGTCCCATACTACGCCCTTGCGCCTGGCCGTTAATTTGATATCGCCCCGCAACTTTTCAGCCGCATGCAGACCGCTGGCATCGCTGAAAGCCAGATCGTCCACGCGCAGATCTGCGCCGAAGCCCGTCGCGCCCGCCGCGTCGCCCGCCAGATGCAAGCTGCCGTCAAACGCACCCTGCACAGGCCGCGGCATGCCATCTGGCAGCCAACCTGCCAGCCGCCCCGCCTGTGCGTTGCGCAACTGCACAGCGACCTGCCAGCCGCGTTCATCCGCCCGCCCTTCTGCCTGCCATGATTCGCCGCCGTCAGTGAGCAGTGCCTGT
>Ga0209231_1000416_pt1 | contig 24531 bp, 20 predicted proteins | sample Deesub45470m_DNA_FD_188086 | JGI IMG/M metagenome (GOLD analysis project Ga0209231, IMG submission 188086) | Deep subsurface microbial communities from North Pacific Ocean - 450_OLKR46/470m Metagenome (SPAdes) (version 2) | ecosystem: Environmental > Terrestrial > Deep subsurface > Unclassified ... | reverse complement strand
GCCCTAAACAAGTTGACGCAATAAAGTGCAAGAAGACAGGAACCGGCGGTCGGCTTCGCGTTGGGCCTCTCGTTTGGTGGCCCGTCGCTTAAAATAATCCGACCACTGCGGATCATACGGGGTCGCTGCCCCTGCTACTTTTTCGTGTCGCTTGATCGGCAGATCTGCGGCCTTGAACAGGAACAGCCTTTCCTTCTTGCCGCGGCTGTCGATGGTCGTCGCGTAAAATACCGAACGCATACCGATGCGGGCGAAGTAGTGCTTCTTCAACCAGCCGTCGGGTTTGTTGCGGTGGCGGTGACGCATCCATTTTCGCAGATAGTGATAAACGCAGTAATCCACCAGGCAAAAGATCTTTTTCGAAACGACCTGCCGATAGCTCTGCGCCCAGCCCCTCAACTTACTGTTAAGGCGGCGGATGAAGGTATCGGTCGGCAGCGCAACGCAGCGTTTGATAAAACCCTTGAGCTCCAGCAGAAAATCCCGTACCTTTTTCGGTGCCGGTTTGATCAGCAGCTTCTGATCGTACTTCCTGATGTTGACTCCGAGGAAGTCAAAGCCGTCGTTGATGTGGCAGAGGCGGGTCTTTTCCTCGGCGAGGGTCAGACCACGCTCGGCCAGAAAGGCGGTGACCGCCGGGATGACTTTCTCCTTCAGCAGGGCAGGGCTTGCCCCGGTGATGATGAAGTCGTCGGCATAGCGCACCGGATTGACCTTGGCACCTCGCTTGGGGACGACGGATCTGACGGCCGCCTCCAGTCCGTCGAGGGCCATGTTGGCCAGCAGCGGTGAGATGATGCCGCCCTGCGGCGTTCCGGCTTTCGTATCAAAAAAGGCGTCCTTTTCCAGGTAGCCGCACTTCAGCCAGCCGGCCAGTATCCGTTTGTTCATGGGGATATTGGCCAGCAGCCATTCATGGCTGAGTTGGTCGAAGCACGCTCTTATGTCGGCTTCCCAGATCCATTGCGGCGAGTATCCCTTGGCAAGGGATACGAAGCATTGACCGATGGCATCGGCGACCGAACGTTTCTTGCGAAACCCGTACGAGTTCGGATCGGCCAATGTTTCGGCGACGGGGTCCAGGGCCAGCGCGAAAAGCGCCTGCATGGCCCTGTCCTTCATCGTCGGGATCCCCAGCGGTCGCATCTTGCCGTTGGATTTGGGGACATAGGTCCGGCGCAGCGGTTGGGGGTGGTACCCCCGCAGCTTCAGTGACCGGACCGCGTTCATCCTGCGCCGGGGTGTTCTCCAGAGTTTCCCGTCGACTCCCGGCGTATTCTTGCCTTTGTTGGTCACGACTCGTCTTACGGCCCAGAGTTTCGCCGCATTCGAGTGGGTCAGCAGATGTTGCAGGGCGGCAACCTTGCCCCATCGCTTTTCCCGTACTGTCTTCGCGATACGCACTTGCAGCCGATAGACCTGTTTGTGGATCTGGGCCCAGTCGATGCTGTCCCATTCCGGCAAGCAGGCTGAAGGTGCACCAGCAACGTGCGTTGCCGTCATTTGCCTTCCTTCACGATATCGGTTCTCCAAGCTATCTCACGACGGAGCACCCGCCGGACGTGGGCTCCCTTTCGGGCCGGGTGATCTCGGCTGTCCTGCCGCCTCAACCCGTATCCGCCCCATTACAGGGCGGCCTTCGCTTTTTCCGGCATCCCAAGCCCGCACTTCCGACAGCGTGTCTTTGCGCCTGCCATGAACCATCCATGGCGGAGAGTACGGGGTTGCCACGTTCCACACTATTGACGATTAAATGAGTGACTTAGGTCTGCCCTGTACACCGGCAGCGCCACATCCCCGTAGGGTCACCGTTAGAAACCCCACCCTGGCTGCTCACCGTTTTGGTCCAAGCCTGTCAGCCTCTTTGGCTTGCCCACAGATTACGATGTCAACGGACATTCACGTATGTTGACCATATCACTCGGACCCTAGCCCTCACCCGGCTTGAGGCTGCCCGGAGGGCGTCCACCTCGCGGCTTTCGCCCCTCCCAACTAAGTTGGGATTCGGTACGTTGTCCGGAAGGCTTCGCAGTCCACTAAGACGGCGTGGCACCACGCTCCCGTAGGGTACCCGTGGGGGAACACGGGGTCTGGTCAGCGGGTGGAAATCACTGCCAGACAGTCAATTAATGCGACTTCGTGTCGCAGTGACGGGTTTTAATAATGTCATTGACATGGCTTGTTTCCCCCTTTACTCAAGGTTGACTGGAAATTATTCCCGGTAGAAATACGCTCATATACTCCAGCGTAACGGGAAAAAGGGCCATGTCAATTTTCATTGAATTGCCTCAGTCACAGAGCCAAAACGCCTTGGGAATTCCGGGGATACCGCACTTGATTCATGGATGTTTCAATTAAGGGAGGTGTCCAAAACTGCATCCTTACCTGCCAATCTGAGCAGGATACAAGTCTGGAAACAGGTATCCGGACACAAACGTGGGCAAGGCGAGCCGGACCGGGCCCTTGGGCATGTTGGAGACCAGCAGCCCTTCATCGAGGAGCTGGCTGAGGACGATCCTTCCGGTGCGCTCCGCCATGCCGGAGACCCGGATCATGTCGCCGCGTCCGACTTCGCCCCGGAGCAGGGCCTCCTGCAGCATGAAGGACGCTTCCCGTTTGAGAGGCGGGCTGCCGGGTTTAGGAGGCGGCGCGATCTTGGCTCCCCTCAGTTGCACGTAACCGTGGATGCGCTCCAGCAGGGTGTCGAGCTTGAGCAGGCCGTGCATGTAGTCGATCTGGTCGAGGCAGACTTCGAGGAAGAAGCGGCAGAACAGTGAAAGCCCTTCGCTGGAGAGGTTCCCCCTGCCGTCGTAGTCGTTCCGGCGCGGCGCATCTCCCCAGGTCAGTGCCGCCATGTAGTCGTCACGTCGCCGGGCCAGGCCGCGGCTCAGGTTCCATAGGCCGTATCCCGGCAGCGGGAGTCTGCGGAAACAGGCATCGCTGTAGAGCCGCGTCACCCGGCCATTGCCGTCGAGGAAAGGATGGATCCACATCAGGCGATGGTGGGAAGCGGCGGCGGCGACGATCGGCGTGAGGCCGTGGTGGGCGTCGCTGCGGTAAAAGCTGCCGAAGCGGTCGAGCATCGCGGGGAGGGCCGTGGAAATCGGCCCGATGTGCCGACCCACCCGGATCTCACGCTGGCGCACCTCGCCACCGATGACCTGCAGCACCTCGCCGGTCTCCTCGTCCCGCACCCGGCGCAACCCATCGGGAAGCTGGTCGTAGAAGAGCCCGTGTACCCGGCAGAGGAAATCAGCTCCGGCCACATTCAAGGTAGGATCATTTTTGAGCCAGTTTTCGATTTCCCGCTGACAGCGAATGTGGGCCAGGCTTTCGAGCTGCAAGTCGCGCCGGGCCGGGTCGCTGGCGTAGTCATGGCGCATGGCCCGCTCGATATCGTAGGGGTGCGTGCTGTGTCCCTCGATGAGGTTGGAGTAGTAGCTGTTGATCAGGCGCAACAGCTCGATGATCGGCTGCTGACTGAGGGGGTGCAACTGGCCGCCGAGGGTTGCCGAGCGGCCGAGTACCTCACGGGCCATATCCTCCTGGTCGGTGGTTGTTGCAGGGAGCAGGGGCTCCATGTGGGCGGGTTTGTCGTACATCTCAGAGGTCTCCTATGCCGATGTTAATGCCGATCTAATTGTGTCTTTAACTATCTAACATAAAGCGGTCTATTTGGCAAGTTGGGCATTAATTGTGACTCTTTTGCCGGTATTTTTGCCGATCATTGTACCGATGCGGATTTGGATGTGACTGTTGAGAGTGCCCTGTCTTAGTTTCCAAACAAAAAGGGCGGCCTCATTGGCCGCCCTTTTGCGTTGGGATTTTAGAAATGTGAGGTGGTCGGGGTTGATGAGACAGCCTGAGGGGTGGAATAAGCAATGCCCGTCAGTGGTCGTGGCTGCCGGTCTCAGGTGCCGGTTTTCAGTGGGGAAAGGTTCCCAAAGTACGCCTCATTCGGGGTCTGTTTGTCAAGAGACGAATGGCGACGGTCTTCGTTGTACCACTGGAACCAGGTGGTCAGATCCTGGGCCAACTCTTTCCCGGTTTCATAGTCTTTCAGATAAATCCGCTCGTATTTCAGGGTGCGCCAGAGCCGCTCGATAAAGATGTTGTCCTTGAAGCGGCCCTTGCCGTCCATGCTGATCCGGACATTCCAGGCCTTCAGAACGCTGGTGAAGGCTTCGCTGGTGAACTGACACCCCTGATCGGTGTTAAAGATCTCCGGGGCGCCATATTTGAACAAGGCTTCCTTGAGAGCCTCGATGCAAAATCGGGTATCCAGGGTGTTGGACAATCGCCAGGACAGGACCTTGCGCGTGGCCCAATCCATGATCGCAATCAGATACATGAACCCCCGGTGCATGGGGATGTAGGTGATATCCGTCGCCCAGACTTGGTTGGGGCGGTCAATGGTCACCCCGCGCAGTAGATAGGGATAGACCGGATGCCGTGGCTGCCGCTTGCTGGTGCCCGGCTTAGGGGCCAAGGATTCGATCCCCATGATGAGCATCAGGCGCCGCACTCGGTCGCGCCCCACGGGGGCATCCGGCGTCGTCAGATGGTCGGCCAACGATCGGCTCCCCATCCAGGGGTGCTCCAGGTAGAGCTGATCCATGCGCCGCATCAGCTCCAGGTCTCCGGTTCTCAGTCCTGAAGCCGGCCCCCGGTAATAGCTGGCCTTGGGAAGTGCCAGAAGCTGACAGCGCCGTTCAACAGACACCTCGGGATGTCCGGTGGCGATCACCGTTTGTTTCTGCGCCCGGTCAAGTTCAGACCGGGCAGATTGGACAAAAAATCGTTTTCAACCTTGAGCTTGCCGATCTGGCGGTGCAACTCGGCCACCTCGACCTCGTGGTTGACCTCCTGCTTTTTACCCTTACCGAAGAGGTTAGGGGCGTTTTCAACCAGTTCCTGTTTCCAACGGGTGATCTGGGTCGCATGGAGCTTGTACTCACTGGCCAATTCGGCCAGGGTCTTGGTTTCAGCCAAGGCGGCCAAAGCGACCTTGGCCTTGAACTCGGCGCTGTAGCGGGTGCGATGTTGAGACATGGAATCTCTCCTCTCGATGGGGGACGATCCATTGCTTATACACCAGTCTCAAGATCCGCCGCCACTTCAGACACTTTGCAAAAAATCCCCGCTGAATATTTAAAACCATGAGACCGGTAAATGGAACAATGCAATGAACGCGACCCCGAATAAGCCTGCACTCCAGGGGCGCCAAGCAATAAAGTACCTTGGTCGCTTCAAACCAAACTGTGCATACTCGATCGGAAACGGTCTGATAATACTCCCCGCCGGATCAGAAATGATTGAATACGGATGTGGCGGCGCCTCCCTCCAAATACGAAACAACATCAGTTACCTGACAACCGAGAGCGAAGCGCAGCCTATAGAATTAAAAGAAAAATACCGCGAGTGGCTTACGTTCGATGCGTTTGTTTTTAACGACGATTCCCCAATCCGAGCATTTGATGCCCAGAAGACCGGCCAGCCGGAAATGATGCCCCAAAGTATTCCCGAAACGCCATCAGATAAAGACTTATGGCAGGAGGACTACGATAACATAGCCGGGGCGATGTTCGGGTATGCCCCCGACTTCCCAGGACTCCCTGCGATACGCTACTCCGAAACCTATCAAAGGTATCTGTCCTTGACACCTAACACCAAGGAACTTCTTGAGTGGTTTGTGTCGTTTCCAACGTATCTCGCGCAGACATACTGTAGACCCAATGCGTTCTTCAGTCCAAATTATTGGCGAATGCTCCACGCAACAATTCTTATAGAGAAAATAATTGGCTCATCAAACAAATGTCAGAGATCGCCTCAAAAGTGTGCCTGCGGAAGTAATTTACATCCTCATCATGTCGTTCCACGACGAAACTGGTTAAGGCAATATATAAAATCACGGATAAACGACGTAGAAATCGCGGAAGACTATGTTCGTACTATCGAAACAGGATATAAAGTTAGAAACCGGATGGCCCACAGCCCACAATTTGATAGATCAACTCATGATGCACCAATAGAACAACCAGAAATTTACAATGTAACCCGCGCGTCCACAGATTATAAAAACGATTCCGCTGCGCTCATGTTATTGGTTACATCGTTAGGTGATGTGGCGCGAAATCTTCTTTTGAGCTCAGCATTTGATATAAATTTTTTTTACCCCCTACGCAAACTGACATCGTTTCCAGTGAGGTAGCGAAATGGAGGACATTGTGTGTAGGACATTGGGGTCAAGCTTAACATCGAAACATCGGTGTCAGGTTTACACTCTTGACATGCTCAAGAGTGTAGACCCGACCCCTTCTATTACCTCTGTTGTTGAAGAAATTCTAAAGGATTTCTCTTCCCATAATTGAGGAAAATATATATGCAAATCGGCTGGAAGGTCGATGTTAAATATTTTGATCTCAAAAATGTCATCCGGCCTAAGAATTAGGGTCGAAGAATTAGGGTCGGGCTTCCAAGTTGCTAAGATTGAACATGCAACTTGACATCTTGGAAGCCCGACCCCACGAACCACATACCCCCATATTCATGAAACAAGAAAGCCCCGGTTAGTGCCGGGGCTTTTGTGTGAAAAGTTGGGGTCAGGTCTTGCGCTTATACATTTGATTCATGGCAAGACCAGGCCCCTGACCCGCTAAAAATAGGGTGAAGATGGGTGCAATTTTTAAAGTAAATTTGAGTCAATACCCTTCCATATGTGAAGTGCCAAATAGGTCCGAAAAGGGCAGTAGGGTGAGACAAATTCAGCAATATCCCTTTTTGATATTTCTGAGTCTGTTAGAATGGTTTTAATTCCTCGACATAAGCTAGCATCATCAAGCGACCAAACATCTTCCCGGTTAAAATAGAAAATAAGTGACATTTCTGCTGACCACTGACCCAGCCCCCATATACTTTTTATTTCGCATGTAATTGTATCATTTGGTAGGTCAAGAAGGCCATTTTCAAACTCGGGATTTTTACTGAAAATAGCGCTTAAGGAATTTAAGGCTTTAATTTTGTTCCTTGAAACCCCACATCTTTTTATCTCGTCGTTATGTTGTCCCGAAAATAGGGTGCTAGCGCTTATGTCCTCAGTTATCTTAATTGTGTCAACTCTCCCCCAGATAGCATCTGCTGCACCTTTTGAGAGTTGTTGACCAACGACAGTTTTCGCTAAAAAAGATAATAGGTCGGGAGACCTTTTTGAGGGTATAAGAATTGGGCCATTTGTCTCGAAAAGGGTTTTAAGTGCGGGAAGTGAACTGTTGGCCTTGTCGAGAAGGTATGAGTGGATTTTAACGCTCATGATGGCAAAAATCCTATTATAGATCGTCTAGCCAGCACTGAACAGCCGTCCGATAGGAAGTTTTTACATCATCTCGGCCACATAGCTTGGGATTGCAAATCATGTCATAGCCCAAATTGATGGCAGACCTAAGCTCATCGGCGGTAAGTTCTGAGGCAAAAACGTTCATCACATCAAAGATATCAATAACCGCGATATCTCTTCCGTATTCTTCAAGTTTGACTAGCAAATTGGCTGGCTCTGACCATTGTGGGTCGGAGTTAACCCCTGATGCTATGATTACATACTTCTTAAGACCATATTGGTCCATTTTATCTTTAAAATTTGAAATCCTGTTTTGCCAATCAGGTCTTACCGTAACCTCATATGCCCTTATGAGGTCACCATCTATCATTTCTTCAATGTCACCAGCGGTTCTGTCGAATTTATCTGCGGCATGAGGATGGTGGGTTAAAACTTCAATGCCATATCTTTGTCTATGTACTCGGAGTAATGAAGCAATTATAAATTGAGGAATATGTCCTTCTGATTGAATATTGACTAATGAAGAGAGAAGGGCTTTCGCTCTAGCAAAAGTTAAAACATTTGGTCCAACAGGTGGTAGTGGAGCTGCAACTTTTCTGGAATCAGCGTATTCTTGGGCCAAATAATCTGCAACCTTCTTCCTTTCTTCCCGGCTAGAATCCTTTATTTCATTAAAAAAAATCCAAAATCTTGGGTCATTTTCAAGGTTCACATTCCTTACGTTGCCCTTCCAACCTAAATTTTCCCCAAAAGAGACTATTGCTTGGTGTAGGGTAATGTTCCTTTTGGTTAGTTCTTCAGATAGTCGCTTGTCTCCATATTTACCTCTGATTCCCACAGGAACACTTTTTAGGTCCCAATCGGGATTTTCTATCCAATAGTACAATAAGAATAGTGTGGCTAAAGTGACACTATTTTTTTGGTTTAGAAGGAGGGATTCAATTGCCCTGCGGTGAGAAGGTTTCGGTAACTGTACTTTTTCTCCATTTAGGAAGTCGTCGATTCTTGAAAGCACAGCGTTTACAGCCAATTCAATCTCATTGTTTCTACTCATTTTCTCTCCATTCAATTAAATAGCAAATCCTAATTCGATAGGGTAGTAATCATTTTCAATGAAGTCTTCTTGGCAAATCTGCCTTTTTAAAGCGAGCCCTATTGCTTCTGCAAGCTTGGGTGGCACTGCATTCCCAATTTGTCGATATTGGGAGCTCCTTGGGCCACTGAACTCTATAGAAGGTGGAAACGTTTGCAATATCGCGGACTCTTTAATGGTGAGCCTTCTTGCCCCCGGTAGCTCACCTATTCTCGGTGCCCCACCAGCTAGAAGGTGCTTGTGGTATTCTGAAACAAGACACAACTCATCGAAAAAGTGGGTTTTATTTCCACCGGCTGAAGCAAGAATAGTAGGTGATGGCTTTGAACGGTCGATTGGCCGCCCGCCGCCATTGAACATTAGTCCATGGTGTGGATTAGGTCTTAGGTCTGGATTCTTTGCAAAAGTAATCTTTGATTTGTTGGGTTCTCCTATAACATGGGAGGGTAAAACATCATCAACAGTCAAATAATAATTTTTTGTGCCTGGGCCATGTGTCGGTTTTGGAAAACGGAAGTATTTATCCCTAATGCCAACAACAATAAGTCTTTTGCGCTTTTGTGGAACACCATACTCCTCAGCTGAAACGATACTCTTTGTGATTTTATAACCTAGGTTATTTAGTTCTTTTAGTACACCATTTAAATAATTAGAGCTATTGCCAACCGCGAGTCCCGGCACGTTCTCCATTATGAAGGCATACGGTCTTATTTTATCAATGACCTTAACAAAGCTCGGAACCATGTTCCTATCATCGTTTTGGCATGCCCTCAACCCGCCTGTAGAGAAGGGTTGACACGGGGGGCCACCAACCACGAGGTCAATGTTTCCTTTGAAATCAATTAGATTTATGCCCCTAATGTCAGATTTTATTATTTTGGCATTTGGAGAATGCCCGGCAAACGTATTAACGCTTGAAGGGTCAATTTCCACGGCAGCAACGGTTTCAAACCCGGCGGCATGAAGACCAATGCTCAATCCTCCGGCACCAGAAAAAAGGTCTATGGTTTTTAACATGGTTTCCTGTTCGGGCTATGAATTGAAGAAAAATTAAAGTTCCTTTGATGTTGCTTGAAGCGACCTTTGTCAAGCGTCTTTTGGTCATGTTATATGAAATCCGAGGTTCTGGCAAGACTCTGTAGTACCGAGTAACTAGTCGATAAGCCAGTGTTTTTTGTTATCAATGAGAAAGTGGTGTTTATTATGGGGGAAGCTTGGTCTGAATTTATGTCAGTGGATGTACACGATAGAAAGGACTGTGTTCCACTAATGGGGGTATCTGGACGATTGGTTTCAGATTGAGAACCTATCCTGGACAGAATTGGCTACCGAAAAATCTGGGGTGGCCCACCTCTCGCCGTCAAACAATTCTCTATTTTTATAAAAAATCGTGCACCACGTGCACCACGTGTACCGCGTGCATGACATCTCCTCCCTTTAGCCCCATCCTCGGGGCATGTCCATCACCCCACTCTTCAGTGAAACCGAACTCGACGCCCAAATCAGTGCCTACAAAAAGGCGCTGACCGCGCTCGCCAGCGCCCAGTCCTACGTCATGGAGTTCGACGGAGAGCGGCATCAGCTCAACCGTGCCGATCTCCCCGAGATCCGCAGGCCCCTCGAATGGCTCCTGGGGCAGCGGGCGACCAACGCCATCGGCTCCGCTCCCCAGTCCTTTGCCGGAAGGGTCTTCCGTGGCTGATTTCGCATCGATTCGCGCCGAGCACCCTGGAGAGGAAGCAAAAATTCTCGGCGGAGGGGAGACCGTCACTGCGGCCCATCTCGGTGTCGAAGAAATGCTCGTCCCCGGAGCGGGGCGCAGCTTCGTCGGTTTTCACCTCCTGCAGGAGTATTTCGCCTTCCGGGAGAAGTACCAGTTCGTCACCCTGTCGGGATTCGATGCCTTGATCTGGCCTCCCCACTGCAGCGCCTTCGAGGTCGAGATTCGTCTCAAGGGAACCCTGGCCAAGGAGCTGAAACTCAAGAAGGAGAATTTCCTCCTCCACTGCGCCCCGGCGGTGAATCTCTTTTCCTCCACCAGCGAGCCGATCCATCACACCCACCTGCGCAGCGAGTACCCGGTGGTGGCCGATGCCGCCGCTCCAGAGGGGGTGGAAGTCTACAGTGTCGATGCGGTCGCCGGCAGCGACGGCGGCAGCGGCCGCCGCCACGACTACCTGGCGCTCCACGCCTACAAGCATCGCGGGGGACGGGGACGCTATTTCCAGAGCAGCCGCAGGGAGAACGGCGTCCGACCGCTGACGTCCATCCGTGTCGGCGGCGACAGCGCCTTCACCCGGGAGACCCTCTCCTGCGTCATCACCGCCTGCAACGGCGACTACCCCCGGCGCCACCTGCAGGAGAACACCATCCGCGTGCCGTCGCCGGAAATCCCCTCCTGGGTGCAGGTGGTCAACCTCACCCGGCCGAGCAAGGTGCTGCGCCCCCCTGCGCGGCGCGATTACCGCCTGGCCCTGATCTCCCACCTCTCCCTTCATTACGGAACCCTCGCTTCCGTGGAGACCTTCCGCCAGATGCTCTCCCTCTACGACTGGAGCGGGCTCGAGGCGAACCAGCGGCGGATCGAGGGTATCCGCGATATTGCCGTCCACCCCGTCGACCGGATCTTTCGGGGGGCCCTGATGCGGGGGCTGCGGGTCGAATTGACCCTGCACGAGGAAAACTACGCCTCCCAGGCCGACATCCACCTCTTCGGCCTGATCCTGCACCATTTTCTCGGGATGTACGCTTCGATCAACACCTTTGTCGAAACCCGCATCCTCTGTCATCCGTCCCACAGGGAATACGCATGGAAACCGCTCGTCGGGGACAGCTTTCAGCTCTGATCCGCACCCTCCTCGAGGAGGGGCCCCACTACAGCTTCTTTGCCGCCGTGCGTCTCTTCGAAACGGCGGCCGCGGAGGCTCCCCGAGGTCCGGGACAGCTGCCGACGACGATCCGTTTTCGCCCGGCGGTGGAACTGAGCTTCCCGGCCGGCGACATCCGCCGCTGCCGCCTCGACGAGGAGGGGCGCCTGGAAATGCAGCTCAACTTCATGGGGTTTTACGGGGTCGATGCCCCCGTTCCCCATTATTTTCTCGAGGCCGCCGCCGAGGAGGAGGGGGGGGCGCTGCGCGCCTTCCTCGACATCTTCAATCATCGCCTCTACGAGCTCTTCTACCTGGGGTGGAAGAAGCTCCTCTGCCCGGTCCTCCCCGGCGGGGAGAGCACCTTCGAGCGTTACCTCTCGGCCCTCTCCGGGGGCTTAGGGGGCGCCGGCTCCGCGGTGGAGCAGGCCTTTGCCGGTCCCCTCGGCAGTCCGGTCAAAAACGCTCCGGGGCTGGCGGGGCTCCTCTCCGAACTCCTCGATGAGACCCCGGTGGAGGTGGTGCCGTTCCGCCCCCAATGGGTCCACCTGACGGATCTTCCCCCCCTCGGGGGGAACCCGGGGGAGGAGCTGGTCCTCGGCGAGAACCTGGTCCTTGGCGGCTCCGTCCTCGACGTCGGTCGCCGGGTGGAGCTCCGCATCGGCCCTCTCCCCCTGGACGAGGCCCTCACCCTCTTTCCCGGAGGGGAGAGGTCGGCAACCGTGGCCCGTCTGGTTCGTCAGTATCTGCCGCCGACCGTCGACTTCGATCTGCTGATGCAGGTGCGGGTCGAACGGACCGCCCCGCTGCAGCTCGGCGTCGAGGCGATGATGCTCGGCTGGAACAGTTGCCTTGGGGAAAACAGTCTTTCCCAGAGCGAAATCCGTCTCCCCGGGGCGAATCTCCTCGCCCGGGCCCATTCAACGTAAGAGAGGATCAACCGGATGGACAGCAGACACCTCAAGGCCCTCCTCGACCGCCTGAACCCCCATTGTGCCAAAGCCCTGGAGGCCGGTGCGACCTTCGCCGCGACCCGCGGCCACTACGAAGTCACCATCGAGCATGTCGCAGTCAAGCTCCTCGAGGACGGCGGCGGCGATTTTGACCGCATCCTCCATCATTTCGCCGTCGACCTCGACTCCTTATGGCAGGATCTCCTGGAAAACCTCGCCCGGCTGCGGCAGGGAAACCAGGGGAAGCCCGGCTTCTCCCAGCCCCTCTACCAGTGGCTCGAGAGGGGTTGGCTGACGGCGTCCCTCCACTCCGGCGCAGGCCCGATCCGTTCCGCGGCCCTTCTCGAGGCCCTCATCGAAATGGTCCCCCAGCTCCCGGGACACGGCTTCGAGCGCCTCGAGACGGTGCCCCTCGCCCAACTGCGCCGGCAATGCACCGCGATGGTCGCCGGTTCGGCCGAGGGTGCGGCGGAGACGTGCCAGGCTCCGCGATCGGGGGCTCTCCCCCCGGCGTCCTCCCCTGAGGGAGGCTCGGCCCTGACCAGCTTCACCATCGACGTCACCGCCCGGGCCGCCTGCGGCGAGATCGATCCGGTCCTCGGGCGCAACGATGAAGTCCGCCAGGTGATCGATATCCTCACCCGGCGCCGCAAGAACAACCCGATCCTGGTGGGGGAGCCGGGGGTGGGGAAGACCGCCATCGTCGAGGGGATGGCGCTGCGCATCGTCGAGGGGAAGGTCCCGGCGCTCCTCCTCGGGGTGCGGCTTTTGACCCTCGATCTCGGCCTCCTCCAGGCCGGCGCAGGGGTCAAGGGGGAGTTCGAAAAGCGTCTGAAGAACGTCATCGACGAAGTCCGGACCTCGGCGACCCCGATCATCCTCTTTATCGACGAGGCCCACACCCTGGTCGGCGCCGGCGGGGAGGCGGGACAGGGGGACGCCGCCAATCTCCTCAAGCCGGCCCTGGCCCGGGGGGAGCTGCGGACCATCGCCGCTACCACCTGGGCCGAGTACAAGAAATACTTCGAGCGTGACGCCGCCCTGGCGCGGCGTTTCCAGCTGGTCAAGGTCGAGGAGCCGGGATTGGAGCAGGCGATCGGCATGCTCAGCGGCCTCAAGGCCCTCTACCAGTCCCATCACGGGGTGCTGATCACCGATGGCGCCCTCGAGGCGGCGGTGCGCCTCTCCAGCCGCTACATCAGCGGCCGGCAGCTTCCCGACAAGGCGATCGACCTGATCGACACGGCGGCGGCCCGGGTGCGCATGGGGCAGGCGGCGATTCCCGCCCTCATCGACGCCGGCCGCGAGCACATCGCCTACCTGGAGCGGCGCCTCGGGCATCTCGAAGAAGACCGCCGCCAGGGGGTGAAGGCCGACCCCCGACTGATCGCCACCCTGCAGCGTGAGGAGGCGGAGAGCCGGGAGCGCCTCGAGAGCCACCAAAAGCAGTGGGAGGAGGAGTTGGCCCTGATCGGCGAGATCGGCCGGGAGCGCCCGACGGTCGAAGGGTCCGGTGAGTTCTCGGCGGCGGGGTGCCAGGCGCGAAGCCGGCTTCTTGCAGTGCAGGGGGATGCGCCCCTGGTGCAGGCCGAAGTCGACGCCGGGGCGATCGCCGCGGTGGTCGCCGACTGGACGGGGATCCCCGTCGGCAAGATGGTCCGGGACGACATCGCCTCCCTCATCGGCCTCGAGGACGCTCTGGCGACAAGGATCATCGGCCAGGAGGGGGCGATCGCCGAGATCGGCCGGGCGGTGCGCAGCGCCCGGGCGGGGCTGCGCAACCCGGAGGCGCCCCTGGGGGTCTTTCTCCTCGCCGGTCCCAGCGGTGTCGGCAAGACCGAAACCGCCCGCGCCATTGCCGAGCAGCTCTTCGGCGGCGAGCGCTTCCTGATCACCATCAACATGAGCGAGTACCAGGAGGCCCACACCGTCTCCCAGCTCAAGGGGTCGCCGCCGGGGTATGTCGGCTACGGCGAGGGGGGCGTCCTCACCGAGGCGGTGCGCCAGCGCCCCTATGCGGTCCTCCTCCTCGACGAGGTGGAGAAGGCCCATCCCGATGTGATGAACCTCTTCTACCAGGTCTTCGACCGGGGCTTCATGCGCGACGGCGAGGGGCGGGAGATCGACTTCAAGAACACGGTGATCCTCATGACCACCAATCTCGGCGCCGGGGAGATCTTCGAACTCGCCGTCCCCCCCGACGGGGCGGCCATCCCCTGGGAGCGGCCGTCCCTCCCCGCCCTCGTCGAGGCGATCCGGCCGGTGCTCCTCGGCGCCTTCGCCCCGGCCCTCCTGGCGCGGATGCAGGTCGTTCCCTATTTCCCCCTCGAGGCCGAAGCGCTGCACTCCATTGCCGCTCTCAAGCTCGAGTCCCTCGCGGGGCGCCTGCGGCATGCCCACGACATCGAACTGCGCTGCATGCCGCAGGTCCTTCAATATCTGGCGGGGCGCTGCCGGCAGGGTGCCAGCGGCGCCCGCATGGTCAACGCTTTCATCGAGCAGCAGCTCGTCCCCGGCATCGCCAAAAGTCTGCTGCAGTTCATGGCCGACGGCGAGATGCCCGAGATCCTTTCCCTGGAGATCGACGACGAAGGGGAGCTCTCTTTCCTCTTTGCCGATCGCTGCGCCGACGGGGAGCAGGAGGACGACCGGGCCAAGGCGGCTCAGGGGTAGCGCCCCCGGGAAGGGGGCATTAAAATCCGAAGAGACGGCGACCCGGAACAGGGCGCCTTTGGAGGCCGATCCATGAATATCCCATTCCTCACCGGCGGTTACATCAATGCCCCGGCCAGTCGCAGCCAGTTTTCCTTCACCGTCCGCGGCATTCCCGACGATACCTTTACGGTCCGCTCCTTCTCCGGGATTGGTCATGCCCTCGGCGGGGATTACCGCTTCCGGATTGAACTCCTGGCCTCCTCGGCGATCGACACCGCCCACATCATCGGTCGCCCGGCGGTCCTGAGTCTGGCCCCTGGGGGGGAAGTCCCGATTCATGGGGTGATCGTCGAGGTCGGCTATCGCGGCCCGGGTGTCAACGGCCATGAATTTCTGACCGAACTCGCCTCCCCCCTGGCCCCCCTGGGAATGGGACGGTCGCACCGGGTCTTTCTCGGCAAAACGGCTCCGCAAATCATCGAGGAGGTCCTCCTCGGCAGCGGATTTGCCGCCGGCGATTTCGAGCTGCGGCTCAAGGAGAACCATCCCTCCCGGGAGTTCACCGTCCAGTTCGACGAGAGCGACCTGGCCTTCATCGAGCGCCTTGCCGCCGGCGCCGGGATCTTTTTTCGCTTCGAGGGGGGCGCAGCCAGAAGCCGGCTTCTCTTTCACGACGGCGTCGGCGAGCTCCCCCCTCTGGCCTCGGGCCCCTTGCGCTTTCAGGCACAGACCGGAGCCGTTGCCGACGAAGAGAGGATCTTCGCCTTCACCCCGAGAGCAAGGCTCCTCAGCCAAAAGGTCGAGCTGCGGGACTACAATGACCAGACCCCCGAGATCACCCTCGAGGCCTACGGCTCCCCCGGATCGGCCGTCCCCGGGGCCGGGACCGACTACCGCTACGGCGAGCACTTCAAGGACATGGCCGAAGGGGCGGCCCTGGCCCGCATCCGCCAGCAGGCCCTCGACTGGCAGCGCGAGACCTTCGTTGCCGAATCCGATTGTCGGGGGATTGTCCCGGGAATCCGTATCACCCTGATCGGACATCCGGAATCGTCCTGCAACGGCGACTACCTGGTGGTGGATGTGGAACACGCTGGCGAGCAGGGGGCTGCCTTCGCCTACGGCGGCAGCCAGGGGGGGATGACCTACCGCAACAAGATGCTGCTGATCCGCGCCGGCGTCGCCTACCGTCCGGTCCCCATCCCGAGGCGGCTGCACGGCACCTACACCGCCCGCATCGAAAGCAGCGGCGGCGAGTACGCCTTTCTCGACGAGCAGGGGCGTTACCGGATCCGCGCCGATTTCGATCTCGGCGACGCCCCAAAAGGGTCCGCAAGTCACCCGGTGCGCCTGATGCAGCCGGCCGGCGGCGAAAACTGCGGCCTGCACTTCCCTCTTCACCCCGGCACCGAGGTGGTCTTCACCTGCGTCAACGGCGACCTCGACCGGCCGATTCTCCTCGGCGTCCTCGCCAATCCCGACACCCCCAGCCCGGTCACCAGCGCCAACAACACCCAGAACATCCTGCGCACCAAAGGCGGCAACGAACTGCTGATGGACGACGGTCGGGGGAAGGAGAAGGTCGAACTCTTCACCGCCGAACGGAAGAACATCCTCACCCTCGACGCCGACAGCCAACGGCCTCGGGTGCGCCTCGCCAGCGAGGACGGGGCGATGGAGCTCCGGGCCGCCAAAACCCTCCTCCTCGAGTCGGGGGAGACCCAGACGGTCGAGGCGGGGGGGGATCATATCGTCACCGTCGAGAACGCCCAGCGCCTGATGACCAAAAACAAGGAGATCGAGGTGCAATCCGCCACCGACATCCTCCTCAAGGCCGGGGAGAACATCCTCATGCAGGCCGAGGCGGGGGAGATCTCCCTCATGGCCGGAGAGAATCTCCTCCTCGACGTCGGCGAGAGCCTCTCGGTGGAGGTGCGCAGCCAGAACATCGAGATCCTCGCCGACCAGGGGAACATCAGCATCCGCGCTGCCGGGGCCCTGAGCATCCTCGGCCAGGGGGGCGGGGCCATTCATATCGGCCAGGGGGGAGGAGCCATCGAGATCTCCGCCGAAGGGGATCTGACCATCGATGCGCCGCGCGTCGAGATCAACGGCAAAAGCATCAATATCAAGGGGTCGAGCCTCGGCACCAACTGAGGCGACCGGACAAACCACGGGACAGGGAGGGCGCATGAAGAGCAAGGTCAGGCAACTCCACGAACAGAGGCTCGCCGTCGGGATGGTGGGGATCGGCGAGGTCGAAGCCGCCGAAGGGGGGGAGGCGCTGCGGGTGATTCTTTGCGGGGAGACGGAAGCGTTGTCCGTGGCCGGGCATTTCAGCGCCGTCCCGCCGCTGCGGGCGGGGGATAAGGTGGCGCTTCTGGCGAGCGCCGAAGGCCCCCTGGTGATCGGACGGCTGCGCGGGACCGGTGAAGGGCCTGCACCCCTCCTGCAGGATCTAGAGGGTCGCCTGCTGATCGCGGCCGGGGAGGGGCTCTGCCTGCAGGCGGGAGAGAGCCGCATCGAACTCGACGCCGACGGCCGCATCCGACTCGACGGCCGGGAAATCACCAGCATCGCCACGGGGCGGCAGCGCCTGCAGGGCGCAACCATCGAACTCAACTGATTCCGGGGCATTCCATGGGCAACGTCCTCATCAACGGCCGCACCGCCGTCCACGCCGGCAGCAACGGCACCCTGAGTACCATCGACATCTGCCTCACCCAGATCGGTCAGGCGGTGGTCCCCATCCCCTACAGCAACGTCGCCAAATCGAGCGACGCCGACGGCACCGCGTCGAGCGTCCTCATCGACGGCCAGCCCGCCTGCCACAAGGACTCGACCTTCGCCAAGAGCGCCGGGGACGAGGCGGGGAACAAGAAGGGGCTCCTCTCCGGCACCATCCAGGGGAAGGCCGAGTTCATCACCGCGTCAGGCAACGTCTTTTTCGAAGGGGTCGCCGCGGTGCGCGCCTTCGACCTGATGACCTCCAACAACGGCAACACCGCACCCATGCCGCTGATGCAGCCCGGCGCCGGTGCGCCGCCGCAAGGGGCGCTGGAGGGGGCGCAGGAACAGGAGGGGAGCGAGGCGCCGGAAGTCCTCCGCTGGGAGGTGGCCGGCTTCAATCCGCAACGGCTCAAGGGGATGCTGGAGTCCGTCCCCGAGCCGCAAGAGGACCAGGGAGGAGAGGGATGAGCGAGTCCGCCCAGAAGGTCGATTCCCTGGAGATCGTCCGCAAACCGGTCGGCGCCGGAGAACAAAAAGAAGGGAGCCGGGAGCTCCTCTTTTCCGTCAGTCCCGGGAAAAAGATGGTCTGGCTCAAGCTCAGGGACAGGGAGTTTGCCTGGAACAACCTTCCCCTGGGGACGGTGGAGCCGGAAAAGAAGGGGGAGGTGACCAAGGGGGCCAATGTCCTCGTGCCGGTCGTGCCGCTCCGCTACACCACCGCCGAGTGCGACGAGGAGGAGGCCGACAAGCTGCGATGCGGCTGGGTCTACGTCTTTCGCCGTGAAGCCGGGGAGGAGGGCCCCCTGCAGCTGTGGCGGGAACTGGCCGTGGATGATGCCGGGTATTTCAGCGACGTCCACCTCAAGAAGATGGAGGGAAGGGACGTGCGCCGGGCCACGGGTTTTGCCGACAACCGCATCCTTCTCCCCTACAAGGTCTTCAACGTCGAGCAGGAAATTTACATGGCCTACTCCGAGGTGCAGTGGAACTGGGCCCGGGTGCAGAAGGTCGCCGAGGACGCCGAACTGCAGGGGCAGCGTCTGCAGCGCATCCCTCTGGCGGGGTATGAAAACAACTTTGTGCGCAACACCCCCGCGGGGAACGACGCGGTCGTCAAGACGGTGGAAGAGGCGCCGCAGCTGTACCATTTGAGTCTGCTGCGCAAGGAGAAGGTCCCGGTTGTTTATCTGCATGACCCGCTGGGGGTGGCCCTTGCTTTACATTCTGTATTTTTCAAGGCCTTCGAAGACGCGGCTCGGTTCCTGGAAAAGAATGCGCGGGGCAAGGTCATCTCCGACATTGCCGATGCGATTTTAGACGCAAAACCTCAGTATGCCGAACAGTTGCGGGAAGAGGAGCGGCAATCCTTCAAGGCCGACTACAGGTCGCAGGGGAAGCAGTTCGAAGAGGCCTATGAAAAGGGCAGTCGTAACTTTCTGGATTATATGAAGAGGACATCCTCCGATTCAGGGCCGACGGTTGCGAGTGCTTTCTCTGATTTTGACCTCAAACTGATCCACCACCGGAACAATCTGGAGCAGATCATGGCTGTTTTGCTCACCAACGTGGCGGTAACCGAGAACGGTCGTAAATATATCGTCAATCAGTTGGAAGGTGATGAAAGCCTGCTCAATCAGATTCTGGCTTTCAAAGACAAGGCCAAGGACGCCACCGACGCCATCTTCAACGCCGTTGCCGCCCAGTTGGCTACTATCGAGGGGAAATGGTCGGTTCTCGCAGCCTTCGTCCAAAGACGTTACCTGCTTGAAATCAGTCGCACGGAAATGAGTCTGGTTGAGTTCTTGGGCAGCGGTCAGATTCTGAACAGCAAAATTATGCAGCGGGCCATGAATGTGAGTGTGGTGGAAACCGCTACAATAGCTATGCGTTATGAGCCACCCAGGGTCACAGGCATAACGATCGCAGGTCACAACCTTAGTGCTTATGCGAAAAAGATTGCCAACAACGTCCATTATGCGGGAATTATGCTGGGGCTGGAGGCTTATAATTTGGTCAGCGTACTTAAGGAGTATGGGAACCAAAAAGATAAATTCGACCCATGGGTTCTCTCTCAGTTGTTGGTCAACTTTGGGGCCTCTGCAGCGGGCACAACATCAGCTACGCTAGGTTTTTATTCTGCTGATCTTGCGAGAAAGGGCTTAGAGGAGGCATCCAAAGCTGCAGGTCGTGCGGCTATGAAGGCTGGAATGGTTGCCGCATTTATTGGCGCTGTCTATGAAGTCACTCAGGCAGTCGAAGAATCTCAATCGGGTGACACCGATGCCGCAACATCACACGGGGTGATGGCCGGGGGGGCGTTAGCTTCCGGCATCGGCAGCATCCTGTTGCTGACGGCTACCGTTTCCAACCCCATCGGTTGGGCGGTCGTGATCGGCGGCATTCTCGTCTCTGTCGGTGGAGCCATCAGCCTGTTGTGGACCGACAACTCTCCTATCGAAGACTGGTTGTTGCACAGCCACTGGGGGGCGATGTCTTATGCGGGTAAGAACGAAGAGGAAGGCAGGGACGGCAAGAAATATCTACTGGATTATACTGATTGGGAAAATGACCCCAAGGCAGAACTCGACGCCTATTACCATATTATTTATGGTTTCAAGGCCAGCACCTCATGGAAAAAAGTTACGCCGAGTGAGAACGTTTCCTGCCTTGTTTCTGAAAAGCAGTTTGTCGAGTTTGAACTGCTGGTTGAAGTCCCCAATTATGATCCAAAGAGAAGCCGGATTGCTTGTGAACTGAAATTTCAGGTCGGCGAGGTTAGTGGTCCGTGGCACTATCTCATTTCCAAGGACCAATGGGAGCCGCCACACAGGAGATACGGCAAAGCAAGTGAGCCACGAAAAATAGTATGGGACTTCAAGCGGAATCAGATCCCCAAAGGCGCCAAACGGGCCGAGGCGACTGTCTGGTACGACCCCTTCGGCGACGGATCAAAACTGCTACCGAATGAATTCGGGTTGAAAGTGGAAACAAGGAGACATGAATCAAATGCCAAAGAAGGATAAAGCAACGGTTATCAAGGTACTTTCTCCCCCTCTGCAGAGGCTGGGCCTGAAGCCGGACATTCACACGCCGCCGATTCTAAGAGAGAATGAGGTTTTTCTAGAAGTGAACTCCCATTATGGCGACAGAGATACCTTTCCGCAGTTTGCGGTCTTATTTTTTATGATTATTTTGTCCTTTTTTGCTTTTGTCACTTGGCACGGTGCGACGCTGTCAGACTTCCCCCCTGCCTTTTGGGTGTTTGCCAGCATTCCTCCTTTAATGGTCCTAGGGACCTTACTCACCCGTGCCCCGCTGCCGCTACGCCTCAATCACCAGACCCAGGAGGCCTGTTTTTATCATGGAGGGAAACTCTACCGTATACCATGGCAGCAGATCCTGGCACGGGTCACGGTTATGTACACGCCTGCGGCAACAGCAGTTTATAGCCTCGACTTCGGATTTTTCCGGGGTGAAGACAACCCCCCCCTCTGGGTTGCTGTGGGCGGTGGGTTGGAAGAGATAGCCTACCGGCACTGGGAATATTTTTGTATTTACATGGAGTCCGGCACCCCCGTTCCGCTGCTTGAGGAAGTTCTTGACGTCGACAAATCTGCAGCCAGAAAGAGTTATGAGTCGCCCTTCGGGAGTTTTTTGGGTGTAGTGACCGGAATTTTCGTTTGGCCCTTAAGATATCTGGAAAACAAGTTAGCCAAACTCAGCCTACGCCCCAATCGCTGGCCGCAAGAAATCATTGATTTGTGTGAAAATCATCCACTGCTGAAAAAGTAAGCCCGAATTCCTGGTAAGCCTTACTTAATTCAATAGCGACAATCTGGGGGGGCAGCCCGTGACTGGAATAGGTATTGGGGGCAACTCTCCACTATTCACGAAATAGGGTTTGCGGGCATAAAGCCCTTGTGAGAGGGACCCGATGGCCAGATCATTGCGGATAAACTACCCCGGCGCATTCTACCATGTCACCTCGCGGGGGAACGAGCAACGAGACGTCTTCAAGAGTCAGCAGGACCGGGAAAAGTTTCTAGGTTACCTGGAGTCGGCGGCTGAGCGTTACGGAGCAGACATTCACTGCTGGTGTCTGATGGGGAACCATTTATTCTTGGAGACGCCTTGGGGGAACCTGCCGCAGGTCATGCACCATATCAATGGTGCTTATACGACCTACTTCAATGTCAAACGTCGTCGCTCCGGTCATCTGTTTCAAGGGCGCTACAAGGCGATTCTTGTCGAAGCCGACGCTTATGCCCTGGAACTGTCGCGCTACATCCACCTCAACCCGGTGCGGGCCGGACAGGCGGGCCGACCGGAGGAGTATCGGTGGTCGAGCTATGGGAACTATGTCGGCCTGGCCGTGTCGCCTAATTGGCTCAAGACCGGTTTCGTCCTGGGCTGTTTGGGCACGGACGCAGTCGCCGCCCAGGCGAAATATCGATCCTTTGTCGAGGATCGGCTCGACAAGGAGTATGAAAGCCCTCTCCATGAAGCGGTTGCCGGAGCGATTCTGGGCCGGCCGGCCTTTGTCGGCAAGGTCAAACATAGGCATGTGCAATCTGGCACGCCTGCCAACGATATTCCGGCTCTTCGCCAGTTGGCGACCCGACCGACGGTGGAGGAGATTTTGTCTGCCGTCGACGACGAGTTTGGGGGGAAGGAAAAGGATGCCCGGAGGATCGGGCTGTATCTGAGTCATGCCCTGGTTGGCCTGCCTTTGCAGGAACTTGGGGAAATTTTTGGCTTGCGAGCGACGGCGTTGTGCGAGGCCAGTCGACGAATGGGTAAAAAAGTGGCGGCCGATCCGGAATTGGCAGCGGTGGTGGCGCGGGTTAGGGCTCGGCTTAAATCGTGAAGAATGGAGAGTTGACCCCGTTGAAAGATTTCTGGAGTCAGAACCGGTGGCATTTTTGACCATTTTGGAGGGAGGAATGTGTCGTAATCTCTGTCTTTGTCTTCTGTTCGTTCTCCTCCCGGGGGTGTCATCGGTGGTCGCCGCCTCCGCTGGCTGTCCCGAATTCGTACCAGTCGTCACCAAGCAGCGGATGGCCAATCTCGGTGGTGAAATCCGCTATCACGATGACCTCTACTACCGGGGGGCGCGGCCGGTCATCAGTGATGCGGACTACGACCGGCTCCTGGCCGAACTCCTGCGTCTCGAAGGGTGCTTCCCCGAACTGGCGGATCCGGCGTCGCCTACCGCCGGGGTCGGCAGCAGCGACGGCGCCAACCTGACCGTCTCCCACGAGGAGCCGATGCTCAGCCTGACATCGACCACCGGCAGCGACGCGGTCGAGGGGCTGTTGCGGCGCCTGGCGAGAATCCGCATCGGCGAGCCGCTCCTCGTGCAGCCGAAGGTCGATGGCCTCCCGGTGGAACTCCTCTACAAGAAGGGGCGCCTGGTTTCGGCGGCGACGCGGGGGGACGGCCTCTCCGGCGAGGATGTGACGGAGCGCGTCTCCCAAATCATCGGTCTCCCTCGGCAGCTGACGCCCCCCTTTCCGGAGCGACTGGTGGTGCGGGGGGAGGTCTATGCCGACCTCCTGGCCTTCGCCGCCGCTAAAGCCGAAACAGGTTCGGATGAAGGCTACGCCACCCCGCGGCATCTGGCTGCAGCGACCCTGCGGACGAGGGATCCGGAACCCTATGCTCTGGCGATGCTGCGCTTCTTCCCCTACCAGATCGTGAATGCCCAAGCGGTCGGCCGGGTGGTGGAGTCCGACGGCCAGGCGCTGCAGCGCCTGGCCGCCTGGGGATTTCCCGTCGATGCCGGGGAGAGCCGCACAGTGAGAAGCCTGGATGAAATCCGGACTATCTATCGCCACTACCTCATTTATCGCGACGAGCAGCCCTTTGCCATCGACGGCATCGTCGTCAAGGTGGACAGCCTCTCCCTGCAGAAGAAACTGGGCGAGGGGAAGAGGGCTCCTCTGTGGGCGGCGGCCTGGAAATTTCCCCCGGCCACGGCGCGGACGACGGTCACAGGGATCGACTGGAGCATCGGCCGCACCGGCCGGCGGACGCCGGTGGCCGAGGTGGCGCCGGTGACCATCGGCGGCATCAGCGTCGCCCGGGCGTCCCTGCACAACGAGGGGGAAATGGTCCGCCTCGGAGTCAGCGAGGGGGCCGAGGTCGTCCTCGCCCTGATGGGGGATGTGATTCCCCAGGTCATCGAGGTGGTAAGCCGCGGGCCCCAACCTCCGGGTCCTCTGGATCTTCTCACCGAGGCCCCGGCCATCGACGCCTGCCTGAGCGATTCGCCGCCGTGCCGGGAGCAGTTCCTGGCGCGGGCTCTTCATTTCGTGTCGAAGAGTGGCCTGGATATCCCCGGGCTCGGCGCCGGACGGCTGCAGGCCCTGGTCGAAGCCGGCCTCCTGACAGATCTCCCCTCTTTTTTCGAGCTGCAAGAAAGCGATCTTGCGCGCCTCCCAGGATTCGGTGCCGATTCGGCCCGACAGCTCTCCTCCACCCTGGTCGAAGCCCGCCAAACCCCCTTGTCGAGCCTGATCGGCGCCATCGGCATTCCCGGAATCGGCCCGGCCAACGCCGCGCGTCTCGGTGCCCATTACCCCCACCTTGCGTCTCTGGCCGCCGCCAGGGAAGAGGAGCTCGCTGCCGTTCCCGGCCTGCAGTCTGAACGGGCCAGGAATGTCCGGGCGTTTTTCGTCTCCTCCGGCGGCCAAAAGCTGCTGAAGCGCCTGCGCATCCTCGGCATCGCCGGGCCGCAGGAGGAACCCGGGGGGGAGGCGACAGCGACGACGGTTCGCCGGGGGAGTTTTCCTCCCGTATTTCGACCTTAGTGCACAGGGGACTCCGGGTGGGATCTGGGAGTCGGCTTAAGTCTGCCGCCGTTAACGGCTCTTCGAAAGGAAAGGATCGGTCATGAAT
>Ga0209231_1000415_pt1 | contig 24546 bp, 27 predicted proteins | sample Deesub45470m_DNA_FD_188086 | JGI IMG/M metagenome (GOLD analysis project Ga0209231, IMG submission 188086) | Deep subsurface microbial communities from North Pacific Ocean - 450_OLKR46/470m Metagenome (SPAdes) (version 2) | ecosystem: Environmental > Terrestrial > Deep subsurface > Unclassified ... | reverse complement strand
AATGCCAGCAAGATATTCGGTATAGCTATAAACTGCTTCTTCTTCAAAGTAGCCAACTAAACGATGTGCTGTTTTGTTAGAAAAAATATAGAGAATAAAAAACAAATTATAAAAGACGCCTTGGGCAATGATAATGAGCACTCTTTCAAACCAGCTTGGCTGCGCAATTTCTATAAAAGTCATTAAATGCATGCGCTCGTTTTCTGCCTCATCTAACAAGGTTCTAATCCATCCATCATCAGATTTCATTAATCTTAGCGATTTTAAATGTTGAATGGCGCCGCCGACCATGCCTGGTACGGCAGCCACTGTTTCAAGTACGACCGCTCGATGACCATAACGACCGCTAAAAAAAGTATCGGCAAAAAACCGTAAAAACTTGGTGAGCGCTAATGCTAGCCGATCTGAAAAATCTTTAGGTTGATAATGTTGTTCTAAATGCATAGCTGTTTCCTATGTCGAATGTCAATGCAATTACGACAACATAAAAGCGAAATCATTACATTTAAAAGCAATTTTTTATGATGTAACAGCTTTAACGACTACTGGTAATAAATGCTCAGGAATAGTAATAATATTCAACGCAGCAGCGCGGCCAGATTCTGACATTTTGATATAGGATTTGCGTAAGATTGTTAAAAACTTTTCTTCTGTGTAATCACTATATTTTTCTACAAAATCAGCCAAATCGTGTTCTAAAAACGCCAACACAATCACGTCTTCTAAGGTTTGTGTATCAGCATTGGTGCGCAGATTCTCTTTTTTCAATAAACTTGCAACTTGCTGAATGGTTTCTGCATCATAACCTTGTTCCTGCATCACTTTGCTAGCGACCTCAGCATGGTGATTTTTAAGATTGCTACGCCATTGCATATAGCCAGGTTTGGTCATGGGATAGTCGCTACGCGGCGATATCCAGCGTTGGATATGTTGTGCACGCACAGCAAGTTTGAGCGCTTCTGAAGCGTCTGGCGCATAACGATTGAGCATTTCACTTAATCGCTCTGCATAGACGAGTTCTTTAGGTTGTTGTTTGCCGTCTATGCTGATTTGATTAGGGTCTTGCGCATTAATCGCATCGAAACTAGCAATGGTATTATTAAAACGAGTTTGATCTTCCATGCGCAGATTTTATAGCTTTAAAGCGGTTGTTAAAAGCTGAAATATTGATTTGCGTCAAATAACCTGACTTGCAGACACAATAGGGTGGCATTTACAGAGAATGTGCACTGAAGCGCTAGCATTAATAAAGAGTGAAAACGATGATTGATTTTTTTAAAAAATTACCGAATGTTACCCAATACCCGATTGGTATTGAGTGGCCAATTTTGAAAAAGATTCCACATATTTTTATCATCGGCACTTTACTAATTATTTCTCCCGCAGCCGTTATGTATTTTAAAAATCCGGTGATTTCTGCAGCGCAATACAAAACGATTTATATTTGTTTAGGCGCATTATTTTCTTATTGGTTTTTTGTTGGCGTGTTAACCATTGGCTGCGTGCTGATTATGATAATGAAGGGCCCAGGCTATGTGGCTGATGCTTATGAGTTACCCAAAGAAGATAAAAGATTAGAAGGTAAGGCTAAGTAGAGAAAAGCTGTATTTATATTGCTTATGGTGCGTTTGCACTGGTTTGGTGCAAAATACAGTAGTAGAAAGTGTATTAGATTTTTAACTTGTTAGATTAATATTGTATTTTTAATCAACGAGTTAATATAACTGGCATTTAGTTGGCATGTGCTTTGCTTTTATGTAATTGAATTTTTGGTTTAATAATGATTTTATTTATAAAGCGAAATTCAAAAATTAATGATTGATGGTACGCAAAGCGTATACATATGTAACAGATATATCAGAACATTTAAGCCAGTTTTACCCAAGGGCGGGAAGAAAAGAGCTTAATCTAATTATATTAATTAGATAAAAAACAAGACAAAGGCGTCTTGAAATTCAGTGCAAAAGCATTGTGTTTCAAGGCGCCTTTTTTATTTGGTTAACGACTGTCCATAAGGGGTTTAGATAAGGGAGTTTGAATAACCAAAGCTTGTGTAACAGCCTGTAGTAAGTTGTATTGATATTAAACAGTTTATTTAAAATTACGATAAAAGAGGGAAAACTTATGTCTTATTTAGCACCATCTGAGTTTGTGACCAAAATGGTCGATGCCGGAGAATCAAAAATTTACATGTCGACTAGAGACACTGTGATTAGAGCCTATATGGCAGGCGCGATTTTAGCGTTGGCCGCTGTATTTGCTGTCAGCATTGCAGTTGCAACTGGTTCACATCTTATCGGTTCTATTTTATTTCCCGTTGGTTTTTGTATGCTTTATCTCATGGGTTTTGATTTGTTAACTGGCGTGTTTATGTTAACGCCATTGGCTTGGCTGGATAAACGCCCTGGTGTTACTTGGCCGCAAATCTTACGTAATTGGGGCTGGGTTTTTGTCGGCAACTTTATGGGCGCGTTAACCGTTGCTGTCATGATGGCGTTTATTTTTACTTATGGCTTTAATACCGATGGTGGCGATATTGCCACTAAAGTAGCGAGCATTGGCGAAGCGAGAACCATTGGCTATGCAAAATATGGAGTTGCTGGCTGGTTCACTATTTTTGTTCGCGGCATGTTGTGTAACTGGATGGTTTCATTGGGCGTGGTTGGTGCGATGATTTCAACCAATGTAAGCGGAAAAGTGATTGCGATGTGGATGCCTATCTTCTTGTTCTTCTTTATGGGTTTTGAGCACTCAGTGGTCAATATGTTCTTGTTCCCATTCAGCATGATTATGGGTGGTGATTTCTTAATTAGTGATTACTTTATCTGGAATGAGATTCCAACTGCGCTAGGTAACTTGGTTGGCGGTCTTGCATTTACAGGCTTAACACTTTACACAACTCACATTAAAACAAAGCCAAAGCGTACGCTTTAATTGAGATGCGTCGCCTCAGCATTAAGTTCTTTAATTGATGCTGAGGTTTTCTAGTTTCAATAAAATAAAGTTGATAGGAGATTTTGAATGAATAAACAAAGCATGACTGATGCGATTGTGACTGCAAAAGTAGCAAAAGGATTAACGTGGGAAAAGATTGCGGATGCCTTAGGATTATCACCCGTTTGGTTGACTTCCGCTTGTTTGGGGATGAATAGTGCCAGCAAAGAGCAAGCCGCTGCAATTGCTCAATATTTGGGTTTAGATGCTGAAGTTGCTACAGCCTTGGAAGCGTATCCAACCAAAGAGTGGGATAAAATTGTGCCACAAGATCCATTGATTTATCGCTTATATGAAATTATTGGTGTCTATGGACCAACATTGAAAGAGGTGATTCAAGAGAAATTTGGTGATGGGATTATGAGTGCGATTGATTTTTCAATGGAAGTTGAGAAAGAAGAAAATCCTAAAGGTGATCGCGTTGTGGTGACCATGAATGGTAAGTTCTTGGGTTATAAGTCTTGGTAGACTGGCAATTATTATTAAAAAGCGCTGGATAGTTTCTAGCGCTTTTAGCATAAAGTTAATGAATGATCATGTCGAATAGCCTACAAATTGAAGTCGCACAACGGTCAGATAAAGGTCGCAAAGCAGTCAATCAAGACTTTCATGCGGTGACCATGCCGCCAGAGCCACAATTGAGTGCAAAAGGCATTGCGATTGCTTTGGCGGATGGTATTAGCAGTAGCGATGTAAGCCAAGAAGCCAGCGAGGCAGCGGTGAAAGGCTTTTTGGCTGACTATTTTTGCACCTCAGAAATGTGGTCTGTTAAAACAGCGGCGCTTCGTGTGCTAACAGCGATTAACTCTTGGCTATATACACAAACGCGACAAAATCAAATTAGCCGATACGATAAAGATAAAGGCTATGTGTGCACGTTCAGTGCGATGATATTTAAATCGACGACAGCCCATATTCTACATGTCGGTGATACACGGATTTATCGCGTACATCAAAACGCGTTGGAACAGTTAACAAAAGATCATCGCGTATGGGTCTCTGAAGATAAGAGCTATCTTAGCCGCGGTCTAGGTATAGAGGCGCATTTGGATATTGATTACCATGCGTTTAATGTGAGTAAGGGAGATACTTTTTTACTGGCAACGGATGGCGTTTATGAGTTTGTCAGTGAGCGATTTATCACTGGTGCCATTGCAAAACATCAAGCCGATTTACAGCAAGCTGCACAGTTGATTATGGATGAAGCGCTAGCAAAAGGCAGCGATGACAATCTCACTTTGCAAATAGTGCGCGTCAATGATTTGCCGAATCAAAATGTAGATGAGTTATATCAACAATTAACTGAATTGCCATTCCCGCCACAGCTTGAGCCTAGAATGGTTTTTGATGGCTACGAGATTATTCGAGAGATTCATGTGTCTAGTCGTAGTCATGTGTATTTAGCATCGGATATTGAGACCAAAGAGCAAGTTGTATTAAAAGCACCATCGATTGATTTGCGAGAAAATGCGGCTTATTTGGAGCGTTTTTTGCTAGAAGAGTGGATAGCCAAGCGCATGAATAGTGCGCATGTGATGAAGCCGTGTATTCATCAGAGAAGGCGGCATTATTTATATGTGGCAACAGAATACATAGAAGGGCAGACCTTAACGCAATGGATGTTAGATAACCCAAAACCTGATCTGCAAACGGTGAGAGACATTATTGAGCAGATTGCTAAAGGGTTGCGTGCATTTCACCGTTTAGAAATGCTACACCAGGATTTACGGCCAGCGAACGTGATGATTGATAACACAGGCACCGTGAAAATTATTGACTTTGGTTCAACCCGCGTTGCAGGTTTGGCTGAAATGACTTCACCCATCGAACAAGACCCCATTTTAGGCACTGCACAATACAGTGCGCCTGAGTATTTTTTAGGGGAAGAGGGTACGGTGCGCTCTGATTTATTTTCATTAGGTGTGATTGCGTACCAAATGCTAGTAGGCAAACTACCTTATGGAACGAATGTAGCGAAAATCAATTCAAAATCTGATCAAAACAAACTAAGCTATGATTCAATTCGTTACGGTAGAAGAGAGATTCCAGTTTGGGTGGATGATGCAATTATGAAGGCCGTTCATCCCGACCCTTATAAACGGTATGAAGCTTTATCTGAGTTTGTTTTTGACCTTAAACAACCCAATCAAGCATTTCTAAATAAAACGAGACCACCTTTAATTGAGCGCAATCCAGTCGCTTTTTGGAAAGGAATTTCTCTAGTATTATTTGTGGTGATTATTGTATTGTTAACGCAACTACAATAATCACCACGAACTTGGTCAGTTTGTTAAAGTTAGCCAACTTTACCCAACGCCTGACTGACATCAGCAATAATATCGTCGATATTTTCAATGCCAACAGAGATTCTGACTAAATCGGCGCTTACGCCGGCTTTTTTCAATTCTTCTTCGTTAAGTTGTCTATGCGTAGTGGAAGCTGGATGGCAAGCCAATGATTTTGCATCGCCAATATTCACTAAGCGTAAAATCATTTCTAGCGCATCAATAAATTGTTCACCCGCCTTTGCGCCACCTTTAATGCCAAAACTTAAAATACCAGAGGCTTTGCCATTGGTGATTTTTTGGCAATTGGCATGATATGGACTATCTTTTAAAGCGGCATAGTTAACCCAGCTCACTTTAGGGTGCTTTTGTAAATAATCCGCTAGTTGCTCTGCATTTTCACAATGTCTTTCCATGCGCAAACCTAAGGTTTCTAGCCCTTGTAAAATTTGAAATGAATTCATTGGTGAAATGGCGGCGCCAGTGTTTCTTAAAGGCGCAACGCGGCAACGCCCAATATAAGCGGCGGCGCCCAAGGCCTCTGTATAAACAACGCCATGATAAGAAGGGTCTGGTTCGTTCAAAATAGCAAAACGTTCTTTATTCGCCACCCAGTCAAATTGGCCTGAATCGACAATTATTCCACCGATTGAAGTGCCATGACCGCCGATATATTTAGTCAGCGAATGCACCACAATATCAGCGCCTAACTCAAACGGTTTGCATAAATAAGGTGTTGCAACTGTATTGTCGACAATGACAGGAATGCCGTATTTGTGCGCGATTGCTGATAACTTTTGAATATCAACGATATTGCCGGCAGGGTTGCCAATAGACTCACAAAAAATCGCTTTAGTTTTGCTATCAATCGCTTTTTCAAAACCAGCAAAATCATCATGTGAAAACATACGGACTTCAATGCCTTGTCTAGGCAGCGCATGCGCGAATAAGTTGTATGTGCCGCCGTAAAGTTGGCTAGTACTCAAAATATTATCACCTGTTTCACAAATACATTGAATGGCATAAGTAATAGCCGCCATGCCAGAAGCAAGCGCCAAGCCTGCAATGCCGCCTTCCATTGCCGCAACACGCTGCTCTAATACATCCGTGGTTGGGTTCATGATGCGAGTATAGATATTGCCAGGCACTTTTAAATCGAATAAATCCGCTCCATGCTGCGTATTATCAAAAGTATAAGAAGTGGTTTGATAAATTGGGACAGCGGCAGCTTTGGTAGTAGCTTCCGATGTGTAGCCATGATGTAGTGCGATGGATTCAAGCTTCATTGTTTGCTCCTCAGCGTTGTCATTTATTGTGACGACTAGCTTAATATGGCAGCGCTATGGATGCAAGTGGCTTAAATTGACAGTAATCCGTATTGATTGAGCACTTGTTTTGCTTGTGCAGGATTGAACACTTGATGTGATTTTAAGCCGAATGTGTTAGCAGCATGCACGTTATCGATATTGTCATCAAAGAATATGATTTCTTCAGCAGGGAGCTGTAAACCATCGATTGCTGCTTGAAATGCTTGATGGTCTGGCTTTAAATAACCAATCTCATGCGATAAAAATAGATGGTCTAATTGGTTGGTTAAACCAGTTGATTCAACATGCACCCAATGCGCTGCACTGGTGTTGCTAAGCGCGGCAACGGTTAATGTGGATGGAATAGCCTCCAATAAATCAAAAGTATTCGGAAATGTGCCGACTATCCATGTGGCAAAATTGGCCATGAAGGCATCTGGACTTAAATCGATATTTAACTCTTTGACTATTTGCTCAGCAAATGCATCGCTAGAAAGTTGGCCAGTCTCATGCGCAATCACGGCAGGTGAGGCCATCCATTTTTTATAAATTTCATCGTGAGATTGTTGGCTATTGAGTAATTTTGCTAATGATGGCAAACCATCAAGCTCAATCAAAACGCCACCGATATCAAAAAGAATTGCAGAAATGTTCATCGTTAGGTTTTCTTAAATAGAAAATGAGTCATGAGTGGCTAACCATGTAACCACTTGATGACTCATTTATCACATGACGTTGATTCACAACGTCTGTCGCTAAGCTTTATTGATAAACTTAAGCTAGGTTAGCACCAACGATAGCAGCCATTTGCATCATGTCGACAGTTTCGCCTTCTTTGATGTTGGTTAGGTTAGTTACTTTACCTGTTTTGCTTGTTGAGTTTGTGTTTTTGAAGATAGGTAGTAATTTGGCATCTGTTACAATGTATTTGCCTGCGTTTTCAGGTTTGCCATTAACAGATTTAGTTTGTAATTTATTGGCTTTAATGTAGTCCCAGATTTTTTTAGTAATTTCAGTACGTGGAAGTGAATCTGCGCCACATAGCGCTGCTAATTCGCTTTTCATTTTGACTGGAACTGCTAAACCTTTTGCTTCTGCCATGTTAATTCCTTTTTAATATTGATTAAATGAATAAATCTTAATAAGGCTTTTTTGCCCTACCTCTTAATAAGAGCGCTTATTATGCACTGCCTTTGCATGCAACCCAAATAAATTTTTAGTTAATTTTTGACGGTTTGCCTGATATTGAAAGGGAAGTTTAAAAAGCATTTGATTCATAAACGTTTTTTAACTATAATCACGCCCTTACATAAACCTTGCCACACCACAAAGCAATTATTTGATTGCTGCCTTACATGAAAGGGCTTGCTGGGTGGCTTTAACCACAAGGAGATTTCATGCGTCACTACGAAGTAGTATTTATCGTGCATCCTGATCAAAGCGAGCAAGTGCCTGCAATGATTGAGCGTTACCGCACAATGATTAGCGGCAATAAAGGCACTATTCATCGTCTAGAAGATTGGGGCCGCCGTCAATTAGCTTACCCAATCAACAAAATCCATAAAGCACATTACGTGTTAATGAATATTGAATGTAACCAAGAAACATTAGATGAATTAGAGCATGGCTTTAAATTCAACGATGCTGTATTGCGTCATTTAACATTCAGCACAAAAACAGCTGTTACAGCTGCTAGCCCAATGATGAAAGAAGAGAAATCTAAATCAGTATTGAGCAATGATTCAGCTAAAGAAGCGCCTGCTAAAGAAGAGGCTGCAGCAGAGTAGGTGTGAATAAGCTGGCAATAAGCGGGGAAGTGACTCAAATAGAGACTCTGCGCTATACGCCAGCAGGTTTACCGTTGTTGAGTTTTGTGATTAGCCATGTTTCAGAAGATGTTGAAGCTGGTTTAAAGCGTAAAGTGGAATGTGAGATAAAAGCGGTTGCAATAGGCGATTTAGCTAAAACTAGCATTCAACTAGGCACAAAACTACGCGCGCTAGGGTTTCTAGCCAAACGTAGCGCAAAAAGCACACAACTGGTATTGCATATAAAGAATATTGAACTGATATAGCTTAAATTAAGCGATATCTAAACGAAAAAAGATTAGGAGTTACACATGGCAAGAGATATGTACAAACGCCGCCGTTACTGCCGTTTTAGTGCAGAAGGCATTAAAGAAGTTGATTACAAAGATGTGGATTTACTGAAAGATTTTATTTCAGAAAATGCAAAAATCATCCCAGCTCGTATGACTGGTACAAAAGCTAAATACCAACGCCAATTAACCTCAGCGGTTAAACGTGCGCGTTTCTTAGCGTTGTTACCATACACTGATAAACACCCAGGCTAAGGAGAATAACAATGGAAATTATTTTATTAGAAAAAGTAGCTAACTTAGGTGCTTTGGGCGATATCGTAAAAGTTAAAGATGGTTTTGGCCGTAACTTTTTAATCCCACAAGGCAAAGCAAAACGTGCAACAGTTGCTAACAAAGCTGAATTTGAAACACGTCGTGCTGATTTAGAAAAACAACAAGCTGATATCTTAGCTGCTGCGAAAGCACGTGCTGATAAATTAGCTGGTCAAACAGTTGAAATCGCACAAAAAGCAGGCGAAGATGGCCGTTTATTCGGTTCAGTGACGAATCACGACATTGCTGCAGCATTAACAGCGGCAGGTACTGAAGTGACTAAATCTGAAGTGCGTTTACCATCTGGCCCATTAAAAGCAGTTGGTGAGTTTCCAGTAAGTATCGCATTGCACCATGATGCAGTGGTTGAGATTACTGTTAAAGTAGTAGCAGAAGCATAGTTTTTAGCTTTCCCTCAAAAAAGGTGACTCAGGTCGCCTTTTTTGTTGTCTGAGCTTTGTGAGAGTGCGTATAATCACAGCTTATGGCTGATGAACAACTAGATGCATTAAAACTCCCTCCACATTCAATTGAAGCGGAACAATCCGTCATTGGTGGCTTGCTACTTGAAAATGAAGCCTTGGATAAAGTGGCGGATATTTTAAGTCCAGATGACTTTTATCAGCATGATCATAAAACTATCTATCAGCATATTGCTAGACTGATTGAGCGCAACCGTCCTGCTGATATTGTCACGGTGGCGGAATCGCTAGAAAATACAGCGGAACTAGCCAGTGTTGGCGGCATTGCTTACCTAGGCTCACTAGCGCAAAATACACCAACTGCGGCCAATATACGTCGATATGCAGAGATTGTCCGTGAACGTGCAATTATGCGCAAGCTGGTTGCCGTTGGTTCTGACATAGCGGGTAGTGCATTTAGCCCTAATGGACGTGATGCACAACAATTATTGGATGAAGCCGAGGCTAAGATTTTCCAGATTGCGGAAAGCGGGAATAAAAATACCGAAGGATTCCAAGATATCAAAGAGCTGTTACCGCAAGTTGCAGAAAAAATTGATGAGTTATTTTCACGTGAAGATCAAAGTGAAGTCACTGGCATTCCAACTGGTTTTACTGACTTGGACAGAATGACCTCAGGCTTACATGGTGGTGATTTGATTATTGTCGCTGGTCGCCCATCGATGGGTAAAACTGCTTTTTCTATCAATATGGCAGAGAATGTGGCGCTGGATACTGGTTTGCCAGTTGCTGTATTCTCAATGGAGATGGGTGCTACGCAGTTAGCCACGCGGATGATTGGTTCTGTTGGCCGTTTAGATCAGCATCGCATGCGAACGGGGCGTTTGGAAGATGAAGACTGGGAAAAGCTGACGACTGCTTTAGGTAAATTAAACGAAGCCCCTATTTTTATTGATGAAGGTGCGGGTTTAAGCAGTTTTGATGTGCGGGCAAGAGCAAGACGCTTGCATCGTCAAACAGGTAAATTAGGACTAATCGTCGTCGATTACTTGCAATTGATGGCCGCGCCAGCAGGAACACGTAGCGAGAATAGGGCGACAGAAATTTCCGAAATATCCCGCTCACTAAAAGCCTTGGCAAAAGAACTGGATGTGCCAGTTGTGGCACTTTCACAGCTCAACCGCGGCTTAGAGCAGCGACCAGACAAACGACCAGTGATGAGTGATTTGCGCGAATCTGGCGCGATTGAGCAAGATGCCGATTTGATTTTATTTATCTATCGAGATGAGGTTTATAACCCCGATAGCGAAGATAAAGGCACCGCAGAAATTATTATCGGCAAACAACGTAACGGTCCAATTGGACGCGTTCGATTGACCTTTATTGGACAGCATACGCGCTTCGAGGATTTTGCTAACGCGAATTACATGGAAGAATAACCATGCGACCCATTCAAGCAACGATTTCTACCGGCGCATTACAACATAATCTTACGGTTGTTAGGCGGCATGCAAAAACGGCAAAAGTGATGGCGGTTGTTAAAGCCAATGGTTACGGACATGGTTTGATTCACGTTGCGCATGCACTGAATAGCGCTGATGCATTTGCAACGCTTAATTTGACTGAAGCGATTGATTTACGCGAAGCAGGTTTCGAACAAGAGATTTTGTTGTTAGAAGGCGCATTTGACGAAGAAGAATTACGCATTGCTGCAAGTTTTGAAATTAGCTTGGTGGTACATAATGCGTTTCAAATCAATATGATAAAAAATGTTCAACTCGCGAAGTCGGTTAATATTTACTTAAAAATGAATACGGGTATGAATCGATTAGGCTTTGTCCCTTCTACCTATTTATCCGCCTATGAACAACTAAGTACTTGCGATAATGTTAGCAGCATCACCTTAATGACGCATTTTGCAACAGCAGATGAAGCTGCTGGTGTAGCAAAACCGCTCGCTAGGTTTACAGAAATAATTAAAGAGATTGATGCGCCGATTTCTTTAGCGAACTCTGCCACCATTTTGCTGCATCCTGAGGCGCATGCTGATTGGGTGCGTCCTGGCATTATGTTGTATGGCGCAACACCTGTCAGTGGTACGCCTGCGGCAAATTTTGATTTAAAACCAGCCATGCAATTGACTTCGCAAATTATTTCCATCCAAACCTTAGCACAAGGTGACAGTGTAGGTTATGGCGAAAAATTCACAGCAACTAAAGCAACACGCATTGGCGTTGTGGCATGCGGTTACGCAGATGGTTATCCACGCCATGCGCCCAATGGCACACCAATTGCGGTTAATGGCAAGATAACAAGCACCTTGGGCCGCGTATCGATGGATATGCTATTTTGTGATCTAACGGATATACCAGAAGCGGATATTGGTGCTGCTGTTGAGTTATGGGGTGTTACAGTGCCTGTTGATGCGGTTGCCGAAGCGAGCGGAACGGTTGGTTATGAGTTGCTTTGTGCCGTAGCGCCACGTGTACCGATGAGCGCGGTTGCATAACGATGGCAAAAGCGAAAAGCGTATATATTTGTACCGAGTGTGGTACTAGCGAACCTAAATGGCAAGGCCAGTGCCCGGGTTGCATGGCTTGGAACACCTTAGTTGAGGGTGTTGCTGAAACGGCTAGCACTAACCGATATGCCAATAAATTTGAAGGTTTGGCCACTACGGGTCAATTGCAGAAGTTAAGTGCGGTAGAAGCGGCAGATATCGAACGAAAACCAACTAGCATTGCTGAGTTTGACCGTGTGTTAGGCGGCGGTTTGGTCGAAGGTGGTGTTATTCTGATTGGTGGCGATCCTGGTATTGGTAAATCGACTTTATTGCTACAAGTATTATGCCACTTAGGCAAAACCAGCCAAGCTATTTATGTGAGTGGTGAAGAGTCGCCACAACAAATTGCCATGCGTGCTAAACGCTTAGGATTAGATGCTAGTGAAGTTGATTTGCTGGCTGAAATTAATCTAGAAAAGATATTGGCGACGTTGCAGGCGAATAAGCCAAATATTGCCGTGATTGACTCGATACAAACCGTTTATTCAGAAGCGCTACAATCTGCACCTGGCTCTGTGGCGCAAGTGCGCGAATGTTCCGCGCAACTTACTCGTTTAGCTAAACAGCTTGGTATTACCGTTATCTTAGTTGGGCATGTGACCAAAGAGGGCGCTTTAGCAGGACCACGTGTATTAGAGCATATTGTCGATACTGTTTTGTACTTCGAAGGCGATCAAAACTCATCTTTCCGTCTCATTCGCGCTTTCAAAAATCGTTTTGGTGCAGTGAATGAGCTGGGCGTATTTGCGATGACAGAAAAGGGTTTAAAAGAAGTTGCTAATCCATCGGCTTTATTTTTATCGCATCACGAACAACAAGTAGCAGGTAGTTGCATTACCGTCACCATGGAAGGCACTCGCCCATTGCTGATTGAAATCCAAGCATTGGTCGATGAAAGTCATGCGCCCGCACCTAAGCGATTATGTGTTGGTTTAGAGCAGAATCGCTTAGCAATGCTTTTAGCGGTATTGCATCGTCATGCAGGCGTGGCTTGTTTTGACCAAGATGTGTTTATAAACGCAGTTGGTGGAGTCAAAATTAGTGAACCAGGCGTTGATTTGGCGGTATTAATATCAATCATTTCTTCTTTAAAAAACAAACCATTAGAAGATAAACTGATTGTATTCGGTGAAGTTGGTTTGGCTGGCGAAGTACGACCCGTACAAGGCGGTTTGGTGCGCTTAAAAGAAGCAGCGAAATTAGGCTTTAATAAAGCGATAGTACCAAAAGCTAATGCGCCAAAAACCAAGATTCATGGCATAGAAGTGTTTGCTGTGGATCGGTTGGATCAAGCACTGAATAAAATTCGCAACAGTTAATTGATTAAAGCAGCTGCTTTTATCCCATTTCTTACTGCGCCTTCAATTGTCGCAGGATAATCGCCCACCGTATAATCTCCAGCAAGGTATAAATTAGCGTAAGCAGTTATGTTTTCTGGTTTTTTTAAATAATAATCACAGCTGAAAGTCGCGCGTTTCTCTGTAATCACTTTATGCCAAAGTGGTTCTATTAATTGTGGAAATAATCGTTTCAACTCACCTGCAATCTGTTCAGCTAAAGCAGCTTGAGTTTGTTCAAAAGGTGCATGCGCGCTAATCACCACAGCGATTAATCCCTTTTGACCAACTATCTGACCTCTATCAAATACCCACTGACCAACGCTATTGACGATACCCATCATCGGCTCTGGCAGTGTTATATCTTCAGCGTATTTTAAGTAAACGGTGGTGATCGGCTGATAAGTAAAGTGCTCAGTTAGCACAGTCAGTTTTGGCAGTTTTTCTGCGAAGTTTTTTAATTGATGCGGCCCGCAGGCTAGAATCACGCGTTCAAACTGATGTTGCGCAGTTTTTGTTTGCAGAATGTAACCATTATTGGTCGGTGTAATACGCTCAATCGCCGTACTCGTTTCTACTATGCTGCCGTTTTTACGCAAATAACGTACAATTGGGTCACTGATTAATGCACTTAAATCAGTATTGGCAAGCAATATATCCGCATCCTGCTTTTTTTTAGTAAAGCCATCACGTAATACATTCAGAAAGATTTGCGCGCTGGCTTGCGCTAATGGCGTATTGAGCGCAGCTAAACACAACGGCTCCCATAAAAATTGGATAAAAGCAGATGATTGATGATGGACTGTTAGTAAGCTCTTTAAAGATTGATCTTGTTTGAGCGCAAAGCCGTTTAAACGCATCTTAGCCATAAAACGAATTGCCGACAGTTTTTCACTCAAGGATACACCTTGCGCAGTTAACAGGCCGTACAAAATATGCAGCGGAGCAGGCAAGAGTGGATTGGCTTTGAGTAAAAAGTCTGTGTTATCAGCTAAGTTTTTAACTTGCAAGCGTAGTGGCAAACGCATGAACATGGGTGTCATGCCGACTAAGGCTAATAAACTAAGCGTTTCATGATAAGCACCCAACAAAATATGTTGACCGTTATCTAATCGCAAACCTTTGTAATCAATACCGCGTGCGCGACCACCTAAACTGGGCGCCGCTTCAAATAAGGTAACTGATTGGCCTTGTTCCGTTAGTTTAGCTGCCGCCGCCAAACCTGCCATACCGCCGCCTACAATGGCAATACTAGGCATATTTAATATACGCTTTAAGCGCTAATAGCAATTTTCTGAATGGCGGAATCCCTATTTTATGACCCAACACATTTTCTGCGCCATCGGCTTTAATTTCACGCAACAAGGTACGATAAATCGCTGCCATCATCAGACCAGACATTTGTTGCTTTGCATCTTCTTCTGGCAATTGATTTAAGGCTTTATCGTAAAAGTGTTCAGCGCGTTCAATTTGAAACTCAATGAGTTCTTTGACCTCGGCTGTTTTATTGCTATTCAAAATATCTTCTTCTGTTACTTTCGCTTTGGCTAGCTCATCTAGCGGCAAGTAAATGCGGCCTCTGCGTGCATCTTCCCCAACATCACGGATGATATTGGTTAACTGAAATGCCATGCCTAAATCATGGGCAAATTTAAGCGTATTGCGATTTTCAAAGCCAAATATTTGTGCGCTTAGCAAGCCCACAACACTAGCAACGCGATAGCAATACAGCTGCAACTGCTTAAAATCTTCATAGCGATTAAACTTCAAATCCATTTCCATGCCATCAATAATTTCCAAGAAATGCTCTTTGGCCAAACTAAAGTCTTTGATAACCGGCTGTAGCGCAAAACTCACAGGATGCTGTGGTTTGTCAGCATACAAATTTTCAATTTCAGTTTTCCACCAATTAATTTTAGTCTGCGCGACGTTGTAATCGGTACATTCATCGACCACATCATCCACCTCGCGGCAAAAAGCATAAAGCGCCGTCATCGCTTCGCGCTTTGGTTTAGGCAGAAAAATAAAGCTGACAGTGAAGCTAGACCCGCTTTTTTTGGTTTTATCTTTACAATATTGCTGAGGTGTCATGTCTTTAATTGAATTGTTTAAAATCGAACAGTTTAAAATAGTGCTTTAAGGATGATAAAAGGCCAATCCCAAGCCTTAATAGTAGGGCGGTGATTGAAAATGTCACCATTCACTTCTTTCAGTTTGCGAATAATTGTTTCTCCACCACCAATGATTAGGCGCATCTCCAAGCCCATACGTCCCGGCAGAATCTTACCAAGTGGCTTACCTGCACGTAACATTGCTTCTGCACGAACGACATTAAAATGCATTAACTGTGTCCAGTTCGGCGTGATTATTTGGTCAGCAATCTGTTGTTCTGTTATGCCAAACTCTTGCATTTCATCTTGGCATAAGTAAATGCGCCGTTGATGGAAGTTCGTACCAAAGTCAATCGCCACATCTTGATAAAAATTAATGAGTTGCAAGGCGCTACAAACGTTATCCGAATAGACAATGTTTGCAGGTGTCGCTTTGTTAAATAAATGGAGCAACAAGGTTCCAATCGGATTAGCAGAACGTTTGCAATAATCTAACACTTCATCAAAGTGAGCATAATGTGTTTTTGTGACATCTTGTTTAAATGCATCCAATAAGTCGTAAAAAGGCGCTAGAGGCAAATTTCTATCGTGAATCATCTGCGCAAATTCAGTAAAAAAAGCGTCGTCACTTTTACCTTTTGTTTTAATGATATCCAACTCATCCACATAATTTTGCAATAAAGCCAGCCGCTGCGACGGCGCGTAATTACCTTCATCTGCGAAATCATCTGCACATCTTGCAAAATGATAAATTAGCGCAATTGGGTAACGCAGATGCTTGGGCAAAACCACGGATGCGACAGGAAAATTTTCATAGTGCTGGCGGGCAAGCGCTGTATGATCTGCTGTGGCTAAAGTGGGATTGTTCGTGCTCATGGGTGAAGTATGCCATAGAATATCACTCTGGTAATAGAGCAGAGATAATGGGGCTGTAATAATAGAGCGCTAAGAATAGGGCGATGAGATAGAACTATGCTACAGCGCTGGCAGGCGATAGAATAAACAAAAAATGTAAAGGGTTATTATGATTGGTATTATCGGCGGGACAGGCTTAACACAGCTCGCTAATTTAGAAGTGGTGAGACGCCAAATTGTTCGCACACCTTATGGCGATGCGTCGCAGCCACTTATTTTTGGCAAAATAGCGGGATATGATGTTGTGTTTTTAGCACGTCACGGTGGCGGCCACACTATTCCACCGCATGCCATTAATTATCGCGCAAACATTTGGGCGTTGCATTCGGTTGGCGTTACTTCTTTATTGGCAGTAGCAACAGTCGGTAGTATTGATACTAGATTATTACCAGGTGACATTGTTTTACCGCATCAAATTATTGATTATACGCATGGGCGTGATAGTTCTTACTGCGACGGCGTAGAACGACCAGTAATGCATATTGACTTTACCCATCCTTATACAGAATCGTTACGAAATATTTGTAAACAAGCCGCTGCTAATATTCAGCAAGCGTTACGCGATGGTGGTGTTTACGCTTGCTCGCAAGGCCCTAGATTAGAAACGGCGGCAGAAATTGACCGATTTGAACGGGATGGTGCCGATTTAGTCGGTATGACTGGTATGCCTGAAGCCGCTCTAGCTAGAGAGCTAGGCGTTGATTATGCTGCACTTTGTCCTATAGCCAACCACGCGGCTGGGCGAGGCGATAGCCAGGATCATATTCATTACGAATTAATGATGCAGCACTTAGGTGTAACGATGGAGAAAGTGCGCGGCTTGATTAGTGAGATTGTGACGCTACACAAAAAGGCAGAAGAATGACCGTTCGCTCTGTTTTGCTTATGGGCGAACCTTTGTTATTGCAAAAGGCTAGTGAAGTAAATGCGTTTGATACGCCAGAGCTACATGCGTTGATTATAGACATGGAAGACACCATGGCAGATATGCATGGCGCAGGCCTAGCTGCACCACAAATTGGCGTGAGTTTGCGTGTTGTGATTTTTGGTAGGAAAGAGGGCGATGATACTAAGAATCCACGTTATCCAGATGCTGATGAAGTGCCGTATACCGTATTGATTAATCCACAACTCACGTTTATCGATGATGAGCTAGAGGATGGCTGGGAAGGGTGTTTATCGGTTCCTGGCTTGCGCGGCGTTGTGCCACGCTATACAAAATTGCATTATTCAGGCTTTGATCCGTATGGAAATGCGATAGATAGGACGGTAAGTGGCTTTCATGCAAGAGTAGTGCAACATGAATGTGACCATCTTGACGGCATACTTTATCCGCTGAGAATGACTGATTTAACGACTTTTGGCTATGTAGATGTGATTTTTCCTGAACAGCATCTTCCATAAATGTAATTCTTTGGTATAATCTCGCCTTCGTTAGGAAGAGTGGCAGAGCGGTTTAATGCTACAGTCTTGAAAACTGTCGTGGGTTCACGCCCACCGTGAGTTCGAATCTCACCTCTTCCGCCAAAACACAAAAGCCAGTACTAGCATTTAGCTATACTGGCTTTTCAGTTTGGTCATGTTATTCGCTAATCATTTACTTTCTTTATTTAGACGTTGACGAAAGTGTTCCAGTTTGGATTCGTAGTTTTCGGCCTCTCCAAACGCGAGGAAGCTGGCATAGCGACGGTGAGTGCCAATCATTTTATGCGCATGCTTAATCGGGCAAAAATATTGTTCCGTTCTTGCTACAATTTCACTGATGTAAGCAATCATTCCACTACCGTACGCACAATAAGTGCAATGAAATTTCTCTATAAAATTAAGATAATTAAGCTGATGTCTGTCATACGAGATGTAGTCTTTTCGATTCACTTTTTTGATACCATAAATTGGAAAACAGGTTATTTGATAAAAGGTAATAAAAATGTCTGCTAATATCAGCGGAATAATCATGCTGTAAATAATTGGCCCTGTAATTAAGTTTTGAGGTCGATTGATAATAAGCCAGCGAAAAAAATTTGTTTTTAACCGTTTATGAGTCTCTTTAATGGATTGTTCGAACTCAATTCTTTTCCCCTTTATTTCAAAGAGGATAGACGTGGGCTGTTCTCTCAACGCAATGCGCAGTTCATCTTCTAACTTCGTCATTTGATCAAGTAATTCGCTGATTCTTTCGTTCATACATGCTCCCAGTTGTGGTTATTGGTTTGCGTCTGACAGATTAATAGATTCTAGGTAGTCAGGAACATAGGCTTCCCAACCTAATTGCTCCTTAATTTTTAAACGTAATGTATCGGCCGCAATTGGTTCACCATGTGTAATAAAAGTGAGTTTTGGAGGTTGTTCGAAATGTTTAAGCCATGTGATGATTTCATTCGCATCGGCGTGTGCAGACAAACTATTAATCGAAGTGACTTCAGCACGTATTGGCACATACTCGCCATGGATTTTAATTTCTTTTGCACCATCTACCATGGATGCTCCTCTGGTCCCACCTGCTTGAAATCCAGAAAATAGAATGGTATTCCGTGCGTCTGGGGCAAAAGCTTTGAAATGATGAATGACGCGACCACCTGTACCCATGCCGCTACCAGCTAAAATAATCATGGGATCTTTGCGCAGATTGAGTTTTTTAGAGTCCTCAACGGAGCTTATCATCTTTGATGCTTTACATAGTGCTGCGGACTGTTCAACTGATAAACGATGTTCACCAGGGTGATTATCAAAAATAGCGGTGGCTTCTTCCGCCATTGGGCTGTTGAGGTAAACGGGTAAGTCACTAGGGATAGCGCCTTTTATTTTAAGCAAATGAATGTAATACAGTAGAGTTTGTGCTCGGCCAACAGCAAAACTTGGAATAATCACTTTTCCATTGCGTTGAATAGTACGATTAATGACATCAGAAAGTTTGTCAGCTGGATCTTCTGCTTCGTGCGTGCGATTGCCATAGGTCGACTCAACAATCAAATAATCAACGTTTTTTACAATTGCTGGGGGGTTCATAATCAAGTCATTCTGTCTGCCCAAATCACCTGAAAATAATATCGATTTTTCACCCGAATTGATATATACCATCGTCGCACCAATAATGTGTCCAGCAGGTAGTAAATGGAAGCCAAGCGAGTCGCCAAGGGGTTGTTGTTCAAAAAGATTAACTGCATGCAATAATTGTAAACTGCGTTTAGCGTCATCTGGCGTGTAAAGCGGGATAGCAGGCTTGTGTTTAGAGAGGCCGTGCTTATTCATGTACGCAGCTTCTTGTTCCTGCAATCTAGCACTATCCATCAATAACACCTCACATAAATCCCGTGTGGCAGAAGAGCAATATACAGGTCCTTTAAAACCATTTTTAACCAACAAAGGCAAATAGCCTGTGTGATCAATATGGGCATGCGTAAGAATGACAGCATCTATTGTTTTTGGATTTAAAGGCAATGGTTTCCAATTGCGTAAGCGTAACTGCTTAAATCCTTGAAATAGTCCGCAATCAATAAGGATGTTTTTGGAATGACTCTGAAGTAAGTATTTTGAACCAGTAACAGTGCCAGTTGCACCGAGAAACTGTAATTGGAGTTCTGACTGCATCGATTTTCCTTTTCAAAAACTAAGATTGTGACGTTTCTGGTAGAAATCAGGTGTCAAAGATGACATCGTCGTTCAAGCTCTTACGAGTTAGAAGCTTACCCGCTTATCAGCATACCTTAAGTCAGGGCTAGCTTACAACTTGGCAATCTAGCAATTGAAGGCTAAGTCATTTAAAGTTGCTAAATTGAGTACAAACACATTAAAGTATCGCTCATACTGAGTTTTTCTAGGGTGCGCATTGATAGATAAGCATTTAAAAGTGGCCACTTTTAATATACATAAAGGGGTCAGTAGTTTTAATGCTCGAGTAGTGCTAAATAAGCAACGAGATCTTATTCGTAAGCTGGAAGCCGATATTGTTTTTTTTTACAAGAAGTGCGCGGTTCACATAAAAGGCATAGCAAATTAACGTTAAATACCCAGTATGAATTTATCGCTGATAGTGTCTGGCCTGATTATGCATATGGGAAAAATGCTATTATTTCCGCAGGACATCATGGGAATGCTATTTTGTCAAAATACCCAATTATTCGTTGGGAAAATATTAATGTCTCTGCACATAAGATAGAACAACGAGGTTTGTTGCATTGTGAAATCGCGGTTCCGAATTGGGTAGCGCTTTTGCATTGTATTTGTGTGCATTTTGGCTTATTTTCGCGCTGGCGTCGCCATCAGCTTAATGCGTTGAGTCAGCGCATTAATGCCATGGTGCCAAAAAATGCGCCGCATATTATTGCAGGAGATTTCAATGATTGGCGGCAAGAAAGAGCATATTCTGGTTGAGCAACAGCACTTGAAAGAGGTATTTAAAACAGCGCATGGTGTTTATGCGCGTAGTTTCCCATCGGTATGGCCAATCTTTGCATTAGATCGTATCTACGCACGAGGATTTAGTGTCGAACATTGCCAAGCGCATCGTAGTCTTGCTATTGCAAATCTCTCTGATCATGCTGTGTTAACAGCAGATTTGGTTCATTTATAATGCATTTTATTGCAGGCAACCAAATCACATTGTTGCGAAATGGCACAGAGTACTTCCCTGCGCTAATCGCGGCTATTCACTCAGCAAAGTATGAAATTTATTTGCAAACCTATATTTATGAGCCAGATCAGACAGGCTTGCAAGTTGGTGAGGCCTTAATGCAGGCAGCCCAAAGAGGGGTTTATGTTTTTTTGTTATTAGATGGATTTGGTTGTAGAAACCTATCCAAATCATATGTGCAATTGTTAAGCGCATCTGGGGTTGATGTGCTGTTTTTTCGACCGAAAATTTCTCCGTGGACATTAAAACGTAGCCGATTAAGGCGGTTGCATAGCAAACTCACTGTGATCGATGGGGAAACGGCGTTTGTGGGAGGGATAAATATCATTGATGATTACAATACGCCATTCCATATTCCACCACGAATTGACTATGCTGTTAAAGTGAATGGGCCATTATTGAAATCTATGCATGTCCATGCCAAATCAATTTGGGTAAGAACCTGTCAACGACAATTGAAAATGCCACGTAATAGCCAATTAATCATCCGTGATCAGCATCTGTACGCCAGTGCCATGCAAGCTGCATTTCTAATACGTGACAATGTTAGACATAGGAAAGATATTGAGAATGCATATTTGCTGGTAATAGGGTCGGCACAAAAAGAAATTATTGTCGCGAATGCTTATTTTTTACCTGGACTGCGTTTTTTGCATGCTTTATACGACGCTGCTGAACGAGGGGTTTCTGTGGTCTTGCTGTTGCAAAAGCATACTGAGTATCGATTATTAGATTTTGCTAAACGTGCTTTGTACCGAGCCTTATTAAATAAAAATGTTCAAATTTATGAATATTACAAGAGTTTTATGCATAGTAAGGTGGCGGTAATTGACAGTCAGATTACGATGGTTGGTTCATCTAATATTGATCCATTTAGTTTGTTTTTATCACTAGAGTCAAATGTTCTGATACAAAATAAAAAGTTGGGAGCTCAATTAGAAGCGCATTTAAAACAGGCGATTGATGAAGGTGCCACTGCTATCACATTAGAAAATTGGTACTATTATTCTTATATTGGACGTCTATTTTCATGGCTTGCTTATGGATTAATAAAATGTATGACGGGGTTAATTGGATATTCTGAAAAACCATAATCTATTTATGGTAATCTATACATATGGGTGCTTGAATATAAGCTTCATCATCAGTTAACTTGCATATAGAAGGTACTTGATTTTCATAACAGGAGGAAATGATGGGAAAACATAACAAGAAATTAGTTGAAGATGTGAAGGAGGTATTGTCCGATTTAGATGATATGTTAGAGGAAATCAAAGACAACACCGCAAAAGAGTTTGTGCAAATGCAAGACGGCCTATCGAAAAAACTAACCGCTGCAAAAGAAAAGCTGATTGCTTCTGAACAAGACCTGTTAAATAAAGAAAAAATTGCAGCCGAAATGACCGATCAATATGCACGTAGCAATACTTGGAAGTTTGTAGTTATTGCCGCAGTTTTGGGGTTTTTAGTGGGTTACAGTTTGTAAAGATAGTTTAATCAACTTTGTTACAGGAGAATCAGTGGATAAATTAAATCTATCGACGAAAAACATTGTTGCGGCTACAGATTTTTCGTCTGGCTGTGAGTTGGCTGTTTTACGTGCTGCGCATATCGCACAGCAACACCAAATGACCTTACATTTGATTCATGTTGCCAATCCTTTGCATTTGTACCCTGAACTGATGCTTTCGTTTGACATACATGTGAAAGATTACGAACGACTTAAGCGTGCAAACGGTACAGATTTACTCGATGAGTTAGCATCCACGATCCGAAACGATTTTAATATCATCGTTAAAACCTCATCACAAATCGGTAAGCCTCATGTGCAAATTGCTGAGTATGCTCAAAATGAGTCCGCCAGTTTGGTTGTTGTTGGATTTCATGATGAAAAGAATGTATTGGATGTGCTTTTAGGTTCAACGGCATTTAAATTGCTGCGTTTATCACCATGCCCAGTGCTCATTGTTAGAAATAAAGTGGTCGTCGATTATAAGGAAGTGATTGCTGCCGTTGACTTATCAGAAATCTCTACTGCGTTATCTAAGCTTGCTGCCAATATTGCACCAACGGCACATATAGAAATAGTGCATGTTTTTGACCTCAAACAAGAAGTAATCAGCCGTGAAATCGGGATATCTAATGACAGTGTGCTGGCATACCGTCAAGCGGCACTCAAACACATTCGTGATGAGTTAAATCAAATAGAGATTGCACTTAATACTAATCGTGTATCGAGCAAAGTAGTTAATGGCTACCTGCCAACGAGTATTTATGATTGTGCAAACGAGGTTTATGCTGATTTGGTTGTGCTCGGCAACAAAAATAAAAGTTCTTTAGAAGAGTTTCTGTTGGGCAATCCTAGTAAAGCTATTTTAAACAGGCTAGATTGCGATGTGCTGCTCATGTGATGTTTGATGGACTCTCCTTACTGTTTATGACGATTTTTATAAAGGTTAATTGATGAGTAAGATCATAGAAAATCCTTCCCAACAAGAACTAGAAACAATTAATGCATACTGGCGAGCATGTAATTTTTTAGCTGCGGGTATGATTTACTTATGGGATAACCCATTATTAAAACAGCCCTTACAAGCTAAGCATATTAAAAAGCGCTTATTAGGTCACTGGGGCTCGAGCCCTGCCTTGTCGTTCGTGTATGTACACATGAATCGATTAATAAACAAATATGATCTTAATGCTATTTTCTTAGCTGGGCCTGGCCATGGAGCCCCTGGCGTTCTTGCTCCAATTTATCTAGAAGGCACATATGGTGAAGTGTACCCAGACAAAGGAGAGGGCGAATCTGGATTACGTCATTTCTTTAAAGCTTTCTCTTTTCCAGGCGGAATCGGCAGTCATTGCACACCTGAAATGCCAGGCTCCATCCATGAAGGTGGCGAGCTTGGTTATAGCCTTTCTCATGCATTTGGAGCTGTCTACGATAACCCAGATCTATTAGCAGCTGTGGTGATTGGTGATGGAGAGTCGGAAACTGGGCCGCTAGCGACCTCTTGGCATTCTAACAAATTTTTAAATCCAATTAGAGATGGCGCAGTTTTGCCAATATTAAATCTAAATGGTTACAAAATTAACAATCCTACATTGCTATCACGTATTTCACACCAAGAGCTTGAGAATCTATTTTTAGGTTATGGTTGGACTCCTTATTTTGTAGAAGGAGATGACCCTATAAAAATGCACGCAAAAATGGCAGAAGTCATAGAGCAATGTATTATCAATATTCATCAGATTCAACATGAAGCTCGTTCAACTAACACTCCAACTCGCCCACGATGGCCGATGATTGTGTTGAGAGCTCCAAAAGGGTGGACAGGGCCAAGTTTTGTCGATAATCATAAGGTGGAAGGTTTTTGGCGAGCGCATCAAGTGCCATTGCAGCATGTACGGGAAAATCCACAACACCTTACTCAGCTTCAAGAATGGTTGCTAAGCTACAAGCCTAATGAGCTTTTTGATGAGGATGGGAAATTGCGACCGGAGCTAAAATTATTGGCACCTAAGGGTAAGCGGCGCATGAGCGCCAATCCTCACGCTAATGGCGGGTT